>ERZ1370068.3433-contig-2547_pt1 | contig 42290 bp, 64 predicted proteins | sample MGYA00561227_ERZ1370068 | MGnify/ENA primary metagenome ERZ1370068 (study PRJEB38410, sample SAMEA6850437) | metagenome | study: Metagenomic assessment of the ecological functions of the soil: analysis of the soil microbiota associated with the... | reverse complement strand
GTTACGTATTGCTGGCAAACGGTTCGCGCAAGGTGCAGATAGGCCGAGGCTGGAGCTCCCGCCGGGCAGAATGAACGGCTTGAGCGGCGCAAGCTCGGCGTTCAGCCGGTCGATCTCCGCCTCGAGCCGGGCGACTTGCGCATCGGTCGCCGCGTGAGCCGGGCGCCACCGGGCCCCTTCTCGGCAAGGCAGAGATCGGCCTCGACATCGAAGAGATCGTTCTGGATGCGGCCGAGCGCGGCGCATCGAGCGCCTTGTCGCCGCCGGCATGCAGGCGGACCAGCCCGATCACGGCATTGACCTCTGCCGACCGTGCCGTAGGCCTCGACCCGCAGGTCGTACTTTCTGCGCCGGGCGCCGGTGCCGAGCGAAGTCGTTCCGTCGTCACCGGTCCGCCCGTATGAATCGCGGTTGAGCACAACCATATCGGAGCTCTGCGAAGCCTTTCTCCCAGCCGCAGGTCTGGGGTAGGCTTCATCTTCAGCCTTTCTCTCAAGAAGGGGTGACGCTCATGTGCGTGTACTGACGATTGCGATTGTGGCCAGGCTTTCCTGGCCCTGCCGGCCGACGGCGCCCGCGCAGGCTTGCAGGCGCCGGCATGGCATTCCGCCAAGGCCGCCACTGGCCGACTACTCCGCGGCCAAGAAGAGAAAGTCCAAAGCAGAAGAAGGAAAAAGACGAGCACATGCGCGCCGCACCGATGAAGTGAGCGCCTGCTCTCGACATCTTCTCCGACTAACGGCCGGGGACCCAGATCGTCGCCGAGCGGATCACGATGATGGCGACGAACTGGAAGCAGCGCCGCGCAGCCGCATCAGCTTCTGCGAGCGGTTGGGCGAGCCGCCGCGCATCATGTTGATCGAGGCCGAGCAGCAGCACGATCGCCGCCGCCACGATCGTCTGCCGGCACGAGAGAAAATGAGACATGAAATTCATGACACATGCGAAAAACCGCGCCTTCTGGCATCCGCGCTCTCGATCCGGCCATGCGCCCTAAGTTTGGACTCGCCTATCAGGTTGTATGTCCACTAACGTCCCCAAGAAATTGAGTGGGTCGGGTGGTGCATGAGGACTGGCGTTGCAGGCGCCGCGAGCGCTCGCTCATTGGAAAGTCTGCGGTGACGACACACTGGTTCCTCCTCACAGCATCTTGCGATTCCGGCGGCAAGAATTCGCCGTGCGGGCGCAGCGGCGCGCATTCGCACTCGGCGCAAGCATAGAGGATGTGCTTTGTCGCCGCCGATCGTGCTTCGATCGTCTGAGCGTGAACTTGCCGGAATTTTCGGCGGCGACGGAGTTCTCGTCTCCGATGCTGCGCAGAATTTGACGGTCAGGTTTCAGATCGTCGCGCTCTGAGCACGGTCGGCCATGCGGCCTTCTCAGCGGCGGGTGATGCTAACGGTTCAAGGCACAAATTTTGGCCGATCACCAGCTGCCACCACCTGCACCACACGGAAACCGCGCGCCTTGAGCTCCTGGAGCAACGTTGGCAACGCCATGGCAGTGGCCGGATGGATGTCATGCAACAGTAAGGATGCCTCGGCCTTTCGCTTCCAGTCGCTGCATGGCCCTTTGCACAATGGTCTTTGCGGTGATGTGCCTGAACCAGTCATCGGCGACCACATCGGCACTCCAGGTCACCAGCGCCTTAGACGCCAGGTAATTATCGATCGCGTTAGTCCTGGCTAAACCCGGAATTCTGAAAAACGGCGACAGCGCCTTCGGATCTCCCAATGCGGCATCGACCGAAGCGATACCACCCTCGACCTCGAGCCGATCCGCTGCAATGGCAAGCGCGGCAAAGCGAGAGGATGATTTTCGGTATGAGTGCCGATGGTGTGGCCAGCATTGTAGATGCGCCGGACGATGGACGGATATTCGACGCGCCATCCGCCCAATCAGGAAATAGGTGGCCTTAACGCATTGCGACACGCTAACGTATCCAGAATGATGTTGCTGTAGGGCGGCAAAGGCCCGTCATCGAAAGTGATGACAACCTCATGATCGTTGAGGTGGCAGAGTCTGCCTGTATTGCATACTGCCGATTCCCTGAATTCGCTTGGGCTGATCAGTGAGCACGCGACTCGTACCCAGCGCATTTGAATTTCCTGGGCACGCGTCCGTTGACGCCCAGGCAGACTCCGCCGGTCACAGCCAGGGAAATGAACAGAAGAAAAAATCCAACGAAACGCATCCGAACTCGCCACCCACTTGCCTTTATCTCGCGCCCAATTGGCCAACTCCCAACCCGAAGGCCGGACCAATCTCAGGCTCGATTGAACGCGGCCTGAAGATCACTTCTCATGCACTCAAAAATTGCGACCAGTTTGGGGCGCAAAAAGCGGTACCGCTTTAATATCCGCTTTGGGTCATAGGCGCCTGAGAGCGATGTCCGCTTTGCTCCCACTGACGAACCAATGTAGACGGTACCATCGTGCCGCTTTACCTCGGTGCCAGCAAATCCGTCATTGCGGTGCCACGAATGGCGCAGACGGTATCAGGCCATGCAGGCGATGCAGCTACTGGCATCGAGCGGCGTGACCATGGCCGCAGGGGCTATGATCTCGTTATCACTCTGCAGTGCCGCCGCCTCACACCTGCCGCGGCCTGCGCCGGTTGACGTCAAAGGCAAGCCGCCGCCACCGGGGCGGTCGGCGTCAACGGCAGCGTTACATCGCAGCAGCACCGGTCCGCTCGGTGACCGCCGCGACCGGGGCGGTCGACGTCAAGGGCAACGTCGCATCGCAACAGCACCGGCCCATTGAGACGGTGGGCGCGGCCATTGCCGGCAATTTCGAGCGCCGGTGGCAGGCCGCTGACGACATGCCGCTGGATGCCAGTGCCACACCGTGACCTGTTCGCGGGCCTGGTCGGCGGGACGCAGATCGGATTGCACGATCTCACCGCTGCGGCGGAGCCCGAGCAGCAGGAGTCGGCTGTGGTGCTGAATGAGCCGCCAGCGCGGCCAACCGACGTCTGCGCCCGTCGCCTGCGCCGCGTCGATACACCCAAAACCGTCACCGGCACTGGCGCTGCGCAGTTCGGCGATAATTTATTGTCCACGTTTCAGGGGTGAGCACCTTTGCACCGAGATGAGCACCTTGCAGGCGCAGACGATACAGAAAAAGCTGTGACCCGTCAGATGGTCGCCAAAAACACCAAAGCGCCAGTCAATGCTGACATCGAAAGAATTGATGTCCGCTTTCGGGGGTAAAGCGGACATGCCGTTTTGCACTGCAAATGTCCGCTAATGACCCAAAGCGGACATCGGCCGCGTCACGCCCGAACTAGCCCTTCCAGTATGCTAGTTTGAGCCGCTACGATGCCTTGTCTGAGCCTCGGGGGAGGCAATGAGACGGCGCGACAAAACAGGCGGCAAAGCAGCAAAACGCGACGCCCACAAGACGCTTACGGCACGACGTCGCGGTTCGTTCGCTGCCGTCCGGGAAACAGAGGTCGCGCGACTCACCCGCGAGCGTGGACGAAGCGCAGTGAGCAGCAGACGGCGACCTCCGAGGTGCTGAAGGTGATTTCGAGTTCGCCAGGCGAGCTGGAGGCGGTGTTTCAAGACCTTGCTGGAGAATGCAACGCGACATTTGCGAGGCCGCTTTCGGCTCAATGCTGCAGCTATGAAGGCGACGTGTTCAGGCGTGTCGCGCTGCATAACGCGCCGCCTGCGTTTACTGGAATTTCATAAGCAGGCGCCAACGGTCCAGATCGGCGGGAAGTCAGTGACCTGAAGCGTGTCGTTGAGACAAAGCAGGTCAGTCCACATCGCAGACACGGCGGCCGAACACCCAGATGCTCCGATCGCCAGATATGCCGGACGGCCGGGCCCTTCTGTATCGTGCCGATGCTCAAGGATGAGGACCTGGTCGGCGTCATCGGCATCTATCGCCAGGAGGTCGCGTCCGTTCACCGACAAGCAGATCGAGCTGGTCAAAAACTTTCGCCGCTCAGGCCGTCATCGCCATCGAGAACACGCGGCTGCTCAGCGAGCTGCGCGAATCCCTTCAGCAGCAGACCGCCACCGCCGACGTGCTCAAGGTCATCAGCTCTTCTGCCCGGCGAACTGAGGACCGGTCGTTCAAGGCGCTGCTAGAGAACGCGGTCCGCATTTGCGATGCCAAATTCGGCAATCTCTTTCTGAGCGAGGGCGACCTTCGTGGTTGCGCTTCATGACGCACCGCAGGCGTGTCGTCGAGGCGCGACGACGTAACCCAATTCGCCCTGGCACCGGTACTTCCCTGGACGCGCATACGACCAAGCAACCGGTTCAGATCGCCGACATCCAAAGATGCACCCGATTTGTCGATGCCGCGGCTCCATGCACGCGGCGTGCTTGCGAAGCTGGCTGGCGCCCGCACTGTCTTGGCCGTCCCGATGCTCAAGGAAAGCGAATTAGTTGGCGCCATTGTTATCTATCGCCAAGAGGTGCGACCGTTCACCGACAAGCAGATCGAGCTGGTACAGAACTTCGCCGCCCAGGCCGTCATCGCCATCGAGAACACGCGCGCCTGCTCAACGAGCTGCGCGAATCGCTGCAGCAGCAGACCGCCACCGCCGACGTGCTCAAGGTCATCAGCCGCTCGACGCTTCGACCTGCAGACGGTACTCGATACGCTCACCGAATCGGCGGCTCTCCTTTGCGAAGCCGATATGGCTGGTATTGCCCGGCAGCGGCGGGAGAGCGGGGCCTTCCACCATGTCACGAATTACAATTTCCGCCGGATTGGGTCGACTTCAACAGAGCGATCCCAATTGAGCCGGAGCCGCGGAAGCATTATCGGCCGAGTGTTGCTGAACCGAAAGGCGGTTCACGTGGACGATGTTCTGGCCGATCCGGAATACACCTATTTCGAAACTCAAAAAAGGCGGGGGTTCAGGACGTTCCTCGGCGTCCCCTTGCTGCGTGAAAGCAGCCCGATTGGCGTAATCATTTTGGGTCGCAAGACGGTGGCACCATTCACCGATAAGCAGATTGAATTGGTCGCCACCTTCGCCGACCAGGCAGTGATCGCGATCGAGAACGTGCGCCTGTTCGACGAAGTGCAAGCGCGACGCTGACGCTTTCCGAGGCGTTGCTGGAGCAGCAGACCGCGACCTCGGAGGTGCTGAAAGTCATCTCAAGTCGTCCGAGGCGAGCTGGAGCCGGTGTTCCAGGCCATGCTGGAAAATGCGGTGCGCATTTGCGGCAGCCAAACTCTGGAAGCTTGGTACTCTGTGAAGGTGACGGCTTCCGTTACGTCGCAGGCTACGGCACTCCGCCGGCTATGCCGAGCATGCGACGACGTGAACCACTGATCCATCCGGCCCCGGCGCTCCGCCTTCAGCCGACTTGCCGAGCACGAAGCAGGTGATCCACGTATTGCCGACCTTTTGGAGGAGCCGGCGCGAGGCCAGCTCGCGGTCGTTGGCGGTGGCGTCGCGTCTCGAACGTGCTTCGTGCCGATGCTCAAGGAAAACGAGCTGGTCGGTGCCATCGTCATCTATCGTCAGGAAAGTTCGCCCATTCACCGACAAGCAGATCGAACTGGTCGAGAACTTCGCCGCTCAGGCCGTCATCGCCATCGAGAACACGCGACTGCTCGACGAACTGCGCGCAGATCGCTGCAGCAGCAGACCGCGACCTCGGACGTCCTTAAAGTTATCAAGCCAGCTGACGTTCCGATCTGCAAATGGTGCTGGACACGCTCGTGGAGTCGGCTGCCCGGTTGTGCGAAGCCGGGAATGCAAACATTTGGCAGCCGAAAGGCGGGGTCTACCACCGCTTGGCTGCAAGTTACAATGAAAATCTCAAGACGAAGGAATCTTTGGAAGGTATCGCGATCGAGGCTGGGCGAGGAACGGTTGTTGGCCGAGCTCTGCTCGAGAGGAAGACCGTTCACGTGCACGATGTGCAAGCGGACCCGGACCACCTGTTGGCAAAGGGGTCGGGGCCTTGACAGTTTCCGAACGGTCCTCGCCGTCCCGATGTTGCGCGAGGGAGTGGCGATCGGCGTTCTCGCCTTTGACTCGTCGTGAAGTGCGCCCGTTCACAGGCAAGCAGATCCGAGTTGGTCACCACCTTCGCCGACCAGGCTGTGATTGCAATCGAGAACGTGCGCCTGTTCGATAAGCGTGGAGGCGCGCACGCGCGAACTGGCAACGTCGCTGGAGGAACTGCGCACCACGCAAGATCGTCTCGTGCAGACACAGAAACTTGCCTTGCTTGGTCAGCTGACTGCCGGCATCGCGCACGAGATCAAGAATCCGCTCAATTTCGTCAATAATTTCTCGGGTATCTCTGCCGAACTGATCGGTGAATTGCAGGACACCCTAAAGGGCATGCCACTCGACGATAAAGCCCGAACTGAAATCAATGAACTGACCGACACGCTGAAGAGCAATTTCGATAAGGTCGTGCATCATGGCAGACGCGCGGATGCCATCGTCAGGAATATGCTGCAGCACTCGCGCGAAGGCTCAGGTGAGCATCGGGTGATTGATATCAATGCTCTCGTTGAGGAAAGCCTTAATCTCGCATGGCACGGAGCGCGGGCCGAGACGCAGGGTTTTGAGGTCAAGCTCAAGCAATCCTTTGATCCGTCTGCCGGTGGGGCAGACGTTTTCCCGCAGGACATCCGGCGGGCTCTTCTTAATCTGATTGCAAACGGCTTCTATGCTGCGACCAGGCGCAGAGCAGAGACTAATGGTGGCGACTACGAGCCGACTCTCACGGCCTCGACCAAAAACCTTGGCGATCGTGTGGAAGTCAGAATTCGCGACAACGGCACCGGTATGACGCCTGACGTGAAAGAAAAAGATGTTCAACCCGTTTTTCACGACCAAGCCGACGGGAGAAGGCACGGGTCTTGGCCTCTCGATCAGCCACGATGTCATCGTGAAACAGCACGCGGGCACCATCGAGGTCGATACGCAGCTCGGGTGAGTTCACTGAGATCAGGATTGTCCTGCCTCGCACTCCTGCATTCGTCTCGAGAATGTTCCCGCAAAGCCCTTCAACAAATCGTCCACTTATGACCGAGCGCGGACAGCACCGGCGCGATCGGCTGGAACGAACGCGGACAATGCTGCTCGAGTGGCGTTCCCGAAGGCACTGAACGGGATGATCAGGATCGCGCCCTGTGAATCATCGGTGACGACCGTCACGGTCCAACGACGCCAGTCAAACGGGTAGCTGGACAAACGGGAGGTCGTCATCACCAGATTCGCAAGCCGCTGGGCTCTCGTGTGCGCGACAGTGATGTCGGGGAGATCGTACCCGATGTCATCTGGGAAACACTCGTCGCAGTTTGACAAGTGAAAATAAAACTTCGGCATGACGTCCTCCTTCGGTCTCCACCGTCGGGGAACGTACATCACGATGCGCACTAGCTGCGGTAGCGCGCTGGCACCTGCGCTTAACGTTGACTGATTCAATTTGATTCAATCTCAAGCGGCTCCGGCATTCGGCCCTAGCGAGCTACCCGCGCTGCTCGCGCCTGCGCGTCGAACGAGATGATCAGAGTGAATGGCGGAATGTCCGCTTATGGCGCCTAGCGGATGGCGGACCAATGCGCTGCACACGTCCGCTATCGGGGGAAGCGGACATTTGCTGCAACAAGATTCCACTCAGCGCGGCACGTTAGAAGAGGGTCATCACGAAGATAAAAAGCCATAATTGACGCCGCGACGAATAGCGCCAGTTGACCCGCTTGGAAGTCAGAATGGTGATCGCTCCAGTGTTGTCATGGGCAGCCCCCAACTCGAAGGAAGGATCACATCCTATCCTCCTTCACTATGACGGCGCCGTATTACATTTTGTGTAAATTCTGGACGGGCGGACATCCTAGTTGCACTACGCACATAGCTGCTTTGGCGCCTGACGGGCTAGAGTCTGCGGGACCGCCCGGGCTACGAGCTACAGACTTTCTCCGAATGCCCCAACTGCCAAACATTGGAAACTGCCGTCGGGAAGGCCGAGTAGAGTGCTACACGGCGTTTGGCTAAGGGGGCTATGGGGCCCTATGAAATCTTCAGTCACTAAACGTAACATCGTGATTGATGGGCATAAGACCAGCGTCAGTCTGGAAGATGCTTTCTGGAATGCCCTGAAAGAAATTGCGTATACTAAACAGACAACGCTATCGGAATTGGCCGCCCACATCGACAGCGCGCGCAAATAGCGCAATCTATCCTCCCTATCGTCCGCGATCCGTCTATAAAGCGGACATCGAGCACCAACCTATTTGACTTGCAAACAACAAACAGGGGCGGTTGAGTTTCTGGCGAAATCGAGGGTCCCAAAAATGATCCGAAATCTTCACCTCACCAGGCGCGTTGCGTGTTTTTCTTTCGCGCTACAGCTGTGCTTTTGCCATCCAAGACATGGGCCGGGTGGCCGCTAGTGACGGTTCACAAAGATCCGACCTGCGGATGCTGCGGAGGATGGATCGCTCATCTTGAATTGAATGGGTTTCAAACCAAGACCATTGAAACGTCGACAATCAATCGCGTCAGGGCACGGCTGGGCGTTCCTTTTGAACTGGCCGCCTGTCACACCGCCGAGGTTGGCGGGTATTTGATCGAGGGCCACGTTCCGGCGAAAGCAATCCAAAGGCTGCTCAGTGAGCGACCCAAGGCGCAAAGGACCTTGCCGTTCCCGGTATGCCGAGCGGTTCGCCCGGCATGACCGGAGAGTATGAGCAATATGATGTCATCTTGTTCGGGCCAACCGAACGTCGCGTCTACGCGAGGTTTAAAGGGCGAGACGCAAATCCTGGAGCGACAGGAGCCAGGTCATGAAATATGCACCACTCGCCGTGGGGCTGTTGTTTTGCTTGTCGGCTTCGCCTGTGGTGTCTTTGGGCGACCGTGCATCTATTATTTTCTCGTCACCTGAGGAGATCAGCCGGTTCATCACACGCCAGTGCTGACTGGGGCTGCCCTGCGCACAAAATCGCATGCTTACAGAATCTGTCATAACTTGCCCGAGATGTGGTCATAAGGCCGTCGAGCAAATGCCGACAGATGCCTGTCAAATCTTTTGCGATTGCAAAGGCTGCGGAGAAGGGCTCAAGCCTCTTCCGGGTGACTGCTGCGTGTTCTGTTCTTACGGCTCGGTGCCTTGTCCGCCGATGCAGCAAAATCAAGCTCGTTGTTCTTGAAGCCGCCTCATGTCCGCTATTGGCACATAGCGGACATCGGCTTGTGCGCTGCACATGTCTGCTTTTGACCCAAAGCGGACATTGGCCCCAAGGCCAATTGGCAGACAATCGTCTTCGGGAGCAACCTCCGCAGGTCACCAACAAACAGCGCAACGGGCAGGAGGTCGCCATGAGTGAAAGATATAATTTGGAACTTATCTCGCGTCGAAGGGCCTTTTCCTTTCTGGGCTCGGCGGCTGCGTTGAGTGTTGCAGTGCCGGCGACGGTGCTCATCGCAACGGATGCCGAGGCCCGCGTTGGTAATCCAGGCTCAGCCGTGAGCGTTGCTGGCGCGAATCGGCGTGATCGACGTCAGGACCGGCGCTATAAGAAGTCACCAACGACACCAACGACGACGGGACAAGGAGAAAAAAATAAGGGCGTTTGAGGGGCTACCGAAGGGTGGCCCCTTCCGCATTGAGTGTCGCTGCGCAATATCCGCTAATGACCCAAAGCGCGCTCAGCGCGGCGCTAGCTGACGAAGGTCCACGCGAAGAACAAAAGCACAATTGTCGCCGCCACAAACAGCGCTAGTTGACTCGGTGCATAGTCAGAGTGGTGGTCACTTATTGAAATGGCCGGTCCCCGGTTCGGCGGGAGCGCGGGCGTGTCTCTCGGCCACTGACGCCAAGGGTTATGTCAGTGATGCCACCATCATGCGCGCTCTTATGTCCGATAGCTAACAGAAAGGAAGGCCGCAGAGCAGTCGGACTGCATGCCTGCCTGCCGACCTATCGAAATTTGACGACCTCAATCGCTTCGACAGACACCCATTTGGGGGCAACGTATATTTCTGACGTGGAGGATAACCCGGACAAGACTTAAAAAATGAACCGCCCGGATAAGACGACGGTCATTCAGTCGCTCCTCCGATGCCCGAAATGCAATCTCGAAATGCTGCTGTTCGGGACCGAGGCAGATAGCGACATCCGCGACCCGTACACTTTCCAGTGCGCCATGTGCGGAAAGCTAGAAGTTAGGGGCGTGTTGGTGGCCGCTCCCAAATAGGCTTGCCTCGCCTCGCGGCCCGTGTCCGCTTCTGGCACTTAGCGGGGACATGCGCCAGTGCGTTGCACATGTCTGCATTTGACCCAAAGCGGACATTCGGACAGCACTTCTTAGGGCTAAGTCGATCACAAACACGGTGCGCTACATCGCGATGTCGCCTTAGCCCTTCAAGGCCATTTGGCGGTAGCGCGCGCTATTTAAATTTCACGACCTTTGTTTCCGGTGTGTTCGCAGTTCGGACACTCGAAAGTGCGTAGATCGTGATCCGGCTTGTCCGGCTCAATGCGAGCTAACCACATCGCCGAGCCGCACTTAGGACAAGATGCGTGATCTATGAACGCCCTCTGAGGATTTAAAATATCTGATTGCGGCACTTCCGCCTCCCGTTGCTGGCCTACAACCGTGTACGTATTTATATGCGCCGTCGTTTTGGCCGCCATTTAAATTTGACATAGCAGTCGGCACGGCAGTGGATTTTGCGCTGCACAACCCTGAGCCCATACTATTTCGTCAACGCTGCAGGACACCCGCGCTCAGCGCAACGCCGCGCATCCGCCAGTAGCAGCAGCACCGGACATGTCGTTAATGTCCGCTATTGGCACAAAGCGGACATGACGTTTTGCGCTGCACATGTCTGCTTTCGGGGGTAAAGCGGACATGCCTTTTGCACTGCAAATGTCTGCCTTTGACCCAAAGCGGACATCCGACGATTCCTGGGCTGGCGTAGGAAGCGAAAGTTCGTATTGATGGGAGCCTGATCGATAGCTATTCAGAAAAAAGGGCCGCTCCTAACCGAGCGGCCCCTTCAGTTTTGCTGATCATCAATCACGATTCTAGTCGATGATCTCCACCACACGTCGAGTGCGGGGCTCAACCAGAACCGGACGGTCGTTCACGTAGGTGTACCGGTAACCCGTCACATGGTACTCGGCCGGCACCTCATAATAGGTGACACCCTGCTCGGGTAGGATCACGCCGACGCGAAGTTCATGTTCGTAGCGATATGAGGGAATACGCTCGCGTACAACGTACTCGCGGAAACGCGGACGATCTTCTACGCCTAAGATTGCACCAACAGTACCGGCGGCAGCGCCGACAGTGCCTCCGACAATAGCACCGACAGGGCCCGCGGCACGTCCGCCTGCTTCGGCGCCTTCTTGTGCGCCTCGGACAGTTCCTTGGGCTTGCGCCGCGAACGGAAGCGCCACGAACGCAAGTGCTGTCATTGAAACGAGTAGTTTGGTTCGCATGGGATGCTCCCTTTTGGCCGAACAGAGTCGGGGCTTAACGCCTCAGCTGTCAGCACGTTCCACCCACTGCGACTCGGCTCTCAAGTTCCTTAAAGGAACGCCACTCCTTGCATTGCGTTGTTTCCCCGCTGGGAGGAAGCAAATTGCGCATGCCGATTTTTCTCGTATTTTTTGGTTGTGGGCAGCGTGCTCACTGGACTGCTGTTGTGGTTCGGAAACGAGAACGAACCGATTGAACCAGCGCTTACAACGTCACAAACGGTCGGCGTCCCCAAGTTCAAACCAGAGCCAGAGGCCGAGCATGCCAGAGCAACTGCCGTCAATTTCGCAGCCGAGTACAAGCGTTCAGAAAGAAAATCGTTAAAAGCGGCAGAGATGCCACCGAGGCAAAAAACGACAACCAACTATTCAAAGCCGCAACCTTTGGGTCACCTTGCCGAATTTCCGCATGACAATCTGAGCATTCGTTGAAAAAGGCCCCAGTCGAAACGGCATGGCCGCTGCGACCGGAGCCTGCCGCGCTTTCCTCCCTAGAGCTAAAGCGTGGCCTTAACCAGGAACTCTTTTACTCACTGAGCTTGCTTAGGCGCTTGACCGGTGGTCGTTGACTTGGCCTTAGGAGCACTCGCCTTGGCGTGCTGAGCTACGCAGTTGGTGACGAAGTTACGCCGCTTCATGAAGTGGATGGCGGAATACTTCTTGGCTGCTTGAGCTTTGCATGAAGCCTGGACATCCGCAGACACCTTTTGCTTATTGCCAGCGGCTTCTGCTGATATTGCGAAAGACGCAACGAGCGCTGTTGCCAGCGCCGAAATAAGTAGCTTCTTCATGTTCATCTCTCCTCTGCCCCAAACGCCACAGAAACGCTAAATCATGCGCCTTCGTTCCGAATATTTTCCTGTCAGTTTGTTCAGAAATAATTTGGTCGCTCGCGCTGGCGCAGGGAGCGGAAGCAAGCCGCCGAATACCCGGGGGTTCGTTGGCCTAAGTCCGCGCGGAACAACAGGTGAGTTGGCGAGTTGCGGGACGTGGCTCATGATCACGCTGAACTAATGAATTCAGTCACTGAAAAGAAACAAGGGCGGCGTTCCATTCTCACCAAGGACGTAATGGCTCGCATCCCGGTGCTGGTTCAGCAAGGCTTGGATGCCGAAGCCATCGCAGCCCGACTTGGCTGCAAGGTCAGCACGCTCAGGGTCCGCTGCTCACAGGCTCGGCATCAGCTTGCGCGTACCCAAAGAGGTCAAGGTGGTGCCGCTGGTGCCAGCGCCCCAGCCCGTTCAAGCCGCCAGAGCAGGAGCGGTTTTCTGGCTTTGCCTTGCCGACCACACTGCAACTCAGCCGAGTTGCGATGTCGCGGCTGCGCCAGCGGGCGAAAGCCATCGGCGTGAGCGAAGCCCGGCTTGCTCGCGACCTGCTTGAGGTGATCGCGCAGGATGACCTCTACGATGCCGTGCTCGACAGGGCAAAAGATGCTTAGGAGCAAACCTAGCCAATTGGGCGGCGCTGTAAGCCCGTAAAAAGGACCAAGATGTTGCCCAAGCCTTGGCCCCCGGACCGCGCATTGCGAAAGGTTCGAGGCGCTTTGCGCGATCCACAAAGCCAACGTAACCGATCACGCTATTGTTTCAGCCGACGACGCTTAAACGAGATTGAGCTGAAAACCGTCTCTCAGTAGTGATAGTAGCGCACGCAAGCGCCTCCATGCCATCGTGCACACCTGCGATAATGGCGGCGTGTCTGGCGAACGGTGGTTCTGGCCACGCAGACACCATGAACTCGTGTTCTGAATGGTCCGCATCCGTAGGCGACTTGCGTGATCATGGCGTCCGGCTCATGAACCGGCGCGACTGGCATTGCTTGCACTGACGTTGTGACGGCTAAGGCGAGGGCAGCGAAAGCGATCAATTTGATCATTAGCTTTCTCCCGTGAAACGCTCTCGTCCAGATGTTTTTGAATGACAGATCGTACGTCCGGCGGGGTATCAGGATTAGCCAGTATGCGCCTCGTTGTCTGTGCGTTCAAACGCCCGAGCTTGTGCTTGGCTTTTACGATAGTCCAGGCGGTGCTGCGATGTAGGCCGAGTGCTTTTGCTTGCTGATCGAGTTTGCTGTAGCCGGACATTATCAGCGCTTCTCTGATCTGTTGTAAGTCAATGGGATATTGTCGCTTGCCGCGTGGCATTTTTCCTCTTGCCCTGGTTGCTATCCAGCAAATAGCAACGCCGAGGATGTCGCATAGTTCATGAGATTTGCGTTTTCATCGTCTAAAGACGCGACCACAAAACAAGAGGCCACGTCATAAGCGGGTGCACCAGACACCGTTTAAGTTCCCTTCCGGCGCTGAACCAAGCCACCGCCACGCCGTTATCCCACCACAAAATTGGTAAGGAGAACGAGATGGCAAACCCGGCGACTAAAAAGCGCGGCGGCAACCCAGACGTGCAGCATAAACCTGAACGCCAAAAGCCCAAGGATGCGATGGAACGGAAGCTCGAGCAGGGCTTAGAGGAATCCATGACGGGTTCCGACCCCGTCAGTGTCACTCAACCGCCAAAGACCAAGCATCACGGAAAAGAAGAGGGCTGAGGCTTGCAATCGAGCAACCGGTCTCCCTTAGCTAAGACACCCGCTTCGGCGCTCCGTATCTAAACCACTGATCGCCACGCCGGATCATCACCTCGCGCTTCGACACGCGCGCATCATCGATATCGCTTTGCCGCCGCAGCGCGTCAGCCGTCAAAAATCCGTGGCGATGGCAGCCGAACACTGCCGAGACCGAAATTACGAATGCTATGCCGAAAAGCGTCGTCCACATACGCACCCCCAGTGGCACTATGCTCAAATGTAAACCGCAAATTTCTCTGGCGGGTCTCCAGCATTTTACCTCGCAGCGGAAAGTTTGTCGGTGTTCGACTAATGTCATTCGACATGCCGTGACGGTGTCGGCGCTAACTTCTTCGGTAGCATTTGCACGCGCTCGAAAAATTGGCTGCGAGATACGGCGGGCAGGTGTTGTCACACCACTCAACTTTCCTCTGGTACCATAACGGCGGACGATTTTTTGAAACGGTACTCGTTTGACGACCTCGCCACACCGAATCGCCAGATGATACCTGCGAACATTTTTGGGGAGGCGTTCATGAAATCCTCGGTGATCAGACACTCTGTCGTCTTTAACGGACACAAGACGAGCGTCAGCCTCGAAGATGAATTCTGGAATAGCCTGAAAGAAATCGCACATGCGCACGGAGTAACAACGTCGAAGTTGGTCGCGGAGATCGACAATGCGCGCCAGCACGACAACCTTTCTTCAGCGGTCCGGTTGTTCGTATTGAATCAAGTCCGGCGGACGCTCGGAGTGGATGTGCCCTTGGGTAACTAAGCGTATTGCGCTACCTGCACCATGGTTTGGGAGTAGGCGGACATCTTGTTTGTCCGCACACAAAGGGCACAGCCAGATTTTCACGAATCAAGATTAGGCCAACGTCTTGCCCATTGGCTTCTGAGCGTGCCGCAACGTCGCCCGTAATTACAGCATGGCTTTCCTTCTTTTCCTGCGGGACACGCGCAAGGGACAAATTCGAAGTCGAGCTTGCTTGATTTCACAAGATTGCGAAGTCGGCGGGTAGCCTTGCCACCTAACTCGCGCTCCGCTTCGCAGAGTGCTCGGCGAGTTTCAGGTGCATTGAAGCCGACCAAACGAACGTCCGGCTTCTGGTGATGGATGTCGAATTGTATCGCCGTCTATTACGCGCACCTCATCAGGTGTAATCGGGACAGACGAAGCGGCACCACGGCGGCTTACGTCGTTTGTCGATTGTCGAGTCTGTTGGTCACGCAAGTTTTTTCAAGCACCTCCTTTTCTTGGCTTTCTTTGCGCTGTCGGTCGCAAGAGTCGTCTATCCTTCGCATCGCGTCGTGTTTTTATCAACTGCTCTTTGCCTTGGCGCAAAAGCCTTTCATATGTGTCTTGCGGAAGACCCAGTTCGCGCAGGTTATTTTCGTAGTCGGAAAGCAGTTTTGCCAATGTGGCTGCTGCGTTCGGGTCACGGGCATCGCAGTTGAATTGCGCCTCTACGGTCCCCGATAGGGACAGCAAGTGCAATGAGGCAGAAAATAGTTCGCAGCATGGTTCCCCTGAGGTCGTCTAGCGCGCCAGACTCCCGGAATAGGCGAGGCCATCCTGCCTGACAGCGAACCGACAAACAAAGCGTTTGGACATAAGACCTGCAAGACCTTCGCCAAATCCTGGCACATATCGAGGCTTGCCGACGAGATCGCTGATGATGATCGCGCCGTCGCGGGCATGGCAGGCAATAATCGCAGAGCCGGGAAAGAAGCCGCACGAGCCTGTCCGTCGCGCGCTTGATAGACGAGCAGTTGGCGAACGCCGTGGGCGCGGACTGAGGCGATGGTGATCGGCTGCATGATCCGAACCTTATCGCAAACAATGTCCGCTTTTGGGGGCCAAGCGGTCGCTTCCGCCTAACTTGGCGCGAATTCGTCGCAGCTCTATCGCCTCTCTGTGCCCGGGTAAGTTGGGGCCGGTAAATCCGACGTCCGCCGCCCGCCGGAGGACGATCTCTACCGCTAAACTAATCAGCAACCTTCTTTTTAAGTTCATTCCTTTGGCGCCTGCGGCAGGGCATGATGCGGCTGGCGTGTTCCTGAAATGCATCATAGGGGCAAAAATGAGGTGGCTATTAGCTACGCTTCTTGCTCTCGCTCTTGCCGGATGCGCGGATAGACGGAAATTTGGATCGAGAAAATCCGATCAAGCTTGCGGTACCGACAGGGCACGTCTTGTCCTGACAAAATCGGTCCCGCGTAAATCATTCCTAGCCAGGGCTGAAGCAGCTAATTCTAGAGCCGATGCGAGTGAAAGCAGAAACAAGTCATCATTGATGGAATGCGCGAGCGATGCCTGCAAGTTCCAATGTTCGCCTCGCGTAGAAAAACATTCCAGACCGAAATGGTGCATGTATTTTAAAGAGCCGAGCGACAGACGCTCGCTAAGCGCCACGTCTAATGAACAGCGCAAATGACCTCTAGGCGCCCGAATCTGATCGCGCCGTCGCGGGCATGGCGACGATCATCGCATAGTCGGCCAATGCGAAAAAGACGCGCTCGCTCGGCGATCAGATCGCCATCTTGAGTTCCTTGGTGGCGCGGAAGGCTACCTTTTTGCTGGCCTTGATCTGGATCGGCTCACCGGTCATCGGATTGCGGCCCATGCGGGCAGCACGATTACGCACCTGCAAAATTCCAAGCCCGGCGATCTTCACCCGCTCACCCTTCTTCAAGTGCTTGGTGATCGTGCCGATCAGCTCTTCCAACATTTCCAGGCTCTGCTTCTTGCTGAGCTGATGCTGCTCCGCCAGCGCATAGGCCAAATGTTTGGTGGTGACCGTCTTTGGGGCCGCTGGCTTTGCTGACGCTGTAACGTCAAGCATGGGCGTTTCGCTCATATGCGCGCTATGCGCACGGCATTAGTCGTAAGAGATTCGTGGGTTTTTGGCCAATCGCGACTCGCGCTCGGCGGCCTCATCCAGCGGAGGACGCTATTTTTCTTGTTCCCGGCTTGCGAGATCGCGCGCAACATTTTTCGCCAATCGTTCGGCGGGCAAAATGCCTAGCGGCGCTTTAATGGTGAGTGCCGCTCCAGCTGCGCGACTGTAACTAGGCCTTCTGAAACGTTATAGGGTCCCTTTACGCGCTTGCCCGCAATACGATCTCGATTTCTTTCAGTCCAGCGAACTCATTTCTTATCCTGGGCGGCATCATCCATCCACGGGGCATATGCGGGCATCTGTACGAGTTTCAAGGGGAGAAGTTCGGGCTCGCTGCAAATTCAAGGCGTCATCGGAAACCGCGAAGGCCAAAATGATTTCCTCTTCGGTCCGTTCTTCTGGCGTCATTGTGAGTGCGGACCCTTGGCGCCGATGAATAGGGAAGGGTCGCCGTCCAGGAGGAAAGTCGGACAGCGACCCCAAAACCGGCGCTCGGTGGATTTTGGGAACACCCCATCTAGCGCCATGTCGCACCGTGGCACGCGGTGCGCGTCGACACTGTGATTTGGAACACGTTTTGATGACTTTTTAATGGCCGGGCGGCATCATCCACCTGCCACCCAGAGTTTGTCGGGCGTTCCCGAAATGAAAAGGCCACCGGGCAGCCACATCCCGGTGGCCTCCTCTGCATGTCTCACGAGGTCGCGACAGCGTGTGGCGCTTCTCGCGATGCTTCTAGTTTAGGGGCAAGCTCCTCCGAGGTAGTTTGTGTGTTTTGCGCAAAGGCTGGCACACGCTCCGGTTAGTGCATTTGCTGCCGCAAAAGCGCAGCCTTGCGCAGAGTTATGCGGAAGGAGTTGGTCTTGCCTCTGATCGGTACGCTCTTTTTGCAATGGATTGGCAGCTACGGCAACCGCACAGACGATCACTTATGACCAGCGCGCAACGGTTTTATGCCCTTGCGCGCGTAGCATCCAGCACACCACCACGAAGCTCCAGTTGGTCAACTTGGCGGATGACTATTTTCGGCAGGCCAACGAAAGCGAGGCAGATATCATCGTCGTCATCGCTTTGCTGAGGCTTCGAACAAGCTTTAGAGGCCATTGGTCGATGAATTGCCATCAGATGATCCCCGCAGCCGCTTAGGTCGCGCTTGATAACCGTGCGCTTTATCGAACATGATGGTCTCGGCATTTTGGGCCGTGACAACGTGGTGGACGGCTCATTGGAGATTTTGATTCTTGTGGTGCTGGTCGGGGCCGGGCTCCTCGCGATGTCGCTCTTCATGGCGATGTCCGCTATTGGCACTCCGCTGGACATGGGCTGGTGCATTCTTGCACATGTCTGCCTTTTTGACCCAAAGCGGGACATCCCAAGAAGCTGCCCCAGCCTAATATTCTGCAATGAGCAGGCTGATACCGCCACGACGCAGCCGTTTGTTGAACCGTGTGGCCGTGGCCTTATCGAAGCGGAACCTGCCCACGCGTGCAAGGGCCGCGAGATCGCGGTTACCCGGCAACGAATGGTGCTTGCGGCCTGCGTATTGGCATCCTCCATGGCGTTCATCGACGGTTCCGCACTCAGCGGTGGCGCTTGCCCAGGCTGCGCGCGTTTTTCGATGCCGATCTTGCAGCCATGCAATGGGTCCTCAACGGCTGCGCTGGCGCGCTTGCGGCGTTGACGCTGATCGGCGGCGCGCTCCGCCGACGTCACGGCAGGGCGCGCGTGCTGAGGTACGGATGCCTCGGCTTCGGCATGGCGTCGGTGGCTTGTATTTTCACGCCGACGATCGAATGGCTGATCGCGGCGCGGGTGGCGCAAGGCATTGCGGCGGCGCTCGTCACGCCGGCGAGCCTCGCGCTGATCGGTGCGACCTATCCCAAGTGACGAGCGCAACGGCGCCATCGGCATTTGGGCTGCGGCCTCCGCGCTCACCACCGCCGGGGACCGGTGCTGGGCGGCTGGCTGACGCAAGAATTCGGCTGGCAATATATTTTCGCCATCAATCCACCTCTGGCGCTAATCGCGACGGCGCTGCTGATGGCTTATGCGCCGGATGACCAGGCACAAGCAGTGCCGTTTCGATATCGCCGGCGTGCTGCCATTCTCGTTGCGCCCTAGCCGGCTGGCCTGGGCGCTCAGCCAGATCGGCTCCACAGCGGGCGGGCGCGGTGAACGAATATTTTGGTCGGGATGGCGGCGGCGCTCGGCATTGCGGCGCTCGCCGGTTATGCCGCGTGGGAGCGATTGAGCCGCTATCCGATGACACCGCCAGGCTGCTGGCCAACCGCCCTTTGTCACACTCAATGTCGTGACACTGCTGGTTTACACCGGTTTGGCAGTCATGTTCTTTCTGTTGTCGTTCGATCTCATCGATCGTCGCCACCTCACGCCCACCGATGCCGGCTAGCTTTCCTGCCATTCACCCTCGGCGTGGGGGCTATTGTCACGACCGTTCGGCTTGCTGGCCGACAAGATCGGCGCTCAGCATTATGCTGATCATCGGACCGACTCGGCGCGGCTTTCGCCTATATCCTCCTGGCGCTAGGCAAAGGTGCGCCGCTCACGCTTGGCGTGCTCGTTCCAATGACGTTGCTCGGCATTCCCTTCGCGGTGTTGGTGCGCAGCCATTGACCAGCATCAGTGCTGTCGAGCGTCAGAAGACGAGCAGATGAGGGCCTTGCCTCCGGCGTCAGCGACAATGCCGTGAGCCGCATAGCCCAGCTCGTTGGCATCGCGCTCGCCGCCGGGGTGACCCCATACGCAACCGGTTACGTTGTAAGTCTGATCGTCGCCGCGGTCCTTTCTGCGGCTGCGGCTTTTTCGCCGATCCGCGATGACGTCGCCTGGCCTCGCTGGGAAGCCTCTCCGCTTTCGGGGTAAAGCGGACATCCGGTACTTCAAAGGCTTGTCCCGCCCCTGGACCAATAGCGTTTGGCTTTTTGCAGCTCAAATGCTTGAATGAAGAGTAATCAACTTTGAAGCCGCTGGGTATCGCACCGTTATCGCAACAACCGCTGCCTAATCGTGACGTCTGCCCGGCCCTGAAAGCGGACGTGGCTGCAGTCACTGGCGTACGTGTCCGCTTTTTTGCGCCAAAAGCACGGACATTGGAGCTTTCGCGAAGATGGGGGGGCGACCACTTGATGGCAGACGTACTACCGCTCCTCGTGCATCTTTCATCTGCATCTCTGCGGGCATAGCCGCGCTGCCATCTTTCAGGAAGATGAGCTGGAGTGGCTTGCAATCACCAGCGCACCATAAAGCACAAGCACGACAGCACCGGTGTAATCGCAACGAGCGTCAGCCAGGGCAGCATTTTCTCTCGGCCAATATAATCGAGAGTGATGACCGCCATCGCTGCGAAGAGTCGTGCTCGAGCGGAAAGAGAGGCGGCGAGAAGAGCAGCCAGTTGCAGCCCAGACAATAAGCTCCAGGGAGCAAGCCCATGCGAAATGCGCCTGCTGCATCGTCATGCCACGACGTCATAACGATGGGAGTACGGCGTAATCTGCCACAGGCATATCTCCTTTAACGGGGGTAAGCTGGTAGATCCCCGCTATCATAAGGAACCCAGCGCCGCCGAATTGAGCCGCTGAAACCGGGCCGAGCGCGGAACGCACGGAGGCAATTTCGGCAACCAGCACGCCAGCGTAAGCAGCAATGCCCGCTAGTTGCCCACACCAACAAATACGCCGTCTGCAAACACCCACGTGGATACAAATGCGTCGTCAGGCTGGCGTTTTGCCGCTTGCATTTCCGGAAAGCGAGGACCGCGGGCGCAGCGGTCGGAGCACATCATTGCCACCATCGCGACCACCCACATCGCAAGAAACGGCGCTGCATGCAGGCCCATGGCGGGCGAGGCCCTATCCATGTTGACGTCGTGGTGATGCCACACAAGAACTGCCCACGCCGCCGCCGCGGGCGCCAGGAGCAAAGCCAATGTAACGTTGCGCGGAAGCGGATGCGGATCCAGCTCTGGTTTCGAAAATCCGAACATGCTTCGTATTGCCGATTTCGGGAGGTTAGCCGATAGTGGCTGATTCCTCGAGTGGCGACAGCCACCCTCGGTTGATGGCGCACATGTCCGCATTACCTTCGAAAGCGGACATGCGGGCAAACGTCCAAGGTTGCCCATCGGTTGTGCAATCTTGTCCACTGTTGCCGTGCGGCCATAGGAGCGATGGCGAGCGAACCCTATTGTCGATCTATGCCTGACCGACCTTCCGACGAGGACGTTAGCCGTCAAATCCTCGGCGTTTTCATGCGTCATCGGATTCCTGCGACCGGCACGCTGCAACGCAATTATTTTTTGAAGTGCGCGACGGTGATTTCCAACGCGGGATCAACAAGGCGGTCGCCAACAATTGGATCACCATCGATTTGCGAAACCGCTACCGCTATCAACTCACGACAACGGGATACGCTGTCGGGCGGGTGATCGATCCGGTCCTCGGAGCGTAGAACGAGGGCGATGTCCGCTTTGGGTCAAAAGCAGACATTTGCAGCGCAAAAGGCATGTCCGCTTTACCCCCGAAAGCGGACATCGTCGGGATCATCCGAACTGGCTTTATTCGGCTCGGTCATTCTCAGTCGCCGAGGCTGTCCTGATCTGTAAGTCAAACACTCGGTGACGTTGGAGCTTGCCGCCTGTCGAGTCGTTGCTCAGTGCGGAACGCGACAATCATTTTTGGTAGAGCCTCGGACATTAGCCCACGGGTCAACCTTTTGCTGCGTCTGGTCGGGAATTGCCTTTAACGTTTCTCGGTATTTCTCGTCAATTTCTTTTCGCTTTTCCTCTTTGACGGTTCAACCGGTTTGTCTTTCGCTACATTCACCCTGGTTTGATTTGAGCAAACGCTGTCCCATTCAGCGCAAGAGACAGGACCGTGCAGCTGACGACCAAAGCGGCCTGGTGGAAACGAATCAGTCATTCAGACCCGTTACGCCGAGATCATACTTCGGATTATCTCTAAAAAAAGCCCGCGCCATTAAGGGCTCACTAGGGGAGCTTCACTGGGAATGTCGCTTTACCCCCGAAGCGGACATTCAGCGTAGTGAACGCGATGTCCGCTAAGTGCCAATAGCGGACATTCGGCTCTCACCAAAGAAAAACGCCGGGACATTGGCTGAAGCACGCCTAAAGGGATCGCCGGGCTTTGTTTGACTGGTGACGACGACGCGAGCGAGAATGTGAACCGTGTGATGCAAGCGGCTCAATCCCGGGCTAGTAACATCGCCGAGGAATTATAAGCGCGGTGACGACTGAGAGCAATGACCGCTGGGGACTTTGACGCGGACCATTTATCGCAAACTGCTTGAGCGGTGATTGCGCAATCCCTCCGGCATATCAATAGAACTTATAATTCAGTCCAATCTTCGCGGTGTTGATGCCGCTGAAGCTGTGGTTGAAGACAAACGGCCCGCCCGACACGACGGCCCCAGTACCCGTAGTTGCAAGGCCGCTGGTCTGGAAACTCGTGATTGTTAAGGCCGATGAACATGTATTCGCCCTTCACGCTCCAGTTTGGGGCGAACGCCCATTCGACTCCTCCGCCGACTGTCCACGTGGTGACGGTTTCGCTGCCCGAGGTCGAAATGAGCCAGTTGCCGCATCCGGTGGCAGCGCACTGATCGAGGACCGAAGCCTGCGGTCCGAACGAGACGCGGCGCCGCCCTTGACGTAAAGCAGGACGCGGTCAAAGGCGTATCCCAACCGGCCGGTAACCATGCCGTACCAATTGCCGACCTTCGCGCTCCCCAGCGCATCAAGAGTTGTCTGTGTACCTGCAAGGGTATTCGGATCAAAGGCCTCGCCACGAAGCTTGAGGTAGCCGAATTCGCCTTCAAGTCCGAGCACAAAGGGTGAGCCGACGGGCTGCCAGTTACAGCCAAGAGTGCCGCCACCAATGAAACTGCTGCCTAAGTCGTCGCTCCACGAATGAGACGGTACGATGTTTGACGCAGCAGACACCGCCCGAAAAAGAGTGGCGTGTGGTGTTGCCAAGATCGGTGAATTCGGCGCCATTGCTGCCTTGCCACGCGCGCCGCCGGCATATCCGCCGACATAGCAGCCGGTCCAGCTGGAAGAGCGGTGGAGGTGGCGGTGGCGTGGTAGGCGGGCGCCTTGCGCGGCAGATCGGCTGCCGATGCGATTTGGGTGAGTGCGACCGCGGTAGCCGCGGAGACTAGTGTAAGTAGCGAGCGACCCATGGCAGGCCCCCTTTTCTGCGCCGTCACACAAAAGTGTAAGTGAACGCTCCGGTACCCTGGCTAAATTCTGTATAAATAAGCCGTTTGTGAGAAAGCGACGTCGGTGCCGGCACACCGTTCTGGCCCCGCCAGGCGGTCCCGCTCCGCGCCGTAAGATGCCATGTCCGTTTTGGGTCAAAAGCAGACGTTTTGCGATGCGGGAGCGATGTCCGCTTTACCCCCAATAGCGGACATTCGACACTGAGACCATGAAGCGCACGCTCAAGCACGTCATCGCCGCGATCATTCTGGCGCTGAGCTTTGCTGAACCTGCAGCCACAGGAGCCATTGGAGGATGCTGACGCTGCGGCTCAAAGACGCGACTATGCGACCGCCGTGCGGCTTATTCGCCCTGTGGCCGAGCAAGGCAATGCCAACGCCCAGTACAATCTTGGGGTCTTTTACGACAACGGTCTGGGTGTCCCGCAGGACAAGGTCCGCGCATACATGTGGTTCAACTTGTCGGCGGCGCAAGGCAGGAGAAGGTGCGGCAGCTTTTCGAGGACCTTATCGCACGTCGCATGACCCCCGCGCAGACCGCCGAGGCGCAGAGGCTCGCACGCGAGTGGAAGCCGAATATGCAGTCGCCTTCTCGTTAGAGACTCGCAACGGCAGCTCATGAACTTATAACGCGCCGTCTGGGGTTTGAAAGGCGAGTGGGCCGCGCTCCCGTCGGTAGACCAATCGCGCCAATGCGTCGGACACACGGCAACAGGCATCTTGGTTTCCGCCTTGATCCAGCCGCCAACAATGCGACGGCACTGGGAAGAAAACGCCCGCACACCGCTTGAATCAACAATGCCCAGTTCGAGATCGCGGTCGAACGGTGCGGTGGAAGTGGGAACCACATAAAGCGTAGGCCTTGGTTGGCCCCGCCCAGCGCCGGTCTCAATAACGAAGTTCGAGATTACGAAGACGTTTCGGCGAGATTAATGTTGGGTAATCGGACTGGTGCAAAGCATCAGCAGACTTTGAGTACTGTGCACCTGACGTCCGCTTTACCCCCGAAAGCGGACATTCGTCGGTGACGTCGGCGTGTCGCATGTCACATCGGCAAAGGGCGTCAGCTGAGCGACGAAACACCGGCCACCACGTTCAATGCGATCGAGCCTTGAAGCGAAATCGGCTGAAGCGCGACGGTGCGGTTGGAACCGCCAAGGAGAACGTTCGCGCCTGCACCCAGGCCAATGCCAACATCTCCAGAAACACCGACATACTCGCCAGCGAGCGCTCCGAGGGGCAGTCCAGTGGTCGGTGCGAACACGGCCCAGCCCAACACGCCACCGGCGCTGATGCCTACGTTCAGACCCACGGTGTTGAGGGCACCCGCGTAGGCTTCGCGTTCCTGCGTTGTGTTGGGAGTGAAGAGGCACCGCATCGACTGGGAACCGACTATGATGAAGCCGACACTCGGGTCGACCTGGCAAGAGAGCCCACCCACCTGCGTCCACGATTGCGGAGCCTGGGCCGCGGCTGGCATGGCAAGCGTCGCCACCAGCGCGAATAGGCGCGAGCAATAAACGATAGTAATGCATGATCATCCGATCCCTTCGCCCCGAGACGCAAGACAGTCTCAGATTAGCACACTGGGGGCACCAATGTCCGCTTTGGGTCATAGGCGGACATATGCCGCACCGCCAGACCGATGCAGCGTTGATCCGATATCCGGTATGCCGTTTCGGCTGGCCTCAGAGCCTCGATCGAACGTTGCGTAAGTGAAGTTGCCCCACGCGTGAGTCCTGAGCCGCCGGCCATTTTCCTATCCCGTTTTGTTCCGTCCGTCGCAATCGCTGTCGCAACAAATTGCGCGGCACTAGGCGAACGGCTCCGAATGAGGACAAATCATAACTCGCTGATGTACCAACACAAACTGTGCGTCAGCGAACGGCCACGACTTGCAGCGAACCAACATACAAAGGCTGGATGCAAGACCTTCCTCGTCCATATGCGCCAACCGCAACGGCTGTTTCATCGAACTTGGAGCCGCGCGGTTTTGCGACCTTTTTGCTTGTTGTCGGCGGGAATGCTTTTGTCGCATTGGTACACCCGATCTTCGTCGTTGGACTCATGTTGGAGGCCGCCGGCGCGCGCCGAAGGCTGGAACGACGCCGCGCTGTGTGTTGTATCGGTCGTGGCCGGCTACGCTGCCGCATCAGTCGCCCTCGCCTGGCGCGGATTGTCCTTCCGTGGGAGTGCCGGACAAGCTCCGCATTCTCGCGTGGACACCCCTGCACTGTCTGCTGCTGTCGGTGGCTGCATGGTGGGCGGCCGTTGAACTGATCTACGCTCCCTTTCCGCTGGAACAAGACCGAACACGGCCTCGACCAGGCCGCGCGGAGCGGCAGCGTCCTCGCTTGCTCGAGCTTGAGCCGGCGTCTCGCGCGATTTGGAAAGGCGCGGCGAACTCCGCGACTAGAGATCGACGCTACATATAACGTCGCAGGTCGGCGGCGGCTTCCTCGGGTCGCCGCTTGAGACTGAACGGCGCGACAAACCGGCCCTGCTTGTCCATGAGATAGACCAGGGCCGTGTGGTCCATGTTGTAATCACCATTGTTCGTCGGAACTTTCTTTGCATAGACGCGATAGGCCTTTTCGACCGCATCAATGGATGGGCGGTCACCGGTGGCGCCTCGCAAATGCGGATCGAAGCTCGAGAGATAGTCCTTCATCACGGCGGGCGTGTCGCGTTCGGGATCGACTGTGACGAACAGTGCACCTGCGCGATCTGCATCCTTGCCTAACGCCCGCAAAACTTCGGAGACATCGAAAAGCGTTGTAGGGCATACGTCCGGGCAATGTGTATAGCCGAAGAACACAAGGTACGGCCGACCTTTGATATCTGCGTCAGTTATCGAGTTGCCGCTCTGATCGATCGAGCTTGAAAGGACCACCGATGGCCGACGAACCGGTACCTCGCGGCGCCAAAGTTCCCGGTCGCGTAAAGAAACACGCCGCGAAAACACGACCAACCCGGTCACAAAGGCTGAGAAAATGATCAACAGAATCTGCGACGTTCGCGCGGTCATCAGCTTCGTAGCTCTTCTCAGAAACACGCGGCCCAGCCGGCGCGTACCATTTCGAGAAACACCGCGGTTCCGTAATAGGCCCAAAGCCCCAAGCGCTGCGGCCATTAAGAGCCCGCACGCCGACGACTGCGACCAACACCATCGGTCGCGACAGCGGTAGCGTTCGAAACGACCGCCGACATGACCACCCCGAAAATCGCGACTCGATTTCCTCAGATAAGCTCGATCCGGAGCCTGAAGCAACGCACACGTGGTTTCGTCGCCTTCCACGATTAACCATCCTAGTTCCAATAAAATGCCGGGGATCGGTAATATCAGGCCGTTGGCGCAACGTTGACTCAGTTCGGTGGAAGCCTTGATAGTGATAGTGCTCACGAAAATCAACACCTACTTCCGCATGGAGAACATGATGCGCAGTGCTTTGGCGATCGCCGTGGCGATCTCTATGTCGGCGGCCACCACCGCCTGGGCCCAGAACGCGCAGGCCACGGCTCCGGCCGCAGCTGCCGCCAAGTGCGACAATCAACTGCAACAACCGAACGCACTCGGTGTGGCACGCGTCGTCGAAATCGACACCACCGGCGGACCCGGTTTCGGGTTCGAGCATTTCAAAGCGTATGATTTTCTTAAAGACAAGGAAGTCGTTCTGACTTTCGATGACGGCCCCTGGCCCGGACACACGCCGGCGGTGCTCAAAGCGCTTGCCGATCAATGCACCAAGGCGGTGTTCTTCCCGATCGGCAAACATGCCGGATGGCATCCGGAAATCATGAAACAGGTCGCGTCCGCCGGTCACACAGTCGGCTCGCACACCTGGTCGCACAAGGATCTGTCGAAGCTGAACGAGCAGGAAGGCAAGGACGAAATCGAGAAGGGTTTCGCTGCCGTGAGCATTGCGCTCGGCAACAAACCTGTCGCTCCTTTCTTCCGTTTCCCGGCACTGCGGCACCCGCCCGAACTGGTGAAATACCTGGGCGAGCGCAACGTCGGCATCTTCTCGACCGATATGGACTCCTTCGACTTCAAGATGCGTAAGCCGGAGCAGGTCATCACCTCGGTGATGAAGAAGCTCGAGAAGCACGGTAAAGGCATCATCCTGATGCATGACTTCCAGCAGGCGACTGCACAGGCGGCACCGGATCTCCTCCAGAAACTCAAGGACGGTGGCTACAAGGTCGTGCAGGTCGTCGGCAAGACCCCGGTCGAGCCTAAGAAGGAATACGTCGACATGGTCCTCAAGGAGATGGGCGGCGGCCTTGAAGCGGCGCGGCCCATGTCGAGCGTCATCAAGGACCATCGACGGCAACTGAGCTAGAACGACGCTGAATTTAGGCCGGCCGCGCATGCTGCGCGGCCGGCTTTTTGCCGCATATTCGTCCAAGGCCCGCCGCGTTGTGCTAACCTGCGAGCGGCAAGAATTCGGCAACTCAGGGGTCACAAATGTAGCGTACTGCTCGTCGCCTTTCGGCGCACTGGATTACGATTTGGGTCTTGGTTGCTGGTCGGCTCGCCGTTCTTCGGTCCGCGGGATCACTAGACGCCGCGATCCGGCACCTCTCACCGAGACAGTGCCGTGAAAGATTGACCGAAGCCATGCGTTGGCGTGGTCGTAGGCGATACGACTGTCGCGACGAAGAAAAGTGTTCGTCGCGAGGACAAGCCTGAGGGCGCGCTCGGGGACGCGTATTGCGAAATAACTGCCGACAAAAATGCCGGGCAGCGAGCCGGCCAGCAGCGAACCCATAATGTGCCCAATCGACCGGATCCCATCATCCAGTGTCCGGCGCCGGCGATCAGCGTCAGCGGCACGGCGTGCGCGATATCTGAGCCAACGATTTTCGCCATGGGGAGGTGCGGATAGAGGATGATTAGTGCGATCACGCCAAGAGCACCGGCGCCGACCGATGAGATCGACACAAGGCGTCCTAGCACGATGCCGACTAGCACCGTGTGCTCTCGCGGTGCGCCGCGGGTCGAGTTCTCTAACGCGCGCGCGATAGGCGGCGACGATCGGAGTTGCCGAATACAAGCACGAACGCGGTCGCGAAATAGCGCAACGCTGAGCACGAGCGTAATCAGGTTGCGTGCGGCTTCACCGCTGAGATTGAAGTGCGACAGCACCGCTCAGCGTGAGCGATCGTGGCGGGAATGCTGCCGGTTGCGAGCCGGCTTCACCACGGTGCCAATCGATACTCCGCGCCAGACCGTGCACAAGGCTGCCACCGGTCTTGGTCGCGGCCGCGTAAAGCAGGTCGGTGCCGACCGCGGTCGCAGGATGGACGCCGAACAGCAGGATCAGAATCGGCGTCATCAACGCAGCCGCCGCCGACGCCGGTCATGCCAACCAAGAGGCCGACCGCAAAGCCCGACAGCGAATAAAGCGGATCAATCATCGAGAACGGCCTCGTCGCGACAGGCCAGCCGCCCAATCTAAGCACGGCTAGCGCTCAGCCGTCATCGTGACGAAATGGTGGAACGCCCGATCGGCATAGCTGTTCCGCGGATTTTTCCGATTATGCGGGCATGGCATCGCAACCAAAACATACCTATTTCAGTTCGGTAAGGGCCCGTCTGGTGTGACGAGCGCCGCGATTATCGGCACGGATCGACCGCCGTGCCCGATATCGTCACGCTCACGATCAATCCTGCCATCGACATTTTCGTCAATGTCGGGCGCGTCGAGCCGACGCGCAAATTGCGGCTGTTCGGCGCCGAAACGAGATCCCGGCGGCGGCGGTATCAACGTAGCCCGCGTCGCGCATCGACTCGGCAGCCGCGTGACCGCGATCTTCCCGACCGGCGGCGCGATCGGAAAGCTGCTGCACCGCTTAGTCGAGCGCGAGGGCATCGCCAGCATCGTGACACCGTCGCACGTCGAGACACGCGAGAATTTCACGGCCTACGAAGAATCGACCGGCGAGCAATATCGCTTTCGTCCTGCCGGGCTCGAGGCTGCATCGCGCGGAATGGGAAGCGGTTCTCGATAAGCTGACGGCGCTCCGACAGACAGGCCGAAATTTGTCGTCGCGAGCGGCAGCGTCCCGCCCGGCGTCCCGGACGATTTCTTCGCGCGCGTCGCCCGCCACGCCAATAACGCTGGCAGCACAAAGCGTCATCGATACATCGGGAGCGGCACTGAAAGCGGCGCTGGCGGAAGGCGTTTCGTTGATCAAGCCAAATCTGGTCGAACTCTCTGAACTCATCGGTGCTTCGCTGGGCAACGACGAGGCTCGTTCGCGTGCATGCCGCACGCTGATCGAGGACGGACGCGTCAAGATCGTCGCGCTCACACTCGGCGAAGATGGTTCGCTGCTGGTGACCGCCAGATCAGACCTTCCGCGCCGAGCCGATGGCGATCGAGCCGGTCAGCACTGTTGGCGCCGGCGACAGTTTTGTCGGCGGCCTGGTTGCAGCGCTCGCGTCCGGCAAATCCTGCTGGAGCAAGCGTTCCGGATTGCTGTCGCTGCGGCGTCCGCCGCCGTGATGTCGCCCGGCACCGAGCTCTGCTGCGAAGAGGACGTGCAGCGGCTTCTGCCTGCAGGTCAAGATCCGCGAGCTTGCGCGCGCACACGCCTGAACGGCGCGTCTTGGGAAGATTCTGGCCTAGCGGCGCGCCTTGGCCGTCGCCGGCACCCGCATCTCATCCTGGATCGCCTCAAGCATGCCCATCCAGACGATCAGAGGAAAATAGAATAACAGCGGCATTTTTTTGTATCTCGCGTTGCGGTTCAACAACACAAACGCAACAAAGCGAATGCCAGTTCCGTCGATCACGACGCCGTGTCTCGACGCCCCCGGGCTGCTTTCATCGATTTGTCGGTTGTTGCAGGAGCTTTTATTGAGCTGGTGGCGACCCGATATCCTTCCGGCCCAAACCCGGCGATTGCCATGGCCGTCGCAACCTTCGAAACGTAGGAGTGGTGATAGTAGGCTTCGCGCTTATGAATATTCGAAATGTGCAGCTCGATAATCGGTCCGCTCAGAACATCTTGAGAGCGTCGAGGATCGCAATCGAGGTGAACGTAAAAGCGGCGGGGTTGATGATGATGCCACTCCCCGCATCAATCGCTTCGTGAATCCAGTCGATGAGCTGCGCTTCGCTGTTGGATTGACGAAACTCGATGGGATGGTCGCCGGCTTCTTCACGGCAATATCGTTCGACATCCGCAATCGTTGCGTTGCCGTAAATCGACGGCTCGCGCTTTCCGAGCCGATTAAGATTGGGGCCATTCAAGATGTAGATGGGTTTCATTGATGTGCGCCCTTAGCCTTTGTATCCCCAGAGCCGCGGCAACCAGAGAATTGAATCCGGAACGAAGGTGATGATCGCGAGTACGAGGATCGCCATAACAATGAAAGGTACGGCCTCGCGAACGATCGCCGCCAATGGTTGCTTGGTCATGTTGGCGAGCACGAACAGCTAGCAACCCGTAAGGGGTGTCAGCAGGCCGATCATGATGTTGACCACCACCACGCAGGCCGAAATGCACGAGGTCGATACCGAGCGCCTTCGCCGTCGGAATGAAGATCGGCAACCACGACAGAGCAGGAATCGTGCTGCCCTCGAGCAAACAACCGAGAACCAGCAGAATCAGATTGACGACAGCCAGAAACATCGTGGCCGAGAAGTCCTGGCCGGCCATGATACGGGCGAGCGATGCCGGGATGTTCTCGATCGTGACGACATAGTTGAAAATCAGCGCGCCGGCGATCAGCATGCCGATCGACGTGGTCGCTTTTCCGCTCGCCAGGAGCGCGTCGTAGAGCTGGCGCCACGACACTGCGCGATAGAGCACGGTGGATGCGAACAGGGCGTAAAAGGCCGCGGCGCGCGCCTTCGGTCGGCGTCATCGACGCCACCGTAGATGCCGAACAGCAGGATCACCGGCAGCATCAGCGCCGGAAAGCGCCATGAGCGTAATGCGTGGGACTTCGCGTACCGGGATCGGCGGCTCGACCGGATAGTTGCGTCGCCGCGCGATGATCGAGTTGCATGACCATGAACCCTATGCCGAGCATCACGCCGGGCACGAAGCCGCCGAGAAACAGGTAGCCGATCGAGGTATCGGAGATCAGCGCATAGAGCACCATCGGGATCGATGGCGGGATGATCGGGCCGATGATGGCTGCCGAAGCCGTAATCGCGCCGGCATAGGCGATCGGGTAGCTGCCCTTCCCTGGTCATCATGCCGATGATGATGCGGCCGATGCCAACCGCGTCGGCAATCGCCGATCCGGACATCCCCGCGAAAATCATGTTGGCGACCACGTTGACGTGGCCGAGGCCACCGCGGAAGCGTCCGACCAGGACTGAGGCAGAACTGCAGCAGCCTGTCGGTCAGGCTGCCGATATTCATCAGGTCGGCCGCCAGGATGAACAGCGGGATTGCGAGCAGGACGTAGCTGTTGAACAGCCCGTTGAGGATCTGCTCGGCAGCAGTTCCGAGATCGAGGCCTGACAACAGCGAAATAAAGGATCGAGCCTGCGATCATCGAGTGACCGATCGGCAAGCCGAGCGCGCCAAGTGAAGACTATGCGCAACGATGCAGATGGCAAAAGGCGACGGCATTATCAGTCCGGAAGCTGCACGGGATCGGTCTCCGGCGACTTTGCGTCGCGCGCGGCTCGATAGACCAGCCAGCAATACCGGCAGATGCAGGCGACGCTGAAGATGATGAACACGCAATAGAGCCAGTTGATCGGCACGCGTAGATAGGCGGATCGTTCAACTTTCATGAAGCTGACGTAGCTTGTAGGCGGCAGGCAGCGAGATCACCATAGAGTACGATCAGCGCCACGCCGGTCAGCACCGTGAAAGACGCGTCGCGTGCGTTCGGAGATACCTGCGAATAGATGATGTCGAAGCGGATCTCTTCGGATTCGCGCAATATGAACGCCGCGCCCACAGCACGGTCCAGAGCCAGGTCGTGATGATCACTTCTTCCGACCACCCGACCGGATTGTTGAGCACATAGCGCGCGAAGATCTGCACGATGAAGGTCGCAAACATCACGCACAACAACAGCGACGGCAATATTCTCGGCGCGGCGTTGCAGCCAGTGAGCCAAGCTTGTGAGTTGCGACTTCATTTGCTCATGCGTGGCCAGCCCAGGACGAACTGGCCACTTGGCATTCGCGGCGATTATCTGATGGCGTTGATGCGCTCGAGCGCGCCCTTCGGCCAGTCGTTGCCGTACTTCTCGACATACTTCTTCTGCGCAAGGCGCGGAACGCATTCTGGTCCGGCTCATAGACTTTCTTGCCTTCCTTCTTGAAGTATTCGAGCGACTTCGGCTTCCTGCGTGGTGAATCTGCGCGGTGTTTGTCGTCCATCGCCTTGTCGGCGGCGGCCTGGAACTTCGCCTGCTGCTCGGGCTTCATCGCATCCCAAATCTTTGGAACGGATGGACATAACGTCGTAAGCAATGACGTGACGGGTCAGGCACGAACTGGGTCGGTCACCTCGTCGAACTTCATCAGCTTGCTAGCGACGAGCGGATTGTCCTGGCCGTCGACCGTGCCGGTCTGCAGCGCGCGTGTAGAGCTCGGCGTAGGCGACGGGCGTCGGATTGGCGCCGATCGACTCGCCGAGGAACTGCCAGAACTCGCCTGGGCGGCATGCGCAGCTTGATGCCGGCCATGTCGGCGCGGCGTCTTGATCTGCTTGTCGGGCTTAAGATTGACACTGCGCGATCCGAAATAGACCGGGCGTGATGATCTGGATGCCAAGCTGATCCTTCGCCATCTTGATGAATTCTTTGCCGACGTCGCTCTTGAACGTCTTCGTTCATGTGCTCGGCATCGCGGAACAGGTAAGCGGAGGTCAGCAGCGACCATGCCGGAATCTGTTTCGAAATGTCGGCCGGCGCGAGATTGCACAGATCGAGATTGTCGCGCTGGAGCGCGACCAGCTCGGTGCCCTGCTTGAAAAGCGTGTTGCCCCAGTACGGCTCGAAGTCGAAGTCGTCCTTGATCGCCGGCAGCGAAGGATTTGTAGGCTTCCGCGCGCAAATCGGTTTCCGTGAACGCACTGCTGAAGCGAAGCTTCTGTTTGGCTTGAGCGAGGGCTGGCCCGCCCGCACTGACCATGAGCGTCGAGGCGCCTCCGACGACTACGGAGCGTCGCGTGAGTTTGGTCATAGGCATTCCTCCTGATTGTTATTGCGGTCCTGGTTGCATTTATTGGGGCTTTGCGAAAGGCCCATCAATAGTCAAAATCAAGATCATCAGACGATCTGGAAATCATCTGAGGGGAGAGGTCCGCGTGGGTAAAGGTGTGGAGACAGCTGAGGAACGCGCAGCGAATCCGCACGGACCTTTTCGTCGCACCATCGCTCCAGGACGCCTGTGCGGATGGCCTGATCCAACTGCACGCCACTCGGCATGATTGGATACGGGGGCATTGCATTTAAAGATCGTTCAGCTGACGGGCAGAAAATGGATATGCGATGCGGTTTGATACGCCCATTGAAACCGCATTCTTGAAGGATGGAGAGGCGGCTGGAGTCGAAATCCTCAGCGGTTGCGAACTCTTCCTTTACCGGGTATCCCACGCCTTCCAACTGTTCACGGGGCGGCAGGTAGACCCTGCCGGCATCTACGCCGGATGCTTGCAATGGCTCGGACGTGACCCGATTTCAGATGACACATAAAGGCGATCCGGCAACTTGCCGCGGCTGTCATCGGTTGTGGGAAGGTGCTGCGCGAGCTCTTTTCCGCACAATTCGATCGCGGCGATAAACCCGTCGGCAACATGATCTTCACGCGCGTGCGCAATCAGAGCATCAACGGCCGCTTGCCATCTCGATTGCGGAACCCGTTTTGCGATCTCGTCGTCAGGCAACTGATGCGCGCATAGCGCTCGGCCAGTGAAACAAAGATCAGGATCCCGCAGCGATCGACATTTCGCGCGATGCCGCGGTTGATGAACTGCTCCATCGCGACCCGGTAAGCGATGGCGCGCCGCGCCCCTGCGCGGCACAAGCGCGACCCGCGCACGGCCGGGACACAAAGTATCATCAGGAGAACGACAAATAGGATGACCTGCACGGACAGGATTCGCGGGACTGGCATGGCGGTGAAAGCCACCAGCAACCAAGGCATCACGAGCGCCACCACCGCCGCGACAAATACCGGAAAAACCGTTGCATGCGAGGATACGCGCGCGAGCACGCAAACGATCTCGCCGGAGGTCTTCGCTTCGGCCGACCGAATGGCCCGCGTGATGCGTTCGTGGTCTTCGTTCGAAATGGTCATCACCAGCTCCCGGAAGCACCGCCGCCGCCCGACGAGCCCCCGCCTCCCGAAAAACCGCCCCCACCGGAATAGCCACCACCCGAGTAACTGCCCCCGGAGTAGCCGCCTCTGCTTGAGCCCGAACTGGCAAGAACATTCAGCACGACATTGAAAAACAGCCACCGAAAAGTCGGCGATACAATGAGAAGGATGAAGAACCCGAACAGCGCCGCAAGACAAAATCCAGTTCGCCGTATCGACAGGCTGCTGATAGTCGAGCCGCGAGCGACGGGCGCTTCTGCCATTCCGACGCGTCAGTCGTCAGGACCGTGATGATGTCGTCGACGCCGCGTGAAATACCTTCGCTGAAGTTGCCGGCCTTGAAGCGCGGCGTCATCGCATTGGATATGATCACCTTCGACAGCGCGTCGGTCAGGTCCCTTCCAGTCCATAGCCAACTTCGATGCGTACGCGCCGCTCGTTCGGCGCAACGACCAGCAATACGCCGTTGTTCTTCTTCTTTTCTCGAGCGCCCACTTGCGGAAGAGCTCATTGGCGTAAGGCTCAATTTCCTGCCCTTCCAGTGAGCATCACCGTCGCAACGACGAGCTGAATGCCGGACTTGTCTTCAAGATCGGCCAGCTTCTGCTCGAGCGCTGCCGCGCTGTGTCGGGCTGGATAATGTTAGCCTGATCGACCACCCGGCCGGTGAGCGCAGGGAAATTGATGGCGAAGGGCAGGCGCGATCGCAAAGAGCGCCACCATCAACGCCGCGGCCAGTACTCTTTCTTCCGCCGGTGGCAGAAAAAAATGCCGGCCGCGCTCATATGATGGTGCCTTCACGTCGCAGCGCGCTAGAACTTTCACTTGCGGCGGTTTGGCCGCAGCCCTCGCTGGCAGTGAACTCCGCCACTCGGCTTGTTGGACGCGGAAGAACGTCGAGGCCCAGATCACGCCGGGGAATGTCTCTGAGTCTCGGTATTATAGGACCCGAACAGCCTCAATGTAGTCGCGGCGCGCAACCGCGATGCGGTGTTTCAGTGCCTTCGAGCTGGGATTGGAGCGCAAGGAAATTCTGGTTCTGACTTGAGGATCCGGATAGTTCTCGCTGATGGCGATCAGCCGGCCAAGTGCCCCGCTAAGCTGGTTCTGCGCATCCTGAAACTGCTTGACCTTTTCCGGATCAGTGAGCTGAGACGCATCAACCTGATGCTGGTTGCCTTTGCGCGCGCCTCGATGACCGAGGTCAGCACTTCCCTTTCCTGCTTGGCGTAGCCCTGAACTGTCGGCGACAAGATTGGGAATTAGATCGGTCCGGCGCTGGTAGTTATTCTGTACATCCGACCACTTGGCTTTGGCCTGCTCCTCCAGCGTCGGGATCGTGTTGTAGCCGCAGCCGGCAGCGGTGAGTCAAAGCAATGTGACAGCAAAAAAGTTGCGAATACTTGCCGCCGATAGGATCATGACGACCTCCGGTCGAATTTTTGTTTCAAGCATCGGATTATCCGACACTGAAGTCCAAAGACGAGGTTGGACCAGGGTCCAACGTCCAAGCGAAGCAGGAATGTTGCCTAAAGGCCGGCCGTCATTACACCTTGAAAATTTCCGCGTACCGCTTCTTGACCGCCTCCCCTTGCGCCAGGATGCCTTCCGGATCCTCCTTCATCAAGTTTGATATCGGCGAGCTTGCGGATGCCAGGCTTCTCCACGGTCTGGGAGTGCGGCGAATACTGGCGGGCGTCGTCGACGATCAGCTGCTGAGCCCTCGCGCGAGTGCATCCAGTTCTGGAACAGGCGCGCGGCGTTCGGATTAGGGAGCGGCCTTGAAGACCGCACTTGGACGCTGTCGCGAGCGGCGTGCCCTCCTCCGGATAAACTATGTCGACCGGTTGGCCTGCCTCCTTATAGCGGATGACAAGGTAGCCGGCGCCGTCCACCATCACCGCACGTTCGCCGAGCGAAATTCTCTTCGGCGTATCGGTCGCCGACTGGACCTGCATGACGTTCTGCGCCGCCAGCTTCACGAAATAGTCCCAGCCCAGGTCGCGCGCGATCTCGAACGTCGAATTCATGATCGTGCCGCTGTAGGCCGGATGCGCCTTGACCAGCTTGCCCTTCCATTTCGGATCGAGCAGGTCCTTGAAGCCTCTTCGGCGCATCTTCCTTCTTCACCAGGTTGGTGTTGTAGGCGATCGGAGAGATCAGAATGCGCGTCGTTACATTCAGTCCCCTCAGGGTCGTAGTAGCGCTTGTCGTAATGCTTCACGACCTCTTCCGGCAGGTACGGCGCGAGCCAGCCATTGCGTTTCCAGATGATGCAATGCGCCTGGTCGGAAGTGTTGACGACGTCGACGGCTGTGGATGTTGGAAGAATATTCCTGATCGATGCGGGTAAGAGACGCGCTCGGCGCCCGACCGCTCGACGCGCACGGCAACGCCGGGATACTTCGCCTCGAACGCTTTGGCCGAGGCGTTCCGCAAACTGCGAGATCCATCGCCGTGTAAAAGAGACCTTGCCTTCTTTTTTCGCCGCCTCGATCAAGGCCGGCGTCACCGCCTCCGCCGCAGGCTGCCAGCGACCCGCACGCGCAGAGGCGCTGAGGCCAAGCGCCCCGGCGCCCTCTGAGCACATCGCGTTTCGTAAGCTGTTTGATCCACGGCATCCTCAATTTCTTTCGGCCAGTTTCTTGTTCGATCACCTCGTCGGCGCGGGCGAGCAATGTCCGGTCGACACTGTCCAGTCCAGCGACTTGGCGGTCTCGACGTTGATAGCCAGCTCAAATTTACCGGCGACTGCACTGGCAAGCTGGTTGCGCTGCTTTCTGGCGAATGCGGTCGACGTAGGTCGCCGCGCGCTTAGATGGTCCGACAGATCCCACACCCATACGACCAGCAGGCATCCATTGGCAGCGTAAAAGCGGTAAGGACAAGTTGTCGGCAGCCGATATCGCGACGTCAATTCAGTATGCTGGAGCGATGCGCATTCGTGAAGGGTTCGCCCACAACAATAAGACCGCCGCCGCCACCGCTTGCCCAGCATCGAAATCGCCTTTTCGATACCAAGCCGTGTCTGAACTGTCGCCCTGATTGCCTGTATCGAAAACTGCGGAGCGGCCGCCTCGAACGCGTCAGTGAAATATGATCCACCGCCGGGTGCCGAGTTCGGATTGTAAAGCATCGCGGCGCGCGTGACGCCTGGTGCAGACATCCTTGAGCAACTGCAGATATTTCGCGCCCATTGTCGCTTCGATATTTGTGAACCCGGTCAAGTTGCCGCCGGGCTTCGCCAAAGCTCTGAACGAATTTTTCACCGAGAGGATCGCGAGACATTGGTGAACACGATCGGGATCGTCTTGGTCTCCTGAGCAAATGCGCGTGTCACGATGGTCGCGTGTGAAACGATTACGTCCGGATTCAGTTTGATCAATTCCGGCTGCATGGACTCAGCGCGCGTTCAGGGTCGTTGCACCCCACCTGTACTCGATCCGCAGGTTTTCGCTTGTCCATCCCAGCTCCTGAAGCTCTTGCTGGAATGCGTCAACCGAGCGCTTGCCGTCTCTGTCGTTCTCGTCAGCGCCAGTTCGACGGCGACCAGACGTTTACCACGATCCACTCTGCTGCCCGAGCGCCGCCGAGGCCACCGCCAGCGCGCGGCGAGACTCACCGCACCGAGAAAATCACGCATCGCTTACTCATTGATATCCCCGCAATGATAGCTGTAGAGGCATAGATATCAATCAATTTCGGAGCTGAAATGGAGGTTGCAATTGCCTACTGCGCCAATCCCGGTGACGCATTGAACAGAGTGGCTGCCTCGGCACAAACAGCGTCAATGAGTCGCCAGAGATACGCGGCCACCATGATCTGCTGAAAGATTCGCCGATGACCCAAGATCCAGATGCGCGCTGGAAACCGACGTTCTGGTGATCGGGTCTGGCGCTGCCGGCATGTATGCGGCGATCGAGGCGGCGCGCGGCGGCTGTCAGGTGCTTCTCGCCGACCGCAGCCTGATCGGCCGCGGCGGCGCCACGGTGATGGCGCAGATGACCGTCGCGGTCGCGCTCGGCTCCGAGACTGCCGACCATTGGAGCCATCATCTACGACGATACGCTCACGCCGGCCGCGGATTATGCAACGAGCCGCTTGCGCAGCTTCCTGTGTGAGGAAGGGCCCGAGTGCATCCGCGCCATGGACGACCTGGGGCGTGGGCTGGGCGCGCAAAGACGGCCGCATCGCACAGGCGATGGCTCCCGGCCACGATCGTCCGCGCTGCGTCTATGTCGACTTTCTCAATACCGGGCCCGCGGTTTCGAAGACGCTGCGTACGGTTGTGAACAAAGGCAGTCGGAATTCGCAAGGCGGGCGATCTCTGCGTCGTCGATCTTCATGCAGACAACAAAGGTGACGTCGCGGCGCGGCGGCGCTTCATCTCGGATCGGGCGCGCCGGTGATATCTGTCGCCAAGGCGACGATCCTTGCCACCGGTGGTCTTGACGCGGCTCTATCGGCGCAACAGCGCATCTGCGAACATGGGCGGCGACGGCTATGCGCTCGCATTGCGCGCTGGCGCTTCGCTCGTCGACATGGAATTCGTGCAGTTCTTCCCGATCGGTCATCTGGCGCCGCGGCTGATCGGCATGGACCCGATCATGTGGGACCCGTTCCGCTACAAGCTCGGCGGACGGCTGCTCAACAAGCGCATGGAGGAGTTCACACAGCGCTACGGTGTGCGCCGAGGACGGCAAATACGTCATCACGCGGGATCGTCGGCAGCTACGCGATCCTCAAGGAGGTCGAAGCCGGGCGCGGCTCGCCGCATGGCGGGGTTTATCTCAGTTTTCAGCATTGCTCCGGAACGCGCATTGCGGGAAGCCTTCGGGCCGGTCATCGACCGGCTCGCCGCCAACGGCATCGATCTCGACCAAAATGCCGGTCGAGGTCGCGCCGATCGCGCATTATCACATGGGCGGCATCGTAGCCGACGCGCAGCATGCAAACCGATTTGCCGGGCCTGTTCGCCGCCGGCGAGGCGGTCGGTGGCGCCAATGGCGCCCAACCGGCTTTCCGGCAACGCCATTACCGAGGCACTGGTGTTTGGCCGCCGTGCCACGGCCAGCGCCGCCGACTACGTCAAGCGCTTGAGGCGCGTCACCCGGATCATGCTGACAACGCGCCAGAGGCGACTGCGTTGATCGCCGCCGATGCGCCGAACCCGCAACTTCAATACCGCCGAGATGCTGCAGACGCTCAAAAAACGATGCAAGACAATGTCGGCGCGTTGCGGAACGAGGCAAAGATCGTCGCTGCCCTCGGCATACATTGGCCGCCTGACGAAGAGATCGGAGCATGCCCTGCCAGGCGACGGTATCGCGTTCGACCTGCGGCGGATCAGATGGTTCGACTCTGCGCAACATGCTGCTGTTGCCCGCGTGGTCGCCGAGACTGCGCTCGCACGTGCCTGAAACTCGCGGAGCGCAACGCGCACGGACTATCTCCGCAGAGTTATCGCCGGACTGGGCGTTCAATCAGACTGCAGAGGCTGCAGGATGCACGCATCGAATTGTCGGGCGGCCCGCGCGCCGTGCCGGAGGCAACGTCATGAGCGAAAGTGCAACGCTCAAAATATGGCGCGGCCTCGATGCGAACGCCGGCCGGTGGGAAAACTACAGGTGCCGTTTGAGGCCGGTCGGATCGAGTGCTCGACGGCCTGCGCTGGATCCGGGCCAATCGCGACCCACGCTGGCAATCCGTTTCTCCTGCATCAATGCCAATGCTTGCAAGGAGTGCATGATCGAACTCGATGGCAAAGACGGTCTACGCCTGCACTGCCCGCCTGCCAGCCGCGCGAGATGACCTAACGCCTCTCTCCAACTAAGACACTCGTTCGCGATCTGGTCACGAAATCGCCCGCCCGCGGGCATTTCATCCAGCTCATAACGCGAGATGCGTTTTCGCAACATCACATGGATGCCTGAATTCACGATATGGGTTTACGTAATCCGGCACCAAACTGCCAGAGTGTATAGGCGTCCTCGCCCGGGACAATCCGGTGCGGCCGCAAATGAGCTTGATCATATCGCGGAGCGCAATCACCGCATCGTCGAGATCGGGATCAAACGCCATCGTCATAAAACCGTCGGCGTCTCCGCCATCGGCCATTCGAGCGCATCATGTCGTGACGCACGTACAGTAAAAGTGCCGATCAGAAGCCGGTTTTCGATTGCTGTAACGCAAACTTCACCGTCACCCTGGACGCCGTGACCATCGCCAACCGAGAACAACGCCCGTCAGCATGGATCGGCAAATAAAGGCGTCGTGCCGGCGACCAGTTCCTTGTTGTCCATGTTGCCACCATTGCGGCGGTGGCGGTGAGGCAACCGGCCCCCATGCAGGCGGCGATTGCCGCAGCCGCCGATTCCGAAGAATGGCTTGAGCGGCAGCTCGAGGCCCCATGGCAGCCGTCCAACCATGCGCGCACGGTCAATGGGAATATGAATGATACCAGGCACTCGCGAAATCGTCGGGCAATGCGCCAGCGAGCGGTCGAATGAGTTGTAGCCCCGGTCGTAGTTTAGATCGATTGCCTTGATGCGAACCTCGGGACTTTGCCCAGCCTTGGCTCCACGCACCAGCCGGCCCGGTCATGATGTGCGGCCGTTCAGCTTCTGCGGCACGCTGGCGTGAATCGCAGGGAGTGCCGCAACGCGGTCAAACCCGAACTCCGGATGTGGCATCTGCTGGGGCGCGCCCGGTACCGTCGACATAATGACTTCATCGCCAGCTCCTACTGTCACCAGGCTTCGGCGCCGCGTCGAAAAAGCCCCAGTGTACAGTGTCCGGCCCCGCATCGAGGCGATATGTTCGCATTCGGACGCCTTTCAAGGAGTTTACAATGGAGCGGGCGAGAAGATCGAACCCTCGTATGCAGCTTGGAAGCAGGGCTTCATCCAGCACAATCAATCCCATACTGCTTTACAAAAACCGCTGCTGGCGGCGCTCAATCGCATCAAGGGGTTACATGCGAAAAAGCAAAAACCTGCTGAGACTGATCTATCGCGCAAAGCTCATCCCACACCACCCACCACCACGTCGTTCATCATGTCATCCGGCTCACCCGCGTCCACGTGCGACGCCCGCGCCATCCTGGAACATGGCGCAACCGGCTCCGGCGGGTCATCGTTATCGGAGCCAGGAATAAGATCGCCGCGTCAACGGCGAAGTTGAGTCAAGGAACGTGTCTATCCTGGCTGTCGCACACCCCGCCACTCAAGCTATCGCCGGCGTGGACACTCAACCACAGCAGCGGAATTCAGCAGCTGGTCGCCACCACGAACCGGGTGAAGCGCCAGATTCAGCGGGTCGCGCGACACCTACGTCCTCACCTATATTTAGAATTTGCACGATGTGTTGCAGCGTCTGGGGTATGGCTCTCGCCCCTGCGCATAGAGGCGGCGGTCTTCCCGACGACCAGAAGCTCTGCGGGACCATCTTCGCACGCGGAGCGGCTGCAGACGTCGCCGCAAGCTCCCGGCATGTGGCGAGGGCATCTCGCGGTGGTCGTCGAAGACGAATGGCTGCTCGATCCCACGCTCGACCAGGCGAACAAGAGAGTGAATGGCCGCGATCGATGCAGCGTCGGTCCGCTCGCAATCCGGCCTCCGGAGAAATTCTGGGCCGAGCACGGGTCGATCTCTGGTCCAGGTGAACAAGTGCAGCGTGCGGTTCTCTCCGCATCTCCGGGGCGGGTTTCGCTAGTGCCGGCGAGGCGGCCGTCGCACTGGAAACCGCGCCGCGATCGAGCAATACGTAACT
>ERZ1370068.8940-contig-7756_pt1 | contig 42294 bp, 45 predicted proteins | sample MGYA00561227_ERZ1370068 | MGnify/ENA primary metagenome ERZ1370068 (study PRJEB38410, sample SAMEA6850437) | metagenome | study: Metagenomic assessment of the ecological functions of the soil: analysis of the soil microbiota associated with the... | reverse complement strand
TACGGTATTGCTTGCCGCGCCGTCTTGTAGCGGTGCTTGACATTCCTGGGCGAGGTAAAGGTACCTTGACATCATGCGGAACCGGGTCCGAGAGCAGCGCACCCAGCGGGAGATGTCGCAGGCCGAGCTGGCGGCGGCGCTGGGCGTGTCGCGCCAGACGGTGATCTCCATCGAGGGCGGCCGTTACCTGCCGTCGCTGCCGCTGGCGTTCACGATCGCGCGGTTCTTCGGCCTGACGGTCGACAAGATGTTCGACCCCGATGAGGAGGCAGGCACATGATGGCACTCATCCGCCCGCGGCTGCGCAAGCCGCTGGGGATCGCCCTGGCCGGGACGGTGTTCGCCGCCGCGTGGGCCCTGCGCGGCGGCGACGCCTGGCAGCTGTCGGTCGCCATGGAGGTGACCGTGCTCGTCAGCGCGATCACCACCTACGTGCGGGCCGGGGAAGACAACGACGACGGCGCGCTGGCCGGTTCCCGCGCCGACGAGCGCCAGAAGATGCTCAGCCTGCGGTCGCGGGCCCTGGGCTGGAATTTCGCCATGGTCGCTGCCTTCATCGGCGTGACGATCGGGGTCGCGGTCAAGGCCACCTGGTGGTGGCCATTCCTGGTGATTCTCGCCGTCGCCGGCTTTGGACAACTGCTCGGCTGGTCGACCTACACCACCGCAGAAGAAGGCCCAGCCGATGACGCGGACCGGCCCCGGTGCGGCCTCGGCCAGCTGGTGATCTTGACAGCGGTGTCCGCAGCAGTCCAAGGTCCCACACCACGGGCATGGGCACGGCCCTTGCTGGCCATCAACGAAGGGAATCCGCGTGGACTCAGCCAGACGCATCACGCTCGTCGCGGGCCTGTTCTATCTGATCACCTTCGCTGCCCGATCCCCGCCGTGTTCCTGCTCGCCCCGGTGCTGAACAACGCCGCACACATCGCTTCTACTTCCCGGCACCGACACGCGTGCTGTGCGGCTGTTTCCTCGACTGGCCAACGCCCTGGCCTGCATCGGTACCTGGCTGTGGCTGTTCCCGGTGGTCCGGCGGCAAACGAACCGGTCGCGCTCGGCTTTAGTTTCACCCCCGGATGCTCGAAGCTCGCCATCATCGTCATCGGCGTGGTCAGCCTGCTCGGCCGTCGTGACCCTGCGCCAGAGACCTGCTCCGGCGCACCCGGAACCGACACGGCCTCCCTCGTCACGCGCGGGCAGCAGAGCAACGCGGTCCGCGACTGGACCTTCCTGCTCGGGCCCGGGCGCGTGCCCGGCATCAACGCCCTGCTGCTGGGCTTTTACCTGATGTACCGGTCCGGCCCACGGCGCCGCGCCGCGATCCCCGGTGCTGGGGGCTCGGGGCCCGCTACGCTCATCGCTTCCGCCGTCGCAGCACTGTTCCGCGGCGACTGACTTCGGTCTCCCGCTCCTGGCCGTGATCGCGACCGTCCCCATCTTCGCGCAGTGGGAGCTGTCGCTTGGCCTGTGGCTGGTCATCAAGGGCTGCAAGCCCTCCCCCATCATCGCCGCACATGGCGTAGCCCCAGGGGGCGTAAAGGTGGACGGGCCGGGGATGCGCTCGGAGCCGTCAATATCGTTGGGGTAGGGTTCAGGACCTTTCTAGTTCTCCAGCGAGCCAGCCGCACTCGCCGGGTGCGTCGTCGGGAGCGATCACGGGTCAGGGGCCGCCACCTAACGTCGCGGACCAAGTGACGCCGATGTGCCGCATATCAAGTGGAAGTTCCTCGGCGCACAGCGTGCCTCAGCGTGCTCTGCTCAGGCGACCCGGGCGGTGACCAGGGTCTCCACGTTGTAGGGCCGCGGCAGGCCGTCGGCCCGGCTTGTAGGCTATCAAGCTGTTGAGATCTGCGCAAAGCCGGATGGTCGACGACCTTTAGCCCGCACCGGCTGATCAGCCGTTTGGATCTCGATGACCGGCCAGCCGGCTGAACCGGCTCGCCCAGTGAGGCCGCGAGCGGGCGCGTAGATCCGTATGAACTCTTTTCCGGCGTCATCGAGCACAAGAGTCCTGGCCCGGTAGGTAACACCACCTCAGACCCGGCCGCAGCCCCTGCGATCGTGCGCGCAACGTCGACTCTTGATCGCCGACGCGGTGAGATATGGGGCAACGCCGGTCCAGGAGAACAGCGCCGCGCCCCACTCGAACCCGGCCGTGCCTAGAGCGTCCTGAAGAGGCTCGACCTCAAATCAACCGGGACGAACACCTGCGTGAGTCACTGAGCGGCACCGCGAGCCTGACCCGCTCGAGCTTCCAGGCCCGCGAGGCAGGATTATCGCAACCGAACACCTTCAGAGAGCCGAGCAGGTCCGGGCGCCGCCACGCTACGAACGAGTCAAGCCCTCGCGCCCAAGATGACGTACTGGGCGAAAGCCGCCACCAGCCAGCCGGCCTCGGCGGCCGGCTGCGAGAGTGCAGACAGCCGCAGCGGTCTCCGCCAGACCGGGGCGGGGAACAGGAGGAGGCCAGCTCGCGCAAGTCCTGCCACGCCGGTCCGATCAGCAGCAACGCAAACGCACGTCGAGCACCCATGGCGGCGTCTCCATGCGAAGCATCGCCCGCGCCAGCGCGGCACGCCGTCCTGCTCGGTGCGGCTCCATCTGCCTCCTCCTTGCGCCACCGCGACCGCCACGTCGGCCAGCCGCTGCCCGGCCTGCGCACTCATATGATGCGCCTGAAGCGCCCGGACGCTCCATAGACCAGCCACAACAGGCTTACACCAGAGCACCGTGCAGGACGGCATCGCCTTCACCCCCGCACCACCAGCCGCGACACCAGGCGGCACAAGCCCTCCCGCGCGGGCCGTACCTTCGTCAAGCTCCCCCAGTCCCCCTGAACCACTTCGCTGGGGCTTATTGGCCGTCCGCCTGCTGGGATGTGTACGCCATGGCAGGCCTCTGCCGATGACTGAAGGAGAATGCGGGCAGACCGCGTCACATGTGCTGTGCGCCTATCACGCAACGACTCACAGGCACGTGATCTTGGATGCCGTGGCGAGCACGATGGTCTTGGCGCATACCGAAGGCGTCCTGGTAGTTCGCTTGTACGGACTGGTTTGTGATGCTAACCTATTGCCCATGACAACCGAGGCTGCGTACCCGGGAGACGACCCCGAACCGGCCGCTGTCGAACACGCGTGACTTCTCGCGCAACGGGTGCTGCAAGGACCAGCGCGCGACCTGGTTCCCCCCTCCTGGTCTTCGCGGTACTGACCTTCGCCTCCATCCCCGTCCGACGCTACGGCGGCGCCACCACCTAGACCTGCCTGGCCGTGCCGGGGTCTGTACGAGTCTGCTACTCCGACGCGGAGTTCGTGTACTGGCCGATCGCCCTGGTGCTGGCCTACGTGGCGATCGCGGCCTTCATATCCGCGGCGGTCCGGGCACGGGGCGTCGGGACACGCGTGCGGCCGTACGCCATCGCCGGGACTCATCATCGCGGTGGCGCTGACCGGTGCAGCGCTCTGGGAAGCGCACCATCCCCCGGGTCACACCGATGGGGGCTGAACGGTCTGGCTTACCAGCCTGGCCAGCCCCCGGGCGCTGCCATCGGGCTCGCGCTGCTGGTGCTGGCCTGGGCGGAACGCAATCGCGCCTCTGCTCCTGCTGACCCTCGCCTACCTGGCGGCCGTGCTAGTGCCCATCAGCTTATCGTCCGGGTCCAGCCCAACCCCCTGGTCTTCTATCCGGCCGTCTTCCAGGGCAGCGTGCTGCTGCTCGGCGGCATCGGCTTCGCCTGGCCCAGCGCCCGTCCCGGCTGCACCCCGCGCGGCATGACCGCGCCATCCCGCCAACGGGCTCGACGACACCGTCCACCAGCGGGTCCGGCTCGGCATCCTGCACCATCGCGCACGAGGCACGGCGGGTCGAGTTCAGCTACCTGCGCAACAACCTGAGCTGACCGCAGGAAACCTCTCCCAGCACCTCGGCAGTGCTGGAAAGCGCCGGGCTCATCACCATCGAGAAGGGCTACCGCCGGAAAGGCGCGCCCGCACCTGGGTCTCACCAAAAGCAGGCCGGCGCAGCCGCCCTCGCCGAGGAGATCACCCAGCTCAAGCTCCTGATCAGCCAGGATCGAACGTACCGGCTACGTCACCAGACAGACACACATGACCCGGACGGATCGGACACGACGGCGCGGCGCCGGGGCCCGGGCACGGCTTCGGAGGCCGTCGTTGGCAGCGGAGATCGTTCTGTGCGTGTTCCAGGCATTAGCCGCCGCTGTGTCGTTTGCGAAGGATCCGTCCTGCGATGGTCGGGACCGTCGCAAGACACCGATGATCACGAGCGTAATAAGCCCGCTGCGATAGTGACCCGTCGCCAGTCTGACCGATCCCACACATGGCCACCGCCGCCAGGATAACTACCGCTGCTGCGGGTCTGATCATCTTCAGCGCCCGCCATTCCCGCTTGCGCTTGCGCCCGGGTTTCCAGGATCCTGCGATGGGCCGCCTCGTCATGATCGTGATTTACCGCCTCCCTGAGCTAAGCTCCAGGCCTTAGGGATCGCCCGGACCCTAGCTGCTGATCTATTGGTCCCATGCTTGAGAGTCTATGGCCTGACCACAAGCGACCGTGAGTTCGCCGCGGTCCGCCTGAATCCGCAGCCGTCCGCTTGGCGGACGGGACTTCTTTACCCTAGCTTGAAATTGTTCTTACTCCAAAATTATGGGCGAATTCTGGTCAGTATTCTTCTGTCGTATTTTTACCGCGAAACGAGGCCGGGCATGAGTGATCAGCTAGGCGAAGACGTGCAGGCAGACACTGCGCAGGCATGGGACAGTGTGCGCCGGGTCCGCGAGCCGGTCGCCTGGATTCTCCTCGTTGTCACGGCCATCTGCGGTGCTCCGTCAGCGCCTGGCAGCTGTTTGGCCTGCCCGGTGCCCCGGTTCCCGCCCCTCCTCATCCGGTCGCGGTGCCGGTCGCGTTGCTCCGGTTACCCACGCTCCCAGTCCGGTCGCGGTGACGACCTTCGGGTTGCGAGCATCGGCTGTGGCGCCTGCATTTGTCGCCGGTGGCATCTTCGCGCTGCCGGTACTGGCGGTGATACTCGTGCAGCGTTCGCGGGCGGTCTGACGGACCGTGCTCGTCAGGTGGTGCAGGCCACGGTAGCGATTCAGGCCGTCGCGCTAGGCCTTGGCCTGCTCAGCTGGCTGGGTGCCCTTGGCGGCCACGTGCGGCAAGGCGTTTGGTTCATCTTCTACGCCACGGATCTCGCTGCCGTGGCGGTGCGCGCTGAGTATTCACCGTCGCGGTGCTTCGGTCGCGGCGCGCTGCGTAGCCGCCGACGCGGCAGTCCGAGGATTTCGGGGAAGACGACGAGGATTTCGGAGAGACGCTTAGGCCCGCCGCTAGCCGGGCTCAGGTGACCTGAAGTCATGGGCCGCGTCGCGGGCGGGCGATCAGGGCGTAATGGGGGGCCGGGCTCGGCCCGGCGGAACCGCAGGTGGCGTCGGCGCATCATCTGGGTAGAGTCGGGCGGTGCCCGGAGTTGCAGCGCCTGCGATGCTGACCATGGCCCGGCGGTTCTGGCCTTCGAGCTGGCGAACCGCGCCTACTTCGCCGCATCGTCATCTCCGACCGCGGCGACGACTTCTTCGACCAGTTCACCGACCGGTACAACGCCTTGCTGGCCGAGCAGGAGGCCAGGCATTTGCGCCTTCTACGTGCTCGTCGCCGAGGACGGCTCGGTACTCGGCAGGTTCAATCTGGTCGACATCAAGGACCACACTGCGGAAGCTCGGCTACCGGGTCGCGCAGCATGTCGCCGGTCGTGGCGTGGCGACCGCGACCGTCCGGGAGCTGTGCCGGCTGGCGGCGGCCCACCACGGGCTGCGCACCCTCAGGGCGGCCACCGCCCGCCAGAATGCCGCGTCCCAGAAGGTGCTGACCAAAGCCGGGTTCGTCCCGGTCGGCCCGGCCGACCCGGCCCACCTCGGCGGTAAGCCAGGCACCTGGTATCAGCGCGACCTGGCCGCTGGCTGAACGCCGGTTGCCCGTCGGCGACGTGCGATCTGGCTTTTCCTTCGTCTGCAGGCTGGTGTTGCCGGTGTGCGTCGCGTCCACGCGGGTTGACTGCGACTCGGGCGCGCGTGAAAGGTTGAGTGGAGCGTCCGCCGCGCGGACGTGCGTGATCGACGTCTCGATCTGAAGGAGGGTCGTATGGCTCGTCTTGTCCGACAAGGTGGCGCTCATCACCGGCGGGAGAGCGGCATCGGACTCGCAACCGCGCGGCTCTTCGTTTCGGAGGGCGCTCGCGTGCACCTCGTGGGCCTCGACGGGGACAAGCTCGACGCTGCGGTCGCGGACCTGGGCGACGAGCACGCGCTGGCCACGGTCGCCGACGTCAGCGACGAGCTGAGCGGTCGTGCGCGCAATCGCGGAGGGCGCCGGGCGCTACGGCCGCTTCGACGTTCTGTCTTCAGCAACGCCGGTATCAGCGGAGCGGTCGCCGGCGATTGGCGAGTACCCGTCGGATGAGTTCGCACGGACCCTCGCGGTCCACGTGCTCGGCGCGTTTCACGTCCTCAAGCACGGCGCGCCGCACGTTCCCGACGGCGGAAGCATCATCATCACCTCGAGCGTCGTCGGCCTGATGGGCTTTGAGGGGCTCTCGGGCTACATCGCGGCCAAGCACGGTCAGGTCGGATTGATGCGCGCGGCGGCCAGGGAGTACGCATCACGCCGGATCCGGGTCAACACGCTGCATCCGGGGCCGACATCGACCGCGTTCCAAGACGACATCGAGATGCGCGCAACGGGCAGGCCGCGCGACGAGGCCGCCAAGATCTTCGATCAGCTCGTCCCGCTCGGGCGCCATACGACCCCGGAGGAGATCGCGCACGCCGTCCTCTATCTCGCCGCCGACGAGAGCGCGATGATGACCTCGCACACGTTCGCCATCGACGGAGGCTTGAGCGGCTGACGGCGTCGCCCAGAGCAGCGGTGCAAAACATCTAGGGCGTGTCAAGGGATCAACCGAGGCCGATCCGGGCTCCATCAGGATCAAGTGAGGCCAAGCATCGGGCACTGGGCCAGTGGGCGAGGATGCCATCTGCTGCCGCCGACACTCATGGCTACGCCAGGGCCTCGGCCATGATCTTTATCCGCCAGACGCTTTCCCAGGCTCTGGGGCCGTGGCGCAAGGCGGGCGGCACCTGCTCGGTTCCTAGCGTGCGGCCCGGCCTGTGAGGGACCGAGGACCAGGGTCGGGTGGCTAGGCGGCCACTGCCGGCGGCTTGGTCCTGCTGAGGGGGTGGCTTCGCTGGCCGAGCTCGAGCTTGCCGTGCATGTACGTTTAGCCACCGGCTGGCGGGATTTTCACCGGACGGGGTATCTGCAACACCGAAGGTCAAGGTCGCGACTATCCGCCGGACTGGTCGCCGGGCATGCGTAGGGGTTCCCCTGCGGACAGCCGTTCCGATGAGTTTCGGCCCCGGCAGTTGTCCATCTCTGAGAGCCAACCCCAGTCGCGTACGTTCGACGCGATGCATACGACCGGCGGGGACGCGTAGCTTGTGCGGCCGTCCCCGCGCCACCGGTCTACGACGCTGCCCTGGAGGTCACGATGTGTCCGATGGTCCACTCGTTCCGACGTCCGGCGGCGTCGCCGCGACGGGGAGGCGTGATGACGACGGTCGAGGCGGACGGCGTCATGCTCGGGGTCGAGCACTTCGGCGACGCGGCGGCGCCGCTCGTTCTGCTCACGGGCGGCACGACCATGCTCTCCTGGCCCGACACGCTCTGCGAGGCGCTCGCGCGCGGTGGGCGCCACGTCGTGCGGTACGACCTGCGCGATTCCGGCGCGTCGACCACCGTCGATCCCCAGGCTCCGGCGTACACGCTGCGCGATCTTGCAGCCGACGCCGCGGCGCTCGCCCGCGAACTCGACGACCGGCCGGCGCACCTGGCGGGCATCGGCGTCGGCGGGATGGTCGCCCAGATCGCCGCGCTCGACCACCCGGACGCGTTCTCGGCGCTCACCCTCGTCGGAACGCGGCCTGTGGCTCCAGGCCCGGTCGACGACGACCTGCCTGACCATGACGCGGCGACGATGGACCGGCTGTTCTCGCGCTCGATGCCCGACTGGTCCGACCGCGCCGCGGTGGCGGAGTTTGCCGCCCGAGGCGCGGAGATCCTCGGCGACGACCCTGCCGCCGCGCGCGCGACCGCCGAGCGCAAGTGGGACCGCACGCCGGGCACGGAGCCCGCGGTGCAGATGGCCAACCAGCTGGGCATGGTGTTCGCCAAGCTCGACTGCAGCCGCGCTGGCGCGAGCGCCTGTCCGAGCTGGCGATCCCGGCGCTGGTGGTGCACGGTCGCCGCGACCCGTTCTTCCCTGTCGGCAACGGCGAAGCGCTCGCGCGCGAGATCCCCGGTGCGCGGCTGCTCGTGCTCGAACGAGCCGCGACGGCGATCCCCGATGCGGCCGCCGATGAGGTCGCGGCGGCGATGCTCGCGCTCTAGGCGCTCACGGTGCTGGCGGCCCTAACAAGGACAAGCGTCTCCCGGGCTCAGGAGAGCATCACCGGTGTGTTATTACGGGAGGCAGTGATGCCGACGCTCCCGGGCGCACCAGTTGCCAAGCGTCCCTCGTTGATCCCAGCTCGCGGGCCACCTGCGCTATCGGCTAATCGAGTGGTACCGCGCGTGATGCAGAAGGCCAGTGAGAACGCGCGCGGGAGCGGGCGCTGCCATGCGGGAGCGTCGCGAGTGCGTGCAGCGGCGGGTAGGTCCTGCGCGAGGAACGCGAAATCGTCGGCCGGGGTGTCTCCTTTGTGGAAGCGCGATTTCTCCGGGCGAAGGCCACACTGACAGCGCAGATGACCGGTTGCCCGCTTACCCGGTCGACTCCGCCCGCTCGCAAGAGGATGCCGCCGGGCTGGCGGCGGTAAGCGGGGCGCTGGTGACGGCCATCGTCACCCAGCGCTGGAACGAGGCCCACCGGACGTGGCTCCAGCGGCGGATCGGCGCGTCGCCGTCCCGGCAAACCCGGGAGGGAGGTGACCGTAAGGGCGGCGCTCTCCTCGGGGACGTACCTCGCCTGCCTGCTCGTGACCGGAGGGACGAGGCGCCTGCGCTTACGCTCCAGGACCGCATGGGCAATGCGAGGTTGCCCGGGCGTCTGCCGGATCCTGGGGGTCCGCTGCCACCGCACCTGATGGTTCGATGCCCAGGGAGGCCAGCTTCATCGTCGAGTCAGCCCTGATAAGCATGGGTGTGGGCGCCAGGACCACGTAAGCGTTTGCTTGCCGAGCCGCGGCTGAGCCTCGGTCAGCGGCCTGGGAGCATGCCCGCTTCCCGAACCGCTGCTCTCTGGCGAGTCGCGGTCATCGCTTTCACCGCCATGGCCGAGGCGACAGCCCCGATGACGCGGTCCGGCAGATACCTGCCTTGCTGCGCCGGATGGGACTGGCCCGGTGCACGGCGGGAACGCGAGGCCAGGCAGATCTGGACGATCGCACCGGCAGTACCCTGGTCGCTCCGATCTGGCAGTGCGGTTGCGAACGACGAAGCACCACAACGTCCCTTCCGGGTCCGCCTTCCGGTCTCCACGATGAGTGGCCGGTCAGCGAGGGGATCAACGCGCGCAATACGAACGAGCTAACATCGCCAACTCGCCGCCGGGCCATGGCCACCTCACTCAGGCGCGGTGTCCACGATCAGCTCCGGCATACCACTTCACCCGGCCTGCATCCACCGTGATCCGGGTGGCTGGCCAGTTCCTCGGCGAGGAAGTACCGGCACTGCGGCGCAGAGCGCGACCAGCTGAGGTACCCGGGGGAACCACGCGCCGTTCGGGCTGATCCTTGTGACTTTCCCCAGCGGATGCCGGCTGACTCCAGCAGCATCGGCTGAACCGCAGCCCTCCACGTCATCCGCCTCCCGGCGGGCCGGTTACCGCCCGGCGAGCATAACGCCCGGGCGAGACTTACCCGGGCGCGTGAGTTCGATGTCCTCGCTTCGGCCGCGGCCACGGCCCGCTGCGCGACCGTTGCCGGACTGGACCGGTAAGCACTGCGCCGCCTGAGCTCGCGGGTGCCTACCGCCCTCTGTCGGGCCGGGCCCGAATCTCACGCTGACCGGGAGCGCCTGACATAGCGCGCGCTCCGACCCGCCGTTCGGCATAGCGACGCTCGATTGGAGTCGGTTTCAGGTGCGCCTGCGGCCGGGTCGAGCACGACGGCCGCGGTTCGGCCGATCGCCGTGCGGGCCGGCGCGCGCATGGTCGGGCGCCGAAGCGCAACCTCGTCAGCCGGACCTGGCGGGCGCCACCACGCCGGTGACCACCGGCCGGGCCGGGAGTCCCGGACCGCCGAGGAGCACCAGCGCCATGGTGACCTCTACGCCGACGCTAGCACGCCCGTTGTTGACCCCCCGCGCGTGTAGTCCGGCGATCTTCGGGGTCGGCCCTGCAGCGCCCGCGGCCGCGCTTTCCGGCAGCCCGCCTGTCGACGGACACGAAGGCGTCCCAGGTACGAACCCCGCCAGCCGGGGCGTGGCCAGCAGAGATGGCCGAGGACCTGGCCGCCAGCACCAGCGAGGCCGTGAGCGCGGCGAGCGCCGAGGGTGGCGCCGAAGATCGCCGACCGGCAGCCGGGACCGCCGTCCGGCCCCGGCCGGGCTGCGCAGCGCCATCTGGACCCCGGTGGCCGCGGTAAACGGCGCCAGGCCCGGGACAGCGCTGCGTGAACGCCGACGTTGTTATACCGAACCGCAGCTCCCTGCCTGCCTGGTCCTCGCATGGCAATCGGCCGGTTGCCCGTTCGATCATCGGCCCGAAAGGCGCTGGGCGAGGTGGCGTGCGCCAACTAAATTGTGCGTGACCCCGGAGTCCGTGGGCCATGGCGTCTGGCCGCATCACCGCAGACAAGCACTGTGACCGCCCACGGCTTGGCCAGCCGGGCCCGGTCGCCGGGACACTGGGGGAGGGATGTGCCGGGAGTGTTCCTGTCGCTGGTCAACGCGGTGCCGATAGGCGCGCTGGTGGTGATCGTCGTGGCCCTGGTCGTGGGCCTCACCTTGCTCGGTGTCCGGCTCGCCCGGCGGATCGTCCCCGCGACCAGGGACGGCTTTGACGCTGAGGTGTCGCTCCCAGCGCTGCTCGGCGTGGTGGCCACCCTGTTCGGCCTGCTGCTGGCCTTCGTGGTCGTGCTCACCTTCCAGGCCTACGGTGACGCGGGGCCAATGCGCGGCAAGGCTGCTTAAGCATCGCCCAGATCGTCCGCACGACAGCCGGGCGTTCTCACCCGCTGACCAGGCAGCCGTGAGCGCCCGCCTGCGCGACCTATGTCCGCGCTGTGGTCTACGACGAATGGCCGCGGCTGCGCGACGGCGGCAGCAGCGCCCGCGCGGCGGCGGCGGTCGACGACCTCTACCGGGCCATGCAGGCGGTGAAACCAGCCACGGCCGCGGCCTCGGCGTTCTACCAGGACGCCGTCGGGCGCCTCAACGACGTCATTTCCGCCCGCCGGAACCGGCTCGCCGATGCCGACGGCGGCCTGTCGGCCCCGATCGTTGGGCTGATTGTGATCGGTTCGGTCGTCATCCTCCGGCTACACCAAGTCTGCATCGGCTCCGCGCAGCGCGCTTCCACGCCGCCGATGCGGCGGCGTCGATAGCCCTGGTGGTCGGCTTCTCCCTCGTCGTCCTCATCGCCTACAACTATCCGTACGCGGGCAGCTCGCGATCGGCACGGCCTCCTACACGGGCCAGGCGTTCTCGCCCAGTATTTCCAGCCTCACCGGTAGGTCGGCGGGATACGGCTGCTCAGAACGTCCGCGACTATTTCGGCAGCACATTGAGTGACACGGCAGGACAACGAGAACGCGCACAGTCCCGCGCTGCGGCCACGGCGCCGGTGCCACCGCTCATCAGCTGCGGCACGCGGATTGGGTCTGCGTGCACCATGATCGTCCCCAGCGAGGAGCTACGGTTCAGGGCCGCAGGGAGCGGGTTGTCAGGGTTGAGGAAGCTTCGCCCGCTTTGAGCCCAGCCGTACAGCGGGGTGCCGCCTACGCGAGTACTCCTGGTGCTGGCGTTCGCCTGAGGGTTCCTGCTTCGACACAACACTTGGCGAGGGCGCCCGAGCCAGATCGAGGTCACGCACGCAGAAACCGTGGTGCGCCCACTCCTCGTCCAGCACCACGTGCACGCACTCGAGCACCGACTTTCCCCTGGCGTACGGCGGCCAGCCCCGGCCCGCTGGCACTGGCGCGGGCGCCGACAGCTGATCGGCCGTCACGGTCGACAGCCAACGCTCTAGCTCGGCGCCTTGCACGTCGCGCGCGGCCAGCACCTCGTCGAGACTGGGGGCCGCCGCTCGATCCAGGCCCTGCTCCTCCTGGTCAGGGACGAACTCGGACGCCAGCCCGATCGCGGTGAACGGCTCGGTCGATCCCAGGCAGCAGCGGCGGAACCACGAGTCGTGCACGAACACCAGATGGCGCAGGGTCTCTACCGCCGACCATTCGCCGCCGACGCGCTGGTGCTCCGAACCGCTGGGCATCGCCCGCAGCCGCTCGAGCGTCGCCGCCCAGTCGGCCCGCAGCTGCCGGACAGCCTGCCGCAGGTCGGCCGGATCGGCTGAGCGGATCAGCAGCCGCACTGGATGCCGACGGTCAAGCTCGGCTTCGACGTACGACGTCACCTCGACTCCGTTGACCACCAGGTTCGTGACCAGCCCGTCGATCACGGCGTCCTGCATCACCACCCCGATCAGACGGGCGCGAGTCAAGTCGCACTCGCGGAACTCGGCATCAGTCAGGTCCTGGTCCTCGAAGCTCGCCATGCCGGGCAGTATCCACCGGCGTACTGACACCCGTGCCAGGACGGCGGGGTTGCGAATCCCTGTCTTCCCGCCGCCGATCCGCTAGCCGCACGCCCTGATGCGCTGATCGGCGTCAGAACGCAGAACTGGTCTATTGCGCGCAGACCACGGCCTAGAGGTTGTCAGCGGAAACGCACCGGGTCCGGCGATCTGGCGCAGCCGGGGACTGGGCGCACAACTCTTGTGATTACTTTAGAAGTAATCAGCAAGGGTTACGCATCCGATACCTGCGGCCAGGCAGCGCGTAAGGCCGTCCGCCAGCAAGCCAGCCGCAACCCGGTCCGTTCCGGTGGGCCGATCCCGCCGTGAGTCAGCCGTGCCATCAGCCGCCTGCCGACCGCGGCATCCAGGCACCTGGCCGGGCTGGACCGGCGCGCCGGATGCCGATCGGCGCCGACCTGCGCCGCGCCTAGGCGCTGCACCCGCAACGGGCGTGCGCCGGTGATGAACTGGCCGCGGCGCGACGGCGCCGCGCCTGGCGCCGTGAGCTCGGGCCTTCGGCGCGCAGGGCGGCTCCGGGCGCCGGCACCCATCTGGCCCATGAGCACCGGCGCGATCCCGGCGACGGCGGACAGGACCAGCCCAGACTGACCGCCTGCATCAGCGGCAAGAGTCAGCCGTGAAACTGCAGATCTCAGCACGCTGCACACCGACGACGGGGCAGGTGGCACGAGACTGAAGGAAGAGCATTCTTCCTGCTCAGCGGCCCGAAGCTCCGCTCAGAGCCTGGAATCCGCAGGCCCTGCCGAGCGGGGAGAGGCCCGGTTCGAACGCGTGTGCGGCATCTGGTGCGGTCACCGTTGCTGTACTTTGCTGCTGTACCCGTCCTCTATACCGGGGCTCATGATTTCGAATTATGTCTCTGGCCTGGTGGAGCTAGGGGGACTCGAACCCCGGCCCCTGCTTGCAAAGGGGTGACCGCGACCCGCGGGACCTTGCAGCCGCACAGGTCAGAAAGCGCTGCCGGTTGCTCCGTGAATGACCGTGAATTACCGTGGTTGACCCTCCTGACGGGCGCAGGGCGGGCACGTCCTAGGCGTAAAGGGTGCCTCGTCGATAGCTGCGGAAACTGCCTGGAAGGAGCGGGACTGTCAAGGGTCTGCGCTTGCGTAGCAAGCGACGCGGCCAGAGGGAGCGCCCTTGACTGGCCTGTCCTGAGGAGGAGCTACACAATCGGTGACGGGTGGGGAGCTGCCGGGAGAAGACGAGGAGGGCCGGGTATGCCCTGGCGGGACGAGGTGATCGCGAAAGCTACGGCTGCGGATACCAACTTCGTGGGTACTGACTCAACGGGGGCTGGCGAAGAAGAGTCGCATGACCGGGAGGACGATCCGTTTTCGTTGTGGTGCTGGACGGGTGTCACAGGACCGGCATCTGCCCATCATGATCCAGGTCTGCTGAGGCGCTCGCCTTGTCGGCCAGTCTTGCCGGGCGGAGTTTGCCCGGCCGATGAGCCCACAGTTTGCTGCTGGCTTGGTGCATGCTCTTGGCGGCGGGTTCGCCGGAGTCCGGATTGACGCCTGGTGCCGGTTGGCGACGGGGCCGCGTGCGGCTCCACTGTGGAGGTGGAAAGGTGCCTCGGGTGTTGCATCGGTGGATGCCGGGCCAGTGACGCGCTGAACCTTGCCGCGCTGGTCCACGCGCCGATCTTTGTCTCGCCCCGGAAGTGCTCGCGGACGCGAGCAGGCTGGAAGGCGTTCTGGCGCGACCAATCTGCCGCCACCTGCCGCTTTGATCGGCCGCCGCCTGGGCGACCACGGACCCGACCCGGCGTAATTGTCCGGCTGGCTGCCGGAAGGAGCTGGCGCTATGCGGCGGCAACGCCGAGCTGCGCTGCTGGATGAGCTGACTGGATTAGGTGGCCCTAGTAGTGTGCTGGCCCGGCGTGCCGTGGAGCACTCTCAGGCAAATGGCGCTGACGCCGGGCCGCGGCAGACGCAGCGGCGAACCGCCTTGATCAAATACGGCAATTCGGCAACGCGAGAGCCGTGGTGCTGCGAGGAGCGCCGCCGTGATCTCGCCCGGCCAGATGTCGCAGCGCCCGCGCACACCTGCGTCAGCTGGTCGGCCTTGCCGAGCCCTGGTCCGCACAGCCGATGACATTACATCAGCCGATCGCCTGGCCCGACACATCAGAGGGCGAGGATAGCGCCCCCGTCAGCAAACAGTCAGTAGCTAAGTAATGTCTTTATCAAGGCCCGGCGGAGATGTCGTGGGGGCAGGTATGGAGCGTACCGTTCACACACCTGATGGCCGGACCCTCGCGGTTGAGGATGACCGGTGATCCCGCTGGCCGCCCCGTGCTGGTCCACTTGGGCACTCCGGACTCGCGGCACCTGTACGGCCCTTGGGTGGCCGATGCCGCCGGGCGGGCCTGCGGCTCATCTGCTATGACCGGCCCGGTATAGCGGCTCGACCGCCCAGCCGGGGCGGAGCATCGCTGACTGCGCGGGCGACGTCCGGGCGATCTGCGCGGCGCTGGAGATCGACCGCCTGGTGATGTGGGGCTGGTCGGGCGGCGGTGCCCATGTGCTGGCCTGCGCGGCTTTGCTCCCCGATCTCGTTGCGGCTGCCGCGTCGCTCGCTTCGTTCCGCGCCCTACGGGGCCGAAGGGCTCGACTACTTCATGCGGCATCGAGCCGAGACGACGCCGACGAGACCCGGCTGCTGCTCTACACCGACCCGCAGGCGGCCCGCTGCCGAGACACACGAGGACCGGGAAGGGCTTCCTGGCTGCGTCGGCCCGGCGATGTGGCCCAAGGGTTCGCGTCCATGTCGACGCGCCGGTCTGATGCGGCCCGTCCCTGCGGGGCGAGGGCGAGATAGGCCGCATGGCTGCCGGCCCTATGCCATCCATGACGGGCTCGCGCCGGGCAGCCGGGGATGGTGGGATGAGCCAGCCGCTGCCCCGCGTCGGCCCGAGGTAGGTTCGAGCTACGGCCGACATCGGGTGTCCCCCGTGCTGCTCCTGCACGGCAGGCAGGACAACTTCGTTCCCCTCCGGGCACGCGCGGCGATGGCGGCTGGCCACCCATATCTATCCCCGGGAGTCGAAGCCAGCGACTGCTCGAGTGTTGACGGGCACCTGGCAACTCTGCAGAACGCTGCCGCATCGGCGAAGTGCACGCCTGGCTGTCAGAACGCCTGTAGAACCAGTCATCAAGTGGTCGAGGTCGCTGGGCGCCTCTGTTCCTTCTCTCACCGGTGCCTAGCCCATAAACGTCGGGCGGCGGCGGTCATTCATGCAGCCAGTTGTCCGGTGGAAGGTTAGGACCGGCCGCGGCAAATCGGTGTCAGCTGTGGTGACGGCTCGGGGCTTGTATCTTGGGCGCTGACGATGGGCTGCGCCGGGCCGGGCGCATTGACGTAGGCGACGCTGACGTGGGGCCGGTACTGGGCGACTGCCTCGGTTGGCTCATTGTGCGGGCGCTGGCCGGGACGGCTTGGATACTCCGTAGGCGCCTGGCGCAATAGCGGAGCGCTGCTGGCCCGGGTTGGCTGGCAGGGTGATGGCATCGGGCCAGCGGCTGGCCGGTGGAAGGTGACGACCGGCCAGGTGACCGTCGGAAGTGATCCACGGCGCGCCGCCACCGCGCAGTCTCGTTCGCTTCGATCTGGTCGGTGAAGCCGATACCCCTGCATGGTGGTCGGGTGTAGCCACCGGCTGGGGATCAAGATCCGGGCCGCTCAGCCCGGTTGGTGCGGCCTGGTAGTCGAGGACGAGCTGCGGCGGGCTGGTCTTCGAGGGTGAGGTGGCAGGCGTAAGTGGCGTCTGGTGCCCAGCCGGGCCGCCACCACCAGTGGTTGCGAGACGGTCTCGACGGTACTCGATCTCGAGTGATTTCTTGCGGGACGGGCCGCGCCCGGCGCACGCGTCGGGGGTGTCTAGCTTTTCGGGTTCTTGCAGGATCGCGTACTCGTCGATGATGAGCACGCGGTCTGGTCAGGCCGACTCTGATGCCTCCACATGGCGTTATCGTCTGATGGTCGTAGGCGGTGTGGATGGGGTGCACCACGTGCGCCGGGCCCGGCAGGTTGAGCAGGTCCGGACTCATCGGACGCAGCCCCTAGACGAATCCACTGGTCACCAAGGCGTAAGAAACTTGCCTTCGCCAAGCCATCAGCTCTCCCTTACGGGAACGGGCCTACGGGCACGGCGTCAGATGCAATTTCCCGGTGAGTACCAGCGCCGATCGTCAGCGGCACGTAGCTCACGCCCAGCTCTCGGGCCGCCCGGTGTCTTTGTCGCGCAGGAGCCGCTGCGGTGATGACTTCCTCGCTGCCACGGCTGAACGCGCCGGTGTCGCTGATATGGAGCCGGGACGATCGTGTGGCCAGCGAACGGATCTGGTGCTCCAGGTGAAGGTCAGCGGCTGGCGGTCGGCGGGCGCGGCCGTGGCGCTTGCGGGAGCGGCGCTGGAGGCGGTGGCTGGTGGTGACGAAGATTGCCGACGCCGTGCCGGGACTCGATGAGCCGCTGGTCCAGCGAATGATGGCCTGCGCAAGGTAGGCGGCTGAGCGTCGGGAACTGGGCCCGGAAGCGGTCGAGCAAAGGCGATCTCCGGCTGGCCAGCCGCTCGCCCGCGGGGTGGGTGCCGTCCTGACGTCGCGGCGCAGCTCGTCTGCGATCGCTGGTGCCCAGGCGCCTTTGCGCCCAGTTCGTGGAATCATGATCCCCCTCCTGCCGCCGAGCCTAGTGCTGTAAGAGGACTTGGCGGCCAGGTACTCTCAGATTTACAGTCTTCTTATCCTATATAGAGGACAGTAGGACTGATTTATTCCGGCCATTCGGGCAGAGGAGCTGGCTCTCAGGGAACGGCTCACGGCTTGGCGTGAGCATGCACGTACGTCTTCCCGCACGGCTGCCATCTGGTGCCGGGCTCGATCACCGAGGCGACGGACTACGACGAAGCCACCGGACGGCGCAGCCCGGCGGTGGACAAGTACACCGGCAAGCCGGTGTTCCAGTGCCGTGTCTCCGACATGGACCCCGAGCTGGAGTGGCCGCCATGCGCGAGACGGTGAGTCAAGATCCTGGCCGACCGGAGGCCCACCCCGCCCACCGGGACGCCGTTCGAGCTGGTGGGAGTTCCACGGCCTGCAAAGCCGACCCCGTACGTGGACACCGGCCGCTGTGCCGGGGCCAGTGGCCGGTGCGGCGCTATGGATGGCGTTCTCGCTGCGCGCCACCGGGGATCGAGCGCCCGCGTCGTGCCGAAGCAGGACGCTGCCTGATGAGCGCGCGGCGGGTCACCACGACCGTCCCGGTCCAGGTCAGCTCCGGAGTCGCGTTCGGGCCTACCGCGACCGCACACCACTTTTGCTGACCATCTGGGCCACCCGCCCGCGCTGCTGGTGACCTTAACCCTGCCCGAACAGATCGAGCCCGGGCGTGCGGTTCGCCCGCCAGCTCGCCACCTCGGCCGCCGCCTGCGCTGAGCGAAGTCGAGCGCCGCTACCTAATGGCCCCGCTCCGGGCTCGGCACCCCAGGAGGTGACCGCGTGATCACTCAGCCAGCGCCTATGTGCGGTTCCAGCCCGGACGGCCCGGCCGAGGTGGACGCCTCGCTGCGGAGTCTCCCGATCGCACGGCCCATCTCACTGCCGCACCTATCCCGGCTGACGCCGCCGATCTTGTCGGTCCGGGACCGGCACGTGTCGGTGTCGGTCACCGTGCCCCGACCGGCACAAGGTCACCCCGGGTGACCTGGACACCGCCCGGCGGCTGGCCGACCCGCGGTGGCGGCCCCTACATCCGCCGAGCTGGAAACCCGGATGGCGGCGCCGGGACCGGCCGCCGAGGTGAGGCGGCCTGATGGCCGGGGCGGCTAGCAGCTAGCACCTGCTGGCCGCCCCTGTTCTCTCCCCAACCGTGAAGGAAAGAGGTGATCCACGTTATGCGCGTGTCGTGGCGGTGAGGAGATCGCCCAGCTGCCGCAACCCCGACCCGTTCGCCGTGCCCGCGTGGCGGTCCCCGGTCTACCGGACCCCGTTGTGATCGTGGCCATCGTCCACTTCGTGCGGATGATCGTCTGGCTGGTGCGGTTCCTGTTCCGTCATCCGGTCGTGGTCCTGGCCGTCGTCGATCGGTGTGCTGATGTGGCGGGTGATCGGCTGGCTCGGCCTGGCCTGGTCCTGGCCGTGAGCATCACCGCCGGTACCTGGCGTTGTGGCGGTGGCGGTTCCCGGCCTCGTTCTCCCGCTTCATCGGCGTCCCCGGCTCGTGGCCAGTGGCGGGCCTGGCACTACCGGCGCCGCTGGGCCGCGGTGATGACCATCGGCCGCCTCGCCCCGGTCTACCAGGGCCGGGTCCTGCTGCCCGTGCTGGGCAAGGTTTCGGCAACCCGCTTCACCGACCGGGTGCAGGTCCGGCTGGTCTCGGGCCAGTCCGCGGCCGACTTCGCCGCCGGCGCCGACAACCTGGCCCACGGGTTCGGCGCACATGCTGTGCCGGATCCGCTCCGCCTCGCCGGGTGCGCTGGTGCTGGAGTTCGTCCGCCGCGACGCCCTGGCCGCCATCATCCCCGCCCTGGCGCATCCCGGCCCGGGTGGACTTGCGGGCGCTGCCGGTCGGCCGCCGCGAAGACGGCCATGCTCTGGCTGGTCCGGCGTGCACGGCACGCACGTGCTGATCGCCGGGCGCCACCGGGGCGGGAAGGCCTCGCTGCTGTGGTCGACTGGTCGGGCCATGCTCCCGGCCATGGTGGCCGGGCTGGTCCGCGGTCTGGGCCGCCGATCCCAAGCTGATGGAGCTGGCCTACGGCCGGGCCATCTTCGACCGCTACGGCCGCTACGCCGCCACCCCGCCGCGATCGCTGGCCATGCTCGAGGACGCGGTCGAGCAGATGCAGGCCCGCGCCGCGCGTGTTCGCGGGCAAGCACCGCGAGCACACCCCGACCGTCGAGCATCCGTTCATCGTGATCCTGGTCGATGAGGTCGCGTTCTTGACCGCCTACCTGTCCGACCGGGCCATCCGCGACCGGATCAAGGCCGCGCTGGCCACCCTGACCACGCAGGGCCGGGCGGTCGGGTTCTGCGTGGTCGCCGCGTTGCAGGACCCGCGCAAGGAGGTCATGAACATCCGGAACCTGTTCCCGGACCGGATCGCGATGCGGCTCGATGAACCGGAGCAGGTGGACATGGTGCTCGGCGACGGCGCCCGGGACCGCGGCGCCACCTGCCGACCTGATCTCGCACCGACCCGGCGACCGGCGCCGGGGTGGCTCTATGTCCGGCTGGACGCCGACCCCGACCCGGTGCGGGTCCGCGCCGCGTGGGTCACCGACGCCGACATCCGCGCCATGGCCGACCGAGTACGCCCCGGCCGAGAAGGCTGCGCCCGCTGCGGGCTGATGCCGCATGACCGGCATCACCACCTGGCAGACCGACGACCCGCTGCCCCGCCTGCGGCGCTCATCTGACCGAGATCTCCGGGCCGTCCAGCGACCGGGTGATCCAGCAGTGCCGGGCCTGCGCCTGGTCGGTCACCTGGGCCGCGCCGCAGCTGGTGCTGACCGCGCCATCAATCGGACTGCCTGGCCGACATGGCGGCCGATGCGATCGCCTACCGCCGCGCCGCCGCCACCGGCTGCCCGCACTGCCGCCATACAGCCCCGCCGCCGACTGCCCGGAGCATTCGCCCGACCATGCGCTGATCGAGGCCTACCGCCAGCTCGCCGCCGACCTGACCTCGGCAGGAGGTGAGGCAGTGATGGACGGCGCCCACACTCACGGCCACGGGCCGACCGGCCTGGGCGAGCTCGTCGTGCTCGCCCTCGGTGTCGTCCTGGCCGCCGACATCCTGGCCCGCGTGCTGACACTCCTGCTGATCGTCCTGGCCGATCGGCGGCGGCGTGCTGCTGGCCGGGCTGATCGGCTACGTGGTGCTCGCCTGCCGCCGCTACCAGCAGCAAGACACCTGGCTGAACGCAGCTCACCCGCGGCTGGCCGGATCAGTGCCCGATGACCCGCCCCGTGCCGTGCACGCCGACCCGGTGACGCTGCGGCAGGCGATCACCGAACTGCAAGCCCAGCTCCTGGCCGCCCGCGCCGGTCTGCCCGCAGCTGCAGCTCGCAGCCATCAGCATCTGCACTTGCACGGCCTGACTCCCGATCAGGCCGCCGCCATCATCGCCGAACTGCAAGCCCGCCAGCACCCCGGAGGCTGGCAGGACGGAGGCAGCCACGTGACCGGACGCACCACCCGGGCCGACCGGCTCGCCCACCCCACCACCCGCGACGCGGTGCCGGGCGGTCGCCGAAAATCACGGCGCCTGCCTGCACCCGGTCCAGCTCCGCCGCATCAACACTCGACACCGGCGAGACCGAGCCAGGTGCTCATCCCCTGCGGCGCCACCCTGGCCAGCAAGTGCCCGCCGTGCGCCGAGCGGGCCAAGGTGCTCCGGGCGGCGCAGTGCGCCGAAGGCTGGCACCTGGACACCGAACCCATCCCCGACCCGCCGCCGCCCGATGAGGTGCAGGCGATGTGGGTCGAACACCGCGCCCAGGCCCAAGCGCTGGCGCGACCAGGCCGAGGCGGCCGGGCAGGACACCGGCCGAGCTGGATGAGCTGATCGCCGAACTCGACCAGGAGATCGCCAGCTCCGGGCTGCGCGGCAAGGCCGACCCCGGCGCTCACGCGCCGCGCCGCCACCGGTCTACCCGGCGCCGCCAGGACGCCCCGGACCTGCCCAAGCGCAAGATCAGCCCGCGCACCATCGGCAAGACCTACACCGCCAAAGACGGCAAGGCCTTCCGGCCGTCGATGTTCCTCACCTTGACCTGCCCCAGCTACGGCCGCGTCGGCGAGGACGGCACCCCGGCCGACCCGGCTGCCTACGACTACCAGCGGGCGGCGCGGGATGCGCTGCACTTCGCCGCGCTGTTCGACCGGTTCACCCAGAACCTGCGCCGCGTCCTCGGCTACGACGTGCAGTACTTCGCCACCATCGAACCCCAGCGGCGCCTGGCGCCGCACGTGCACATCGCCATGCGCGGCACCGTCTCCCGCGCCGAGCTGCGGCAGATCATCGCCGCCACCTACCACCAGGTCTGGTGGCCATCCACCGATGTCGTCCGGTTCGAGGGCGACTGCCTGCCGGTCTGGCACGAGGCGCGCGGCGCGCTACCTCGACCCCGCGACCGGCGAGCTGCTGCCGACCTGGGACGACGCCCTGGACGCCATCAGCCGACGATGACCAGCCCCGGCACGTGGCCCGGTTCGGGGCCAAGTTCGACGCCCAGGGCGTGCTCGCCGGGTCCAAGGACTCCGCCCGGTGCATCGGCTACCTGACCAAGTACCTGACCAAGCAGCTCGGCGACTGCCACCAGCCCGACACCGACGCCCAGCGCGAGCACGTGGAACGGCTCGCCGACGCGCTGCGGTATGAGCCGTGCTCGCCGACGTGCGCGAACTGGCTGCGGTACGGCATCCAGCCCAAGAACCCCCGGCCCGGCCTGGTCCCCGGCGCCTGCAAGGGCAAGGCCCACCGGCTACGACCACCTGGGCTACGCCGGGCGGCGGGTGCTGGTCTCCCGCAAGTGGTCGGGCAAGACGCTGGCCGACCACCGCGGCGACCGCCAGGCCTGGCTGACCGAGATGCTCGGTCTTCCGGCAACCGACGCCGCCCGCTACCGGTGGGAACAAGTCCAGCCCGACGACGAGGACTACATGCCGCCCGGCAGGCGGCTGCTGCACTCCGTCGCCGACCGCCTCCAGTGGGAAAACGCCCTGACCGAGGCCAGGCGACGAGCCCAGGAAGCCCTCGCCGCCGAAGTCTCGGCAACCGGGAGGGCAGCGTGATGGCCAGCAGCTCGGCGGTGCCGGTGGAGCGGCTCCTGACTGTGGCCGAGGTCGCCGAGCTGCTGGGCACGACCGAGCGGTTCCCTCGTCGCCTCATCGCTGAGCGGCGCATCCGGTTCGTCCGTGTCGGCCGCCACGTCCGCATCCCCGAATCAGCGGTGCGGAGTTCATCGCGGCCGGGCTGGTCGAACCGATGACGCGCGTCCGGCCGGGCAGGGTGGCCTGATGGCTGGGAAGCGGCGATTCGGCCGGGTGCGTCGGCTGCCGTCCGGCCGGTACCAGGCTCGCTATCTGGGACCGGATGGCGTAGACCGTCCCGCACCGCAGACCTTCGCGACGAAGCGCGAGGCCCAGGTCTGGCTGACTCCTCAAGGAAGGCGAGATCAAGCGCGGCGACTGGCTGGACCCGTCAGCCGGGTCAGTGCCGTTCGTAAAGTACGCGGCCGACTGGCTGGGGCAGGGGCCAGTTCTCGCCGAAGACGGCGCAGCTCTACGAGCTGCTGCTACGGCTGCATCTCGTGCCGACTTTCGGTGAGATGAACGTCGCAGACATCCGGCAAGAGGACGTGCGGACCTGGCGCGCGGCGCAGCCCGGACCGGCCCGCAGCAGGAGCGGCCGTTCGGGCCGGTGACCGTCGCCAAGGCATACCGGCTCCTGCGCGCGATCCTCAATACCGCGGTGCGGGACAAGCGGATCAGAGAGAACCCGTGCCAGATCAGGGGCGCCGACCAGGAATCGAGCCCTGAACGCCTCGGTGCTCAGCGTGCCTGAGGTCTACCCGCCTGGCCGACGCGATCGAGCCGCGCTACCGGGCGCTGGTGCTGCTCGCGACTTTCGGCAACTTGCGCTGGGGCGAGCTGGCCGGAGCTGCGCCGCCGCAACCTCGACCTGACAACCGGTGTGTCCGGGTGACCGAAACGCGTCTACGAATTCGGCCAGCTTCGTCAAAGGCACGCCCAAGTCCAGGGCGAGCATCCGCACCGTCGTCCTTCCCGGAGCTGATCATCTCCCGAGCTGCGGCGGCACCTGGATACCTTCGCGGGCGATGGGCCCGGACGGCTTCGTCTTTGTCGGTGTCAAAGGCGGCCAGCTCCGGCGCAGCAACTTCTCCAAGCCGTGGGCGCCGGGCACTGCCAAGCCGGGCTACCGGCTGAGGTTCATTTTCACGACCTTCGCCATACCGGCAACACGCTGACCGGTGAGGCGGGCGCCTCGCTGGCCGAGCTGATGAACCGGATGGGCCACTCCTCGACCCGGGCCGCCAGGGTGTACCTGCATGCCAGGGAGGAGCGGGACCGCCAGCTCGCAACCACGCTCGACAAGATGGCCCGGCGAGAGCTGAGACGGTCCAGCGGGCACCCGGAACTGCAGCCAATCGGGCACGCAGCGGCACGCAGGGCGTCCCAAAGGGGTCAGCAAAGGGAGTCTAGCGATCATGGCCGGTAGGCGGCCTGAGCTAGAACTCAGCGCGTGGAGCGGGTGACGGGAATCGAACCCGCACTATCAGCTTGGGAAGCTGACGTTCTGCCATTGAACTACACCCGCGCGGCCCTAGGCCGCTGCGATCTGCCAGGCCTGGGTTCGCCCCGACATCGTACCGGACGGGCGGCGGTGGATAGATCGGTTGCCTGGGCGGCCTACTCTTCTTCCTGCTCGTCGTACCGGCGCAGCTGCGCCAGCAGCGCTGGCGCACTCCCGCTCCAGCTCTCTGACCTGCGCCTCCAGCTGGAGGATGCGGCGGATGCCTAAGCCAGGCTCACGCCCTGCGTCCGCGAGCTGGACCACGTACTGGACCACGGTGATCTCGCGCCGCGTGTACCGGCGCTGCTTGCCCTCCGACCGGGACGGGCTGACCACGCCCTTCTGGTCGAGGCGCCGCAGGAACGCCTGCTGGACCTCGAGCATGACCGAGACCTGCCCGACCGTGAACAGGGGCAGGTTCTCATCGTCAATAGGCAGCGAGGGCACGACTCACCCTGGACTGCAAGCACTCCCGCGGAGACGGTTGCGGGCCCGGTGAGGCTCCCACCGGGCCCGCAGTCTAGGACCGCTCTCAGGCAGCGATCTCCTTCTGGCCGTCGGTGTGGATCTCCACCTTACGGGGCTGCGCCTTCTCCAGCAGCGGCAGCCGCACGGTGAGCACACCGCCCGCGTACGCGGCGTCGATCTTCTCGGAGTCGACGGCGTCCGACAGGTAGACCCGGCGGGCGAACGAGCCCATCACCCGCTCGCGCCGGTACGGGCGCTCGCCCTCGGCGTACTCCTCGGTGCGGCTCGCGCTGACCGTGAGCACGCCCTTGTCGACGGTGACCTCGATGGACTCGGGGTCGATACCGGGCAGGTCGAAGCGGAGCTCCACCTCATCCTTGCGCCGGATGCTGTCCATCGGGATGACGGACCGCCTGCTCTGGGCGCCACCGTTGGTGGTGCCGAACACCTGCTGTGCGAGCCTGTCGAACTCCCGCGTGAAGGGGTCGTACGAGGTAAGCAGCACTTGCGGTTCACCTCCATCTTTCCTGGATCCATAGATCAAGGCTTGCTAGGTTTCATCTACAAGAAACCTAACACTTTGATTGGAGGTTTGCAACTCCCGGCCCGGCCGTCCGGGCCCCGGCGGCGGACGGCCGCCGCTACCCGACCCGCTCGATGATGGTCCCGTTCGCCTGGCCGCCGCCCTCGCACATGGTCTGCAGGCCGAACCGGCCGCCGGTGCGCTCGAGCTCGTGCAGCAGCTTGGTCATCAGCACGGCACCGGTCGCGCCGAGGGGATGGCCGAGCGCGATGGCACCGCCGTTCGGATTGGTCTTCTCCAGCGACGCCCCGGTGTCCCGCGACCAGGCGATGAGCACCGGCGCGAACGCCTCGTTGACCTCGAAGACGTCGATGTCACCCACCTTCAGGCCCATCTTGTCGAGCACCTGCTCGGTGGCGGGATCGGCGCGGTGAGCATGAACACCGGGTCGCCGCCGGTGACCGCCAGCGCGCGCGATCCGCGCCCGCGGCGTGAGCCCGTGCCGCTGGACCGCCGCCTCCGAGGCCACCAGCAGCGCGGCGGCGCCGTCGGAGATCTGGGACGCGGTCGCCGCCGTGATCTCCCAGCCCTCACGCAGCGGCGCCAGGGCGGCCATCTTCTCCAGCGAGGTGTCGCGGCGCGGCCCCTCGTCCACGCTGACCCCGTCCACCGGGACGATCTCCCGCTCGAACCGGCCCTCGTCGATGGCCCGCACCGCGCGCTGGTGGCTCGCCAGCGCGAACTCCTCCAGCTGGCCCCGGCTGATCCCCCACTTCTCGCAGATCAGCTGGGCGCCGCGGAACTGGGAGATCTCCTGGTCCCCGTACCGGTCCTTCCAGCCCTGGCCGAACGGCAGCGGCATCCCCTTCTCCGCCGCCAGCCCGACCGACGACCCCATCGGCACCACGCTCATGCTCTCCACGCCAGCCGCGATCACCAGGTCCTGGGTGCCGGACAGCACCGCCTGCGCCGCGAAGTGGATGGCCTGCTGGGAGGAGCCGCACTGGCGGTCAATGGTGACACCCGGCACGTGCTCGGGCAGCCCGCCGACAGCCACGCCTGGCGGGCGATGTCCAGCGACTGCGGGCCGATCTGGGAGACGCACCCCATGATCACGTCATCGACCGCGCCCGGGTCGGCACCGGTGCGCGCCATCAGCTCGGTGAGCGCGTGTGCCGCCAGGTCCACCGGGTTGATCGCCGGACAGGCCGCCGTTGCGCCTGCCCACGGGGTACGGACCGCTCCGACGATATATGCCTCCGCCACGACGCCCTCCGCGCACTGAAGGGGCGAACTGCCCTCTGATCTGCTCAGCCACCCTGATGTTACCGCCGGGTTAACGTCCGGGCCCATGCCTGCATAACGACAGACCCGCGCCCTCCTGCCCCGCGCGCGGCATCTGCCTGGCGGGCCAGTGGACCCGCCGGGTGAGCTAGGGACTCCGCACCGCTGCCGGGTGACGCTTATGCTCGTAGGAGAAGCCCCGCCGCGGCGGGGACGCGGGCGAGCGGGAGGAAGCCGATGGACCCCGGGCTGATCCTGCTGGGGTTCCTGGCCCTGCTGGTGGCGTTCGGCTGGTCCAGGCTCCGCCGCCGCTGGGCATGGGCACCACCGGCGGCCGGACCTGGCTGATCGTCATGGCGGTGTTCATCGTGGGCGTGCTGGCCCTGTGGGCGTACTCCACGCACCGGTGACCCGCCCCCGGTGAGCGGCAGCTCAGCGCCTCAGTCGTTAACCGTCAGTGCGTGATAGGCATCTCGAACCAGACCACCTTGCCGTTCTTGGTCGGCCGCGACCCCCAGCGGCTGGCGATCTGGTCCACCAGGTACAGCCCCGGCCGCCCTCGTCGGTCTCGTCCGCGCTGCGGATCCGGGGCAGGCGCAGATCGGTGTCGAAGACCTCGACCCACACCGCCGCGGCCCCGCGGCGCAGCCGCAGCGTGAACTGCTTCGGGGGCGGCGGCGGTGCCACCCGCAGCGCCTCCTTCTCCCACACCGGCGGCGGCACACCGGCCCTGGGCCCGGCGCTCAGCCGAGCTCCAGCGCGACCCGGCGCGGCCGCCTGACCGGCAGGCGTGGTGTGCAGGACGACGTTGGTGACCACCTCCGAGACCAGCAGGCAGGCGAGTTCGGCCTGCTTGGCGCGCACGCCCCAGCGGATCAGGACCGCCCGCGCGCTGGCGGCGCGCCTCGGAGACCCTGATCGGCTCGGCCGGGAACGCGCACTCCCACGAAGCGAGGTCGCTGCGCGAGGTGCGGACCACGACGATGGCCATGTCGTCGTCGATGTCCCCGGGCACCGCCTCCACCGCCGCCTGGGCGATCGCCTCGACATCGGCCACCGGCCACCGCGCCGGACGGCGGAGCGCAGCATCTCCACCGCCTCCGCCTCGGTGTAGTGGCCGGTGCCGTCGAGACGCTGCCGCCGGTCGGTGAGGCCGTCGGTGTAGAAGACCAGGGTGGAGCCCGGGCGGGAGCTGGCGTACCTCCTCCCGGTAGGTGGGCAGGCCCGGGATGCCCTTGCCGCGCACCCCGAGCAGGACCCCCTTGTGCTCGATCTCCAGCTCGCCCACCTCGCCGTCGGTGATGAGCAGCGGCGCCCTCGTGCCCGGCGTTGGAGAACGACAGCGTGCGGGACCAGGCGTCATAGACCAGGTAGGTGCAGCTCGCCATCGGCGGATCGAGGCTGGCCGGGCGAATCCGGCGTGGCCGTGCCCAGCGTCCGGCACCAGTCATCCAGCTTGCGCATGATCTCCGCGGGCGGCTTGTCGTCCTGGGCGAAGGCGCGCAGCGCGGCGCGCAGCTGGCCCATGACCGCGGCCGCCCGGGCACCGCGCCCCTCCACGTCGCCGATGACGATGCCGACCCGCCCGGCCGACAGCGGGATCAGGTCGTACCAGTCGCCGCCCACCTGGGTCTGGATCCCCTGGCCATGGGTCTCCAGCGGCTTGGCGGGCATGTACCGCCAGGCGACCTCGAGGCCGTCAGGGTGGGCAGGCGCTGCGGCAGCAGGCTGGTCTGGAACGCCAGCGCGGTGCGCCGTCTCCTCCTCGAACAGCATCGCGTTGTCGATGGCGATGGCGACCCGGCTGGCGATCGCCGCCATGAAGCCGCGGTCGTCGGCGTCGTAGTGGCGCTCCTCCCGGCCCCGTGCAGCCGGGACAGCCCCAGGCTCATCACGCCGAGCAGCTCGCCGCGCGCGCACAGCGGGGCGGCGATGACCGAGACCGAGCCCGACGTCCTCGCTGGCCCGCGGGCTCTCTGGCGTTCGGCGCCGGGATACCGCCGTGCTCGCGCAGGTCCTGCACCATCACCGCGTCCAGCTGCGCCATCGCCTGCTGGCAGAAGTGACCGTCGGGGTAGTCGACCTGCTCGCCGCACCTGCGCCCAGCTCCCCGGCGGCGGCGTCCAGCCCCGGGCGTTGGTCTGCGCCCGGCGGATCAGCTTGTCGCCGTGGAGCAGGTCGATGAAGCAGTGGTCCGCGAACTGCGGGACCAGCGTCTCGGCCACGTGCCGCAGCGTGACGTCGAGCTCGAGCGAGCCAGGCCAGGCGCTCGCCGATCCGCTCCAGCAGCCCGATCCGGTCGCGCTCGCGCGGGCTGGTGCGCCGGGCGGCCCGGCGGGCGATGACCACGATCCCGTCGATCGCGCCGGCGGAATCGCGCAGCGGCACGGCCTGCGCCTGGACGGCGACCCGGGACCCGTCGGGCCTGACAGGCTGGTGAAGGTGCCGTCCCAGGCGCCGCCCGCCAGCACCTGCCGGACCAGCCCGGCCGCGCGGCCGGGCGATCCCGCTGCCGCCTGGCCGGAGCCTTCCCGCACATGAGCGAGGACGGACGGTCCAGCCAGCCGCCCGGCGTCGTCCGGGAGGCCGAACAGGCTGAGCCGCGTAGGCGTTCGCGTACCGCAGGTTGCCGAGCCGGTCGGTGACCAGCACCGCCGCCTCGATCTGCCCGAGGACGGTGTCAGCGGTCAGGAGCGCGGCGAGGCCGCCCTCGTCTGCCGGGGCTCACCGGCCGGTCTCCGGGCCGGGCCGGGCGCCGGGGCAGGCCGGGGCGCACCGCGGTCAGTGCGCGTCGACTGAACACGTGCGCGGCAACCCGGCGGGGCAACTCCGCCGTGATGCTGCTTAAACTCCGCCGTCACTTGTCACCCGCACACCGTCGTCGGTCCTTGCGAGCGTGACCTCGCGTCCCGGTTGTATCCCGCTGCGCCGGAGTTTAAGCATCAAGTTGGCGTCGCTTTGGACTTGCTCGCTGATCCTGCGGACCACGGCCGCGTAGCGCGCTCGGCCGCCGCCTTGTCCATCGGCTCGACAGGCTTCCTGGCCCGCCGCCTCCGCCCGGTCGGTGGCGTCGGTGCGCACCTCGAGCTCGCCGAGCCCCGGGATGACGTTGCCGTGCGGGCAGCACACCGGGTAGTCGAGCAGTTCCACCAGCCTGCGCTCCACCTGCTCGGAGATCACGTGCTCCCAGCGGCACGCCTCGACGTGGACCTCTTCCCAGGGCAGGCCGATCACGCCGACCAGCAGGCACTCGGCCAGCCGGTGCTTGCGCATGACCCGGGTCGCGAGCGTGCGGCCGGTTTCGGTGAGCACGAGCTGGCGGTCGCCCTCCAGCCGCAGCAGGCCGTCGCGCTCCATCCTCGCCACGGTCTGGCTGACGGTCGGCCCGGTCTGCCCGAGCCGCTCGGCGATCCGGGCCCGGAGCGGGACGATGCCCTCCTCCTCAAGCTCGAAGATGGTCCGCAGATACATCTCCGTGGTATCGATCAGCCCGTGCGCGGTCACCGCATACTCCCTTCGCAGCCGATGGTATGCGGTTGCGACGGATTGCGGATACGACCGGGGCCGAGATTGAGGCCGGGGCCTCTGCGTCAGGGCGCGAGGCGCTCGACTGCCCAGTGCGTCCCTGACGGCGGTAACGCAGCCGGTCATGCAGCCGGTTGGCCCGGCCCTGCCAGAACTCGACGACGTCGTGCCGGAGCCGGTAGCCGCCCCAGAAGCTGGGCATCGGCACGATCGTGCCCTCCGGCCAGCGCTGCTCCAGCCGCGCGTAGCGGTCGTCCAGCACGGCCCGCGAGCCGATCACCGACGACTGCCTGCTCGCCCAGGCCCCCAGCTGGGAGCCATGCGCGCGGGAATGGAAGTACGGCTCGCTTTCGGCCTCGGACAGGGGCGAGACCGCGCCCTGGATGATCACCTGGCGGTGCAGCGCGTACCAGGGGAACAGCAGGCACGCCCAGGGGTTCCCCGGCAGGTCCTGGGCCTTGGCGGACGTGCGGTTGGTATAGAAGGTGAAGCCGTCCTGCCCGTGGCTCTTGAGCAGGACCGACCGCGCGCGCGGCCGCCCGGCGTCTCGTCACGGTGGACAGCACCATCGCGTTCGGCTCCGGCAGCCCGGCCGCGGCCGCCTCGGCCAGCCAGCCGGAGAACTGCGCCACCGGGTCGGGAGCGAGCATCGCCTCGTCAGGCCCGGCCCGCCCAGGTCACCCGGCCTGGCCGCCCCCATCGCCCGGGCTGGCTGGCCCGTCCCGGATGGATGGTCGTCGGTGTTCACGGGTACTGATCCTCACACAGCCGCCGCCGGGCCGTGAAGCCGGAACACCAGGGTGGCGGCTATCACGGTCCCCACCGCTACCAGTAGGCACTCCCCGCGAGGTTGAATTGATCAGGCAGCGGTGTGCGCCGCCCGCCACCACGGCCGCCTGGCAGCGGCCCGGACTGGGTCACGTCGCTCACGAGGAGACGCGAGGAGGGGCAGATGTCCGACTTCAGGCCCGGGCTCGAAGGCGTTGTCGCGTTCGAGACGGAGATCGCCGAGCCCGACCGGGAAGGGGGCTCTCTCCGCTACCGCGGCGTGGACATCGAGGATCTGGTCGGGCATGTCACCTTCGGCCACGTGTGGGGCCTGCTGGTGGACAACGCCTTCACCCCCGGCCTGGCCCCGGCCGAGCCGTACCCGATGCCGGTGCACTCCGGTGACATCCGGGTGGACGTGCAGAGCTCGGTGGCGATGCTCGCCCCTGCCTGGGGCATGCGGCCGCTCCTCGACATCAGCGACCAGCAGGCCCGCGACGACCTGGCCCGCGCCTCGGTGATGGCCCTGTCCTTCGTGGCCCAGGCCGCCCGGGGGCCCGGCCTGCCGACGCATCCCGCAGGAACGGGTGGACGAATCGGGCAACTATCGTCGAGCGGTTCATGATCCGCTGGCGCGGCGACCCTGACCCGCGGCACGTCAAGGCGGTGGACGCCTACTGGACCTCGGCCGCCGAGCACGGCATGAACGCCTCCACGTTCACCGCCCGGGTCATCGCGTCGACCGGGGCCGACGTCGCGGCGGCCCTGTCCGGGGCCGTGGGCGCCATGTCCGGCCCGCTGCACGGCGGCGCGCCCGCCCGGGTCCTGCAGCATGATCGAGGAGGTCGAGCGGACCGGCGACGCGCGCGGCTACGTCAAGGCCGCGCTCGACCACCACGAGCGGCTGATGGGATTCGGGCACCGGGTCTACCGCGCCGAGGACCCGCGCGCCCGGGTGCTGCGCCGGACGGCCAAGGAGCTCGGCGCCCCCGGTACTGAGGTGGCGGTGGCGCTGGAGGAAGCGGCCCTGGACGAGCTGCACGCCCGCAGGCCGGACCGGGTGCTGGCCACGAACGTGGAGTACTGGGCGGCCATCGTGCTGGACTTCGCCGAGGTCCCCGCGCACATGTTCAGCGCCATGTTCACCTGCGCGCGGACCAGCGGCTGGTCCGCCCACATCCTGGAGCAGAAGCAGACCGGGCGCCTGGTCCGCCCGAGCGCCCGCTACGTGGGCCCGAGGCCGCGCCCGGTCCGCGACGTGGACGGCGCCGCAGCCGTCCTGGACGAGATCTGACCCGTCACCGCCGCAGGCGCAGCTCTTCACGGATCGTCACGTGATCACGTCCGTTTCGTCCGGATCTCGGTGACCAAATCCGTGACATGTTCGCGGCGAGCGTCCAGCGTCTGAGACGGCGTCATGGTCATGCCGGTTTGAGGCGTTTGCGAGGCAGGACGGCGGCGGGGCGGCTGCTGGCGGGCCGGGGGCACCGGAGCGTGACGGATAGGGTGGCTGGCGTGACCGACACGATCGTCCTCCCGGAAGGCATCAAGCCCGCCGACGGCAGGTTCGCCAGCGGGCCGTCCAAGGTGCGTCCCGAGCAGGTGGCCGCGCTGGCCGCGTCCGGCGCCACCTACCTGGGCACCTCGCACCGCCAGGCGCCGGTCCGCTCGCTGGTCCGGCGGGTGCGCGACGGCCTGCGCCGAGCTGTTCGCCCTGCCCGACGGCTACCAGGTCGTGCTGGGCAACGGCGGCGCCACGGCCTTCTGGGACATCGCGGCGTACGGCGTGGTCAGCGAGAGATCGCTGCACCTTTCGTTTGGCGAATTCTCGTCGAAGTTCGCGAAGGTGATCGCGGGCGCGCCCTGGCTGGCCGACCCGGTGCTGATCGAGTCGGCGCCGGGCAGCCACCCGCAGCCGCGGGCGGAGGCGGGCGTGGACACCTACGCGCTCACCCACAACGAGACCTCCACCGGGGTCGCCATGCCCGATCCGCCGGGTGCCCGGGGCCGACCCGGGCGCGCTGGTCGTCGTGGACGCCACCAGCGGGGCGGGCGGGCTGCCGGTCGACATCGGCGAGACCGACGTCTACTACTTCGGGCCGCAGAAGTGCTTCGGCTCCGACGGCGGCCTGTGGATCGCGCTGATCTCCCCGCGGCGCTGGCCCGGGCGGCCGGGATCGCGGCCAGCGGCCGCTACATCCCCGGCTTCCTCTCGCTCTCGCTCGCCATCGACAGCTCGGCGAAGCTGCAGACCTACAACACCCCGTCGGTCGCGACCCTGCTGCCTGCTCGCCGAGCAGGTGGAGTGGATGCTCGGCCAGGGCGGCCTGGCCTGGGCCACGGCCCGGACGGCGGACTCGTCCTCGCGCCTGTACACCTGGGCGGAGAAGTCGCCGTACGCGACCCCGTTCGTGGCCGACCCGGCCCAGCGGTCGCCGGTGGTGGGCACGATCGACTTCGCCGACACGGTGGACGCGGCCGCGGCTCGCGGCCGACGCTGCGGGCGAACGGCATCGTGGACACCGAGCCCTACCGCACGCTGGGGCGCAACCAGCTGCGCATCGGCATGTTCCCGTCGGTGGACCCGGCCGACGTGGAGGCGCTGACCGCCTGCATCGACTACGTGGTCGAGCGCCTGCAGCGGCTGCTGGGCGCCGGGCACGGCCCGGGTCAGTGCAGCAGCGGCCCCGATGAGCACGCCCAGCACGAGCAGCGCGAGCACCGTAGGGAGCAGCCAGCGCGTCGTGCGGTTCACAGCAGGCAGCCTACCGGCTAGACCAGGCGGGCTTACTTCAGGCGGGCTTACCGGGCGCGTGCGCGACGGCCAGGCGCCGAGGGTCTCGTAGCGGGGCTGTTCCTGGAGGCGGCTGCGGATCAGGTAGATCTCACCGGCGGTCCAGGGCGTCGCCGGCGAAGCTCGCCAGCGTCGCCACCAGCGTCCGCATCGTCGGTTAGCGCCCGGCACCGCGCCAGGGTCAGGTGCGGCTCGTACTCCCGGCTCTCCTGGGCGGGCGGCGCCCTCGCCCGGCGCGCCGCGGCGGCCACCCGCATGGCCAGCATGCCCAGCCCGTCCCGGTCGCCCTGCACCCCCGTCCACAGCACCCGGGCCCGGGCAGCCGTGGGGAAGGCCCCGGCGCCGCCGAGCGACAGGGAAGGGGGCATGCCGGGCGGCGGCGCGTTCGAGCCGGGCGCCGAGCCTTCCCGATCAGCGCCTCGTCCACCTCGCCGAGGAACGCGAGCGTGAGATGCCAGGCGTCCCGCCCCGTCCAGCGCAGCTCCGGCCAGGCCAGCCGCAACGGTGCCACCGCGCTGTCCAGCTCGCTCAGCGGCGACGGCAGGGCAGCGCGATCGCCACGAATAGCCTCACAGGCCATTAGTAGCAGTCCCGGGCCGGGCCGTGGGTGATCTACGCCCAGGCATCCGCCGTGCCGTCCAAGATCGGGCCCGGTGGCCCGGTTCAGTCGCCCACCGTGCCGTCGATCCGCTCCCGGAGCAGGTCCGCGTGGCCGTTGTGGCGCGCGTACTCCTCGATCATGTGGACCATGATCCAGCGGAGCGAGAACCTCTCGCCCGCCGCCCGGTGCCGGTCACATCCAGCGACGGCGCGGCCGCGACGCGTCCCCGCGCGTCCGCGCACTCGGCCCGCCAGTAGTCTCGAACGCCTCCGCCACGTCGGCGCCGGCCACGTCGTCGAACTCGCGCGTCCGGGTTGTCGTCGGTGTAGTAGTGATGGCGGACCTGCTCGCCGCCCAGCACGCATCGTGAACCAGCTGCCGTTCCACCTCGGCCATGTGCCGGACCAGGCCGAGCAGCGACAGGTTGGACGGCGGCACCGCCCGCTCCCGCAGCTGGTCGCCGGCCAGCCCGTCGCATTTCAGCCGCCAGGGTGTCCCGGTGGTAATCGAGCCAGGCATCCAGCATCTCGCGTTCCTGCGCCGCCAGCGGCGGCTCGATCCGCTCGACCGTCATGGCTGCGAGTCTGGCCCATCAGCGCCGGTGATGACGAGGCTTCAGGCCGCCCGCGGTCTACGTGGCGGCCGGGGCCGTAGACCGCGCGGCGGCGCAGGTATGCGGGCAGGCACGTCACGCGCCCGGGCCAGCAGGAGCGCCGCCACCACACGGCCGCCAGCGCCGAGATCACGCCGCCGCCGATCAGGCTCATCCGCGCCCCGAACTGCTCGGCCGCCCAGCCGACCAGCGGCGACCCGAGCGGGGCGCCGCCGAGGAAGACCAGCATGTACAGGCCCATCACCCGGCCGCGCACGGCCGGGGTGGTGCCGAGCTGGGTGGCGGAGTTGGCGGTGGTGGTGAACATCAGCAGCGCCAGGCCGGTCGGGACGAGCAGGGCCAGGAACGACCAGTACGTCGGCATCAGCCCGGCCGCCACCTCCAGCACGCCGAAGGCGAGCGCGGTGGTCAGCATCAGCCGCATGCCGGGCCGGGCCCGGCGGGCGGCCAGCAGCGCGCCGCCGAGCGCGCCCACCGCGAACGCGGCCGAGGCCAGCCCGAACGCCGCCGCGCCGGTGTGGAACACGCCGCGGGACATCAGGGCGGTGGTCACCTGGAAGTTCATGCCGAACGTGGCCACGAAGAACACGAGCGCCAGGGTCAGCCACAGGTTGGGGCGGGCCCGACATAGGCCAGCGCCTCCCGCAGCTGGCCGCGGCGCCCGGGGCGCCCGCTCCACCGGGTGCAGCTCGGCGGGGCGCATCAGCTTGAGGCCGACCAGGACGGCGCCGAAGGAGGCGGCGTTGACCAGGAACGCGGCCGGGGTGCCGACGGCGCTGATGACCAGGCCCGCCACGGCCGGGCCGGTGATCCGGGCCAGGTTGAAGGCGGCGCTGTTCAGCGCGATGGCGTTCGCCATCCCGTCCCGGCCGACCATCTCCGCGACAAACGTCTGGCGGGTGGGGTTGTCCACCACCGCGACCAGGCCGAGCGCGAAGCGCGAGCAGGTACACCTGCCAGACGGCCACCGCGCCGGTCAGCGCGAGCACGCCCAGGATGAGCGCCAGCGCGCCCATCGCTGGCCTGGGTGGCGAACAGGATGCGGCGCTTGGGATAGCGGTCGGCGATCATCCCGCCCCACAGGCTGAACAGCAGCTGGGGCAGGAACTGGAGCCCGGTGGCGATGCCGAGGGCGGTGCCGCTGCCATGGGTCAGCTGCAGCACCAGCCAGTCCTGCGCCACCCGCTGCATCCAGGTGCCGGTGTTGGAGACCACCTGCCCGGTCACGAACAGCCGGTAGTTGCGGGTGCCCAGCGAGGCGGAAGGTCCGCAGCCGTGCGAGCCGCCGGCGGCCCGTGCGGGGTCAGGACTGGCTGAGCTTCTCCAGGATCGGCGCGGCCGCCCGCAGGGTCGCCCGCTCCTGCGGGCTCAGCTCGGCCAGCCGCCGCGCCAGCCAGGCTTCCTGCGCCGCCGGACGCTTCTGCACCAGGTCCCGGCCCGCCCGCGGTCACGGTGAGTATCACCTGCCGCCGGTCCGTCGGATGCGGCGCCCGAGCCACGAGCTGCCAGTCCACCAGGGCGGCGATGACGCGGGTCATGGAGGGCGGCTGCACCTTCTCGTGCTCGGCCAGCTCCCCTGGGCGTCATCGCGCCGTGCCGCTCCAGCGTGGCCAGCGCGGCCAGCTGGGTGTCGGAGAGCGCCAGCTCGGCCAGCTCGGGCGCGGCGCGCTCGACCCGGAGCCGCCGCGCCAGCCTGCTCACCGAGATCCGGAGTGCGGTGGCCAGGCCCGGTATCGGTCCTCTGCTGCTGTAGTGTCATCTTCTATTAGCCTGAGTCATTACTCTTGCTAACAGTACGCGGAGGCGAAACATTTCGTCAACCAGCGCCGCCGACGCACCAGGTTAACCTGGGCCCGTGGCCGGTAACGCATGGCCTGCCGCCGCCGCCGCTCGAGGCGAACGACCAGCGGGTCACCGTCGGTCGGCACGGTCGGCCTGGGCGGTCGCCCTGGTGGTGCTGCTGGTGCTGCGCGGGCAGATCCCCGCCAGCGAGCGGTGGTGGATCTGGACCTGCGCGTGCGGGGTCGCGATGGGGCTGTTCGCGCTGTGGTACGTGCCCTACTTCAAGCGCGCCCGCGCCCGCAAGGCGCAGCGCCGGGCCGAGATCCGGGCGGCGGCGGCCGGTCAGCCGGCAGCCGGCTCCAGCGACTCGAAGACCGTCTCCTCCACCGAGACGCCGGGCAGCGTCGACGAGGTCGTAGCCGAGCTCGTCGATGACCGGCACGGCCGGCCTGGCTGCTACCGGTGCGGCAGCGCCTCCGAGTGCGCGCCGCACCCGTGATCCGCCGAGACCACCCGGCCGTCATCCGGCGCGTAGCTGTTGGCGCAGACGCCGAAGCACCTGCCCGAGCGGGCCGCCCAGGCGGACGAAGAACCCGCAGGTCAGGCACAGTCCCGGCGCCGCGTGGGCCAGCGGGCTCCGCGGCCCGTGCTCGCCGGTGTACCAGCGCAGCGCCGCCTCGTCGCGGCCGATCGCGGACAGCACGCGCGCCCGGCAGGCCGACAGATCCGGCTAGGCCGGGACCGCGCCACGGCCGCCTCGCCAGGCTCGCCAGCTGCGAGGCGATCATCTGTCAGGTCCTCCACCCCGTCGTCGCCCTCGAGCACCGCGGCGGGCACCAGCCGCTCGTCGTCGGGGGCGCGGGCAGGATGTCACCCACGCCCAGGTCGCCCGGCCGCAGCCGCTCCCGCCAGGGAACCCATCCGCGGCGCCAGGATGGCGTCCGGGCCGGGCAGCGAGCACGGTCTCGCTCACGGTCACGATCTTGGACCGCGACGCCCGGGCCACCGTGACCGCCCACCGCCAGCCCGCGGTACGCCGGGGTCGAGGCAGTCGAACAGGTGGGTGACGACCCGCTCGCCGTCCGCCTCCACGCCCAGGTGGTCGCCGACGGCGGCCGGCCCCGCCATCTCGTCGGCGGCGCTGCGCGCCAGGTCCACGGCCTGCGCGCACACCTCATCCGGTTCCCGGGTCCGGAGCTGGGCTCACGTTCAGTAATTCTTCCCCATCCAGGTGCATGCTCGCACCGTGATTTGCCCCAGCACGCTCCGGGCGGCGTGTCCCCCAGCATCCCGCGGCTGGTCTGCCGGGCGGACTCACCGGCCCCGGCCAGCCTGCCGATTCGTAGCGTGCGCCAATGCGCAGAATACTTGGAACCATGGGATGGGCGGACGGCTACTCAGAGCCAGGCGGGCGACGCGGAGGCTGACGTCCGCCGCCCAGTCCAGCGCGAGGGCAGGGGCATCCGCCAGCCGCGGCGGCGCTAGCCGCGTGGTCCAGCGGATGACGCGGGCCTCCGGGGCCAGGCGCACCGGGCCTGTCCAGCCTCATCGAGCTGACCGCGGTCGGCAGCGTCGGCGACGCGCTTCGTGGCGGTCGCGCTGGCAGGCACCCTGTTCTTCAGCGCCTCGGTCGAGCCAGGCCCGCAGCCAGGTCGCGCTCGCCCTGCTCGTCACCATGGCGCCGTTCGCGGTGCTCGCCCCGCTCATCGGGCCGATGCTGGACCGGGTCCAGCAGGGCCGTACGCTTCATCCTGGCTTAGGCACGCTGCTGGCCGCGCGGGCTGCTGTGCTGGGGCATGGCGGGCGCCGTGTTCTACCACGACTCGGTCACACTGCTGCTCAGCCGCGTTCGGCGTGCTGGTGCTCCAGAAGGCCTACGGCGTGACCCGCAGCGCGGTCACGCCCCGGCTGCTGCCCCGGAGATCACGCCTGGTGACCGCCAACGCGCCGCACCGGGCTGGCCGCGCTGATCGCCTCCACCCTGGGGGTCCTGCTCGCCGCGGCATCACTCTACGCCGCCGGGGGCGGGTCGGACGGCGCCGCGTGGGTGCTGCGGGCGGGCACGGTGATCTACCTGGCGGCGACGGCCCTGTGCTTCCGGGTGCCCGAGCAGGTCGACGCTGCCGCTCGAGCAGGGAGCCGACCCTGCGGCGCCACCGCGGCCGGGAGCCGGCGCACGGAGCCCTGACGCCCGGCCGAGGCCGCCGCCCACCCGCCCGCTGGCCGGTGAGCCGTCGGCCAGCCCGCCCGCAGGCCGGGCCAGCCGGGACCCAGCCTCAGTCCCGCCGGCCGCGGCCCGCGCCAGCCGGGGGGATGCGGGAACGGCGCGGGGCCGCCGCCGAACCGGACGAGATGGCGGACGCTGCGGCAGCTCGGGCCGGTCGTCGGCGAGGCGATGCGGGCCAACGCCGCGCCTGCGCGCGTTCTCCGGCTTCATGGTCTTCTTCCTCGCGTTCCTGCTCCGGACCGTGCACTTCCCGGCGTGACGCGACAAGGTCGCGCTCGCCGAGATGATCACGGCGGCCGGGCTGGGCGGTCTCCTCGGCAGCCTCCTCGGATCGGCGCTGCGGACCCGGCGGCCGCTGCTCATCACGTTCGGCATGCTCGCGGCCTCCACCGTGGTCACGGCCCTGTGCGCGGCGTTCTTCGGGCTCTGGGCGGCCCTGGTGGTCGCGCTCGTCGCCGCCTTCGGGCAGGTGCTCAGCAAGCTGGCGCTGGACTCCACCGTCCAGCAGGAGATCGGCGAGGAGATCCGGACCTCCGCCTTCGCCGCCTCGGAGACGCTGAACCAGCTGTCCTGGGTGGCGGGCGGGCTGGCCGGGCGTTGCATGTCGCTGACGAACAGCGGCGTGGCGGGCCTGACGGTGGCCGCCGTCCGGGCTGGGCATCTCGTTCATCCTGCTGGTGCTGCACCGGCGGCGGCGGATCCTGGCCGCGCGGAGGCGGGCGCCCCGGCCGCCCGCCAGCGGCATGAGAGCGGGCCCCGCGCGCCGGCCCGTTAGTGCACGCCGCCCTGGAGTCATGCGTTGGCCGGCCGGACGCCGGGTCAGGCCTCGACGTCGTCGGCCACCGCCCGCAGCACGGCGGCGATCTTCTTGGCGTCGCGTGCGTCCGGGTGCCTACCGCGCCGGTAGGACGCCGACAGCCCGTCCAGCAGCTTGATGAGGTCCTCGACGATCACGATCATCTCGTCGGGGCTCTTGCGGCTGGTCTTGGCCACGGTCGGCGGCGGCTCCAGCATGCGGACCTGGAGCGCCTGACGCCCCGGCGGCCCTCGGCCACGCCGAACTCGACCCGCTGCCCGGCGCGGAGCACCGAGTCTACCGGGAGCGCGGAGGAGTGCACGAACACCTCCCCGCCGTCATCGCGGGTGAGAAAGCCGAACCCCTTGTCGGCGTCATACCACTTGACCTTGCCAGTGGGCACGGACATACCTCACGCGGGTGTAGGAGCGGGCAGGCACGCGCGGAGCACGCGCTCCCCAGGTTATCGGTCCCGTGCGGCTGACGGCAGCCACCCGGGTGCTCCATCATGCCCGGCCGGGGCGGGCCCTGACATCACCCTCCGCCCGCTGCGCTTCTACCGCCTCCAGGGGAGGCAGCCGTCGCTGCGGCCCGCGCCGGGCCTGCAGCGCCAGATAGACGGCGCACAGCAGGCTGCCGCCCCGGTAGGCGTACCCCACGTACAGGCGGAACGCGTCCACGTACGACCCGAAGAATTGGCCGCTGCCCACCGATGATCAGGGCGGCCACAATCGTGCCCACCAGCGCGATGACCGAGGGCCCGGCGAGCGCGACCCACTTGTCGCGGGCATTCCAGATCAGCGACCAGATCGCCACCACGCCGCCCAGCAGCGCGACCACCAGCCAGTACGGGAACACGGAAGATGAACGCGCTGATGCCCAGAGCAGCAGGACCGCGGCGGTCTCCAGCTTGTGCTGGCGGGCCAGCTCCGCCGCGTCCAGGGCCAGGTCGACCGCGCCGTTGCCCAGCGTGGCCGCGGCACCCCGCAGCGCGTAGCGTGCCGCGGGCGCAGCGCGGGCGTCTCCTCCTCCGCCGCCGGGCTCACTCCCGGATGGGATCGTGCCGCCCGCCTGGCGGGCGTCCGCGGCCGGTGTCGCCCCATTGGCCGGCGGCCCGGGTGCGGAGTCACTGCCCCCGGCCCCCGGCCCCCGCTGACCTGCATGGGGTCCCGCCCCGTTGGTGGTGGGCGAAACGGTGCCGCCCGGCGCCGGGGCGCCCGCCACGCCCGGGGTCCAGTGGGCAAAACCGGCCGAGGCCCCTGGCCGCCCGCAGGGCCAGGCCTGGCCGCCTGCGGGGCCGGTCCCCGGCCCGCCGTGCCCTGCGGGTGCCCGGCCGGACCTGCTTTCCGGCCCCGGCCCGCCGTGCTGTCTGGTGCCTGGCTTGCGCTGGGCCAGGGGGGCGGCCCTGCCACGGTCTCGGGCGGTGCCTGCGGGCCCGGCTGGGCCGGGTGGGAGCCCAGCCTGTCCTGCCAGTCCGCCAGCAGCCCGCCCAGCCTGCGCCTGGGCTTCCCGTCTCCCGGCGCGCCCCGCGTTAGCCGGGCCGTCGCTCGGATGGCCTGCCGTCGCCCCGGCCACCGGACGGCGGGCTGCGGCGTGGAGCGCTGGCTGTGCCGGGCCGGTCCCGGGCTGCGCGGCGGGCGGTACTGCAGCGGCGCCGTGCCCGGTGGCGCCGCCAGCGGCCTCATCGGCCGCCTTCTTCTGCGCCTGGCGCTCGAGCCGCTCGGCCGTTTCGGCATCCAGCCGGGCGCGTTCGGCCCTGACCAGGTCCTCGGGCTCGCCAAGCCTGGCTCAGCACTTCCCTGACGCGGTCCGGCATCCGCCGTGCCGCCCGGGCCGATGTCCCGCCAGATCCGGTTCCTGGTACGCGCTCACGAACGCCATCCGCCTGCCCTTGGGCAGGTGACGTGCTGCTTACTGCCGCCACCCGGGAGAGATATTCCAGGATGAGCCGGTCGGCGGGGAGGTCCGCAGGAACCTTCATGCCCAGATAATCCCCTCAATACGGCGAAATGTGGAGCCATGCCTTCATCTCGGCCGCAGTCGTTCCGGCCGACGGTAACTGCAGGGCACCTGCGGAAATGCCGAAGGGACGGCCCGCGAGGGGCCGCCCCTTACGGCTGGCTGGCGGGCACGTGCGCGCCTGCCAGCTACCGGACTTAGAAGTCCATGTCACCGCCGCCGGGCGCGGCGGGTGCCTTCTCCTTCTCCGGCTTCTCGGCGATTACTGCCTCGGTCGTGAGGAACAGACCGGCAATGGACGCAGCGTTCTGCAGCGCGGAACGGGTGACCTTTGCGGGGTCGATAATCCCGGCCTTGAACATGTCGACGTACTCGCCGGTCGCGGCGTCGAGGCCGTGCCCGGTGCTGGAGCGTCTTCACCTTCTCGGCCACCACGCCGCCCTCGAGGCCTGAAGCGTTGATCGCGATCTGCTTGAGCGGCTCCTCGACCGACCTTGCGGACGATAGTGCGCGCCGGTCGCCTCGTCGCCCGACAGGTCGAGCTTCTTGAAGGCGTTGATGCCTGGCCTGGATCAGCGCCACGCCACCACCGGCGCACGACGCCCTCCTCGACCGCGGCCTTGGCGTTGCGCACCGCGTCCTCGATGCGGTGCTTGCGCTCCTTCAGCTCGACCTCGGTCGCGCGCCCCGGCCTTGATCACCGCGACGCCGCCCGCCAGCTTGGCCAGCCGCTCCTGCAGCTTCTCGCGGTCGTAGTCGGAGTCGGATGGCAATACGTAACTGAATGAAGCGATACC
>ERZ1370068.7332-contig-6256_pt1 | contig 42297 bp, 46 predicted proteins | sample MGYA00561227_ERZ1370068 | MGnify/ENA primary metagenome ERZ1370068 (study PRJEB38410, sample SAMEA6850437) | metagenome | study: Metagenomic assessment of the ecological functions of the soil: analysis of the soil microbiota associated with the... | reverse complement strand
GGACTCGGTTTCTTCATGCTCATGTGTGGGTGATCGCTACGGGCTGAAGAAGTCTGAATGCGAAAGCTACGAAGTCTGAAGCATCGAAGTCTGAAGTCGGAGCTACGAAGCTCAGTGGAGCGTCGGCGGTGACTGCGTGCGTGGGTCCGGCGCGCCATCACCCGCGCGATCATCGCCTCCAATCGCTGCCTTGATCGATCTCGAACGGCCCCGCCACCGCCGCGCCCATCGTGATTTCGATCGCGATGACCACGCCGCCTTCCTCGTAGGGATTGACGATCCAGCTGACACCGCGCAGCGAGATCTCCCGGTCCGTTTCTCCCGGACGCTTCTGCCGGTCCATCGCGCGCAGCATGCCCTCCAGCATCGAGCCGGACATCGTCGTCGGTCCATGCCGATGGCGCCCGCGCCGATGCCTTCGATGGTGCCCGTCGTGGCGAAGTCCGTCCCGCGCAGCCAGATGTCGACGGAGACGGTCATGACGGCGGTCTCCAGCTCCTGTCACGCAGCGCGTCGGCCGTCGTGACCGGCTGCCGGCACGTGAAGTCGCGGCACACGTACGCCGCGCTCGCGCCGTCGACCGGCTGCATCGCGGCGATGAACGGCAGGCTGCCGCCGAGCGCGCGCAGCACGCTCTGGCGTGACGTGAATCGTGAATCGCAGAACGGGAGATACTGCAGCGCAATGGCTTGCACGAGATCCGACGCTCGGCTGGAGCCGTCGTCCTTCGACGCTGCTCGGGACGACCCTGAGCGAGTCGAAGGGTCGCGTCCGGTGAGGCCTCGACGATCACGATCTGCTGCATGCCGGCGAGATAGGTCGACAGCGCCGCCGCCATCATCGGCACCGCCGCGGCCCGACCTGCTCGAGCCGCACGCCGAACAGCTGCAGCGTCCGCTCGATGCGATCGGTCCAGCGCTCGGATCTTCGACCAGGTGCGACAGCACGAGCAGGTTCATCACCGAGACCGAGCTGGCGGTCGGCTCCGCGCCGTCGTAGTCTTCCTTCATCCGGAGCAGCACGCTCGGATCGCGCCCGGTGGTGCTGAACCAGCCGCCGGCCTGCTCGTCCCAGAACAGCTCGTCCTGCCGCTGCTGCAGCGCGATCGCCCACTCCAGCCACATCGGCTGCGGCGTCGGCCTGAAAGCAGCTCGAGCAGGCCGGCGATCAGATACGCGTAGTCCTCGGCGTAGCCCTCGATCTCGGCGTGGCCGTCGCGATAGCGCGCGCAGCAGCGTCCGGGTGCCGGCGTTCCACATCTGCTCGCGGATGAACGCGCGCGGCGCGGCGCGCCGCTTCGATGATACGGCTCGGCCGTGCGGCGCGACCGTCGGCGCCGAGGCCGCGCAGCGACGCGCGCCATGCGCGCGAACGCGCGCGATCATCAGACCGTTCCACGCCGTGAGGATCTTGTCGTCGCGGTGCGGCCGCGGCCGGCTGCAGCTGCGTCCTGGAACATCGTCACGCGGGCGCGGTTGAGGATGTCGACGATCTCGCTCGCGGCGTCCGGCCGTTCTGCTTCGCGATGCTCGTCGATCGACCGCGCCACGTAGCAGCAGGTTCTTGCCGGTGAACTCCTGCTGCGGATCCTGCGGCGCGTTGCCGTCCGGGCTCGATGCCGAAGCGCAGCGTCGACGACGGCGGCGTCGTCGCCGAGCAGCGCGTCGAGCTCGTCGGCGCGCCAGAGATAGAACGCGCCTTCCTTCTTGTGCGGGTGCGGCGCAGCCGGCGTCCTCAGGCGGAACGCTGTCGGCGTCCTCGGCCGAATAGAAGCCGCCGCCGGCGTCGGTCATCTCGCGCATGACGTAGAGCAGCGTGTCTTCGGCGACCTCGCGCGTAGAACGGATCGCCGGACACCTGCGCGCCCTCGACGAACGCGAGCACGAGCTGGGCCTGGTCGTAGAGCATCTTCTCGAAGTGCGGCACGCGCCAGGCGGCGTCGACCGAATAGCGATGGAAGCCGCCGCCGACGTGATCGCGCATGCCGCCGAGCGCCATCGCGCGCAGCGTCCGCAGCACCATGTCGCGCGCCGAGGCGTCGCCGGTGCCGCGCGTGCTCGCGCAGCAGGAACAGCAGCTCCGACGGCCGCGGGAACTTCGGCGCGTCGCCGAAGCCGCCGTGCCGCGCGATCGAACGCGTCGCGAAACTGCTTCACCGTCCGCTCGCGAGCGCGTTCGCCGATCGGCACCGTCCAGGTCGGCGATCCGCCGGCTCGATCGACGCGCAGCTGCGCGGTCAACGCATTCGGCCGACTGCGACGACCTTGCTCGCGCTCGGCGCCCCACACGCGCGCGATCTCGCTGCAGGATGTCGACGAATCCCGGCCGTCCCCAGCTTCGACGTCGGCGGAAAGTACGTGCCGCCGTAAAACGGCTTGAGGTCGGGCGTCAGCCAGACGCTCATCGGCCAGCCGCCGCCGATCCGGTCGTCGCCTGCACGAACGTCATGTAGACGCGATCGACGTCGGGCCGCTCCTCGCGATCGACCTTGATCGACGACGAAGTTCGACGTTGAGCACGGCCGCGACGTCGTCGTTCTCGAACGACTCGTGCTCCATCACGTGGCACCAGTGGCAGGTCGAGTAGCCGATGGACAGGAAGATCGGCTTGTCTTCCGCGCGCGCCTTCGCGAACGCCTCGTCGCGCCATGGAAACCAGTCGACGGGATTGCTGCGCGTGCTGGAGCAAGATACGGGACTGCGCTCGCTGCGCGAGGCGGTTCATTCTGCTCATTATGTCATTGGGATAAGATCCGCCGTATGAGCGATTCGGACGTGCTGTCGGGCAAACGCGTGGCGATGCTCGATCGAAGAGGAGTTCGAAGATCGCGAGCTGACCGGACCGCTCGAGGCGCTGCGCGCGGCCGGCGCGCGCGTGACGATCGTCGGCCCGACGGCCGGCGCCGAGTTCACGGGCAAGCGCGGACACGCGGTCGTCGCCGTCCGATCTCGCCGCCGGCGCCGCGCGCATCGAAGCGACTTCGACGCGCTCGTCATTCCCGGCGGCCACGCGCCCGGACAAGATGCGCATGCGCCACGCGATGGTCGACCTCGCGCGCGACGCCATGGACAGCCGGCAAGCCGGTCGCCGCCATCTGCCACGGTCCGCAGCTGCTCATCTCCGCCAACGCGCTGCGCGGCCGCACGCTCACCTGCTGGCCGTCGATCGCGATCGACGTCAAGAACGCCGGCGGCCTCTACGTCGACAAGCCGGTCGTCGAGGACGGCAACCTGATCACGTCGCGCAAGCCGGACGACGTGCCGGCGTTCAGCGAGGCGATCATCCGCGCGCTGTCGCGGGTCCACGTGTGAGACCAACCGCCGAGCACGCTGAGCATGCAGAGCTAGCCTTTCTCTGCGATCTCTGCGAGCTCCGCGGTTGCATCGATCACTTCATCGCTCGCGCCGGCGGCAGCGGCGGTACAACGCCGTGGCGTCGTCAAGCGCGGCTCGGCACGTCTTCGCGGCCGGCCGCGCCGCAGACGCGCGTAGGCGGCGGTGAACTCGACGCCGTAGCAGCAGAATCACCGCCTGCAGGTAGACCCACACCAGGAACACCACCACCGCCGCGATCGAGCCGTTGACGCGCGTGAAGCGCGATCATGTCGCGCATGTCCACGGAGAACGCCTCGAGCGCGCCCTTCCACAGCAGGCCGGTGACCAGCGCGCCGATCCACACGTCGCGGAACCGCACCTTCGCGTTCGGCACGAAGTAGTAGACCAGCCCGACGACGACGATGAACAGCAGCGTCGTCGCGTGGCGGATGGTGAAGCTGCGCAGGACGTCGAGGCCCGGAAAGCTGCGCAGCACTTCCGGCGAACCAGCGTCGCGCCGACGACCTGCTGACGCGCTGATCAGCAGCAGCGCGATCAGCAGAATCAGCCCGGCCATCAACAGCATCACGAACGAGAACAGCTTGTGCTTCCAGAAGCTGCGCTGCTTCTCGACGCCCCACGCGTAGTTGACCGCCGTGCTGATCGCGCCGAAGACGCCGAGCGCGCCCCACACCAGCGCGATCGTCCCGGCGACGCCGATGCCGCACCGACGTCGCCGCTGGAACGCATCCGAGCTGCTTGGTGATGAAGTCGAACTGCGCGTGGGAAATAGCGGAGGACGAACGTCGAGCACGGCGGTGGCGATCGTGGACGTCGTTCGCGTCGATCGGCCGAGCAGCGCCAGCGCGAGCAGGAAGAACGGAAACAGCGACAACAGCGCGTAGTAGGCGATCGACGCCGCGTACGTCAGGTTGTCGCTGTCATAGAACCCTGCGAACCCCGCCAGAACGACTAGCGCCGTCAAGTCGCGCGATGTCGAACGGGCGCGCCGCCCGATCGCAGCCGTGGCGGCGCCGGTCACCGGCCATTATGTCAGGCGAGGCCGACCTGACTCCACCCAGCCTCGCGCGCTTGGTCTGGTCAGGAGATACGCCGGCACGCTGGCCCCGAGCCACAACCGCGTCGCGCGGACCGCCAGACGACGAAGCGGCGGCGTCGTAAGGATGACGATACGCCGCCGCCACACCCGCCGATGCGAGCACCACGTTCGCGACGGTGCGTGCGGTGGTCGCGGTCATCGAACGACTCGCTTCGAACTCCGCCGCGCGCTGGTCGGCCGCGAGCTGGTCGAGTCCGACGAGTCGCCGCGCGATTGTCGCCCGAGGTGCTCGGCCCGCTCCGAGTAGCTCGATCCGTCCGCTGTAGCTCGAGCCGCGCGTCCCGGTGGACGCGCTCGGGTCGCCGTGCGTGCTGCCGCTCGACGGTGCTGGCCGCGTCGCGAACATAGCTGCTGCGCCTCGTCGGCGCCCTTGCGTCACGGCGTCGCGTCGCCTTGTCGTGCATCTCGCTGGCCCCGATCGGCCCATTCGCCGGCCGTTTCCGAGCGCGGCGATACTCCGTCCGCTCGCCCGCGTTCCGAGCGCCTTGCGATAGCCGTCGGTCGCCTGGTTGGCGAGGTTGCCGGCCTGCTCGGAGATCTGACTGCGCAGCTCCGATCCGGCTTTCGGGGCGAACAGCATGCCGAGGCCCGCGCCGAGCACCGTTCCCGTCAACAGGCCCATCACGAAGCTGCCGCCGCCGCTGCCCTCGTTGTCGAAGCGATCGTATCCGTCTGCCATGTCCCCTCCTCCGGATGATTCCGAGTTTCGTGTCCCTAAGCCGCCCGCGAATTCAGCATCGTCTCCATCGCGACCCGCAGGCCGCGCACGAAGCCGACGACGCGGCTCGTCTTCTGGCTCGCACGTTCGACCGCACGCGATCCGCCGTGTCGTCGACGCGATCGATCGTGCGGTGGATCGCCTGGTCGACGCGTTCGGTTTCTTCGTTGACCCTCGCCGTCACGACTTTCAGATCGTCGAGAATCGCGTTCACGCGCCCCATCGCCGGCGCGATCTGCCGCATCTCGAGCCCGTTGACCAGATCCATCACGCGCCGGTAGACCATGAAGCCCGCAATGCCCGAGCCCGATGATCGCAAGCGCTTCGAGCACGCTCACCGCCGCCATGATGCCGAGTATCAGATTCGTGGTTCCCAGTTCGCCAGCCATTTCCCGCCTCAGAAAGGTGATGTTTGATGTGATCCGCGGGTATCGCGGCGGCTGATGTCCGCCGTCGCCGAGCGTGTCGTTCAGGAGCTTCCATCCTTCGCTGGCCACGCCGGCGGCACGCTGGACGGTCCCGCGGAAGCTGTTCAGTTCGCGTGCGATGTCATCGAGCGCCGGCTCGATCTGACGCCGCAGCTCGCGTCCTCGATCCGTGAAGAACAGATAGCCGGCCATTCCTCCGATGACTGCACCGACAAGTGTTGCCGCTATTGCTCTATCGTCCACACGCGCCTCCTCCAGACATCAATGCAGCTTCAAGTAGTGTGCCACCAGCGGGTTCGATCGGGACATGCAGAGGTGGGCGTGATTCGCGCGATGCACGAACGCCCGCGAAATCTGGTCGCACTTGCACGTCATGTTTCGAGACGCTGAGCCCTGCGGTCTATCTCGACAGCAACTCGCGCCAGAGCGGCGTGATGGGATCTGCCGATGAGGTAGAAACGCCGCGCGTGTTGCACCGCGGAACGGAAAGTTCTGTTTTAGGGCGTCGCTGCTTCTCGGCCGCCGACGCTTCGATCAGCCACAGGGCTAGGTGGTGGCGGCAGGCGTCGTCGACGACGTGGAACTGCTGGACGTGCTGGTGGCGCGCCGCCTTGCCCGCGTCGCGGATGTCGTGCTTCTTCATCTTGCTGTACAGCGTCGGGCGGTAGAGGCCGAGAATCTGCGCCGCCTCCTGCTTGTTCCAGTTCGTCCGCTGCAGCGTCTGCAGGATCGCCATCTTTCTCGATCTCGGCCAGCGTCCGGTGCGGCGGGATCACGAAGTCGGTCGCGCTGGTCGATTCTTCGCGGATCGATTCCGGGCAGGTCGGTCACCGCGATCTCGCGCCCTTCGCGACCAGCACCGCGCGCTCGATCGCGTTCTCGAGCTCGCGCACGTTGCCGGGCCAGCGGTTGCGAATCAGCAGGTGGTAGACCGACGGCGCCAGCGACTTGACGTTCTTCTGATAGCGCTGGCGGAACTTGTCGAGGAAGTAGTCGCAGAGCAGCGGAATGTCTTCGGTGCGCTCGCGCAGCGGCGGCACGCGCAGCGTGATCGTGTTGATGCGGAAGTAGAGATCTTCGCGCAGCTGTCCGTCGCGCAGCGCCGCATCGAGATCGATGTTGGTCGCGCAGATCAGCCGGAAGTCGACGTGCACGATCCGGTCGCTGCCGATCGGCCGGTACTCGCGCTCCTGGAGCACGCGCAGCAGCTTGGTCTGCAGGTACGGCGGCATCTCGCCGATCTCGTCGAGCAGCAGCGAGCCGCCCTCCGCCATCTCGAAGAGGCCTTCCTTGTCCATCGTCGCGCCGGTGAACGCGCCCTTCTTGTAGCCGAAGAGCTCCGACTCGATGAGGTCCTTGGGAATCGCCGCGCAGTTGATCTTGATGAACGGACCCTTCGAGCGCTTGCTGTTGTAGTGGATGGCGTTGGCGATCAGCTCCTTGCCGGTGCCGTTCTCGCCCTGAATGAGGATGTTCGCTTCGCTCGCCGCGACGCTCTCGATCAGCTCGAAGAGCTCCTGCATCTTCTTGCTCTTGCCGATGACGTTCTGGAACTTGTAGCGATCCTGGAGCTTCTGCCTTGAGCTGCTCGTTCTCGTCGATGAGCGTCTTCTGCTTGATCGCCTTTCTCGAGCTTGTCGAGCAGCCGCTCGGCGTCAACCGGCTTCTCGAGGAAGTCGAACGCGCCGGCCTTGACGGCCTCGACCGATCGCGGGATGTTGCCCTGGCCGGTGATGACGATGACTTCGGCCTCCGGATCGAGCTGCTTGAACTTGCGGACCAGCTCGATGCCGTCGACGTCGGGCAGCATCATGTCGGTGATGACCGCGTCGGGACGCCAGCGTCTTGAAGAGCTCTTCGCCACGTGTGCCGATGAGCGCGGTGCGGCACCTCGTAGCCGGCGTGCTCGAGCAGGATCTTCAGCCACTCGGTCATCGCGGGTTCATCGTCTATCGCAAGGACTCGCCTTTTGCGTTTCTGACTCATGACAAGAGAATGTATGAAAAAGCGCAATGTGTCAATACACATTTTGCGTTTGCGTTGTCATTTATTACAGCGAGCCGCGCTTAATAAAGGCTGAGGTGGGCACTATCCTCAACGGTTGCGCGCCCTTAGGAAAGGATCGCCGCTCTAACCTTTTCTTATACCTATTCAGGCCACCCTTCCGCCCTACCAGTGGGACGAAGACGCAGCCCTCGCGAACCGATTCGAGATAGTGCGGACCCTCTCGAGTGACGATCGTCAGCCGCTGCTCATCCGGCGATCCGACCGGAATCACGAGGCGGCCGCCGTCGGCGAGCTGGTGCTTGAGCGACGCGGGCACACGAGGTGATGCGGCGGCGACGAGGATGCCGTCGAACGGCCCGTCCTCCTCACGGCCGATGCTGCCGTCGCCGACGATCACTCGCACGTTGCGGTAGCCGAGCCGCGCGAGCCGCTCGCGTGCGGCGTCGGCGAGCTCGGCCCGCCGCTCGATCGTCACGACCTCGCGCGCCAGCTCCGCGAGGATCGCCGCCTGATAGCCCGAGCCGGTTCCGACATCGAGCACGCGCTCGTGTCCCTGCAGGCCGAGCGCTTCGGTCATTGCCGCGACCATATACGGCTGCGAGATTGTCTGTCCGTCGCCGATCGGCAGCGCGCGATCGGCATACGCGAGCCACAGCGCGTCGTGCTGCACGAACTCGTGACGCGGGACGCGTCGCATCGCATCGAGCACGCGCGCGTCGCCGATGCCGCGCGCGACGAGCTGGTCGTCAATCCATGCCATAATCGCCGCATGTCCGAGCCGACGCCGCCGCGCGTGCCGGCCACTCCGCTGCAGCCGATCGACAGTCGAGCGCGGCATCCGCACGAGCGCTCATCACCGACGACAAGATGATGTGCGAGCGCTGCGGTCAGGCCGAAATATGCCCGCATGCACGCCGTCTGGCGCTGCCCGTCCTGCGGCTACAAGACGGATTGCTGTGGATGGTAACACTCGAGTCGCACATCAATCCCTCGGACCCTACGTTTCAGACCAATCGTCAGCGCATGGAGCAGCTCGTCGTCGAGCTGCGCGATCGGCTCGCGCGCACGCGTGAAGGCGGCGGCGCAAAGTACCTGCAGCGGCATCGCGACCAGGGCAAGCTACCCGTGCGCGATCGCATCGCTCGCCTCCTCGATCGCGGGTCGCCGTTTCTCGAGCTCTCGCCGCTCGCCGCCACCGGCATGTGCGACGACGAGGCGCCGGCGGCGGGCATCGTCACCGGCATCGGGCGCGTGTCGGGCCACGAGGCGATGATCGTCGCCAACGATGCGACGCGTGAAGGGCGGCACCTACTTCCCGCTCACGGTCAAGAAGCACGTGCGCGCGCAGCAGATCGCCGCGCGAGAATCGGCTGCCGTGCATCTACCTGGTCGACTCCGGCGGCGCGTTTCTGCCGCTGCAGGCCGAGGTCTTTCCCGATCGCGACCATTTCGGCCGCATCTTCTTCAACCAGGCGCGTTTGTCGGCCGAGCGCATGCCGCAGGTCGCCGCCGTCATGGGTTCGTGCACGGCCGGCGGCGCATACGTGCCGGCGATGTCCGACGTGACGATCATCGTCAAGGGCACGGGAACGATTTTCCTCGGCGGCCCGCCGCTCGTGAAAGCCGCCACCGGCGAGGAAGTCACGGCCGAGGATCTCGGCGGCGCCGATGTGCACACGCGGCTGTCCGGCGTCGCCGACTACTACGCCGAAGACGACGAGCACGCGCTCGAGATGTGCCGCACGGTCGGCCGATCGTTTCAGACGGTCAAGCATCTGCCTCCCGGCATGACCGCTCCCGAAGAGCCGCGCTACGATCCGCCGAGATCTGCGGCATCGTCAATGCCGACATCGCGCCAGCCGTACGACGTCCACGAGATCATCGCGCGCCTCGTCGACGGCTCGCGTTTCGACGAGTTCAAGGAGCGCTACGGCACGACGCTCGTCACCGGCTTCGCGCGTCTCCACGGCTTTCTCGTCGGCATCGTCGCGAACAACGGCGTGCTGTTCTCGGAGTCGGCGTTGAAGGCGACGCACTTCATCGAGCTGTGCAACCTGCGCGGCATCCCGCTGATCTTTCTGCAGAACATCACCGGCTTCATCGTCGGCAGCAAGTACGAGCGCGCCGGCATCGCGAAGGACGGCGCGAAGATGGTGCACGCGGTCGCCAACTCCGGTCGTGCCGAAGTTCACCGTGATCATCGGCGGCTCGTTCGGCGCGGGCAACTACGGCATGTGCGGCCGGGCCTACGAACCGCGGTTTCTCTGGATGTGGCCCAACGCGCGCATCTCGGTGATGGGCGCGCGAACAGGCGGCGTCGGTCCTGACGACGGTGAAGCGCGATCAACTGGCGCGCGACGGCGGAGTCCTTGCGCCCGATGAAGAGCAGGCGATCCGCCAGCCGATTCTCGACAAGTACGACGCGGAAGGATCGCCGTACTACTCCACGGCACGGCTGTGGGATGACGGGATTCTCGATCCGGCCGCCACGCGCCACTCGCTCGCGCTCGGCCTGTCGGCGGCGTACAACGCGCCGATTCCCGAGCCGAAGTTCGGCGTATTCCGCATGTGAAACTCTCAAACACGGAGGACACCGAGGACGCGGAGGTAGGAAGACTTGATGCCGACCAGATTTGACCTCTGTGTCCTCTGTGTCCTTCGTGGTGGAGAGCTGAGCGCGATGAGCCACGAGTTCCTGACCACCCACCGGGACGGCCCCGTCGAGTACTCACCCTGAATCGTCCCGACGTCCGCAACGCCTTCAACGAACACGTGATCGCGGAGCTCACCGAATGGGCGGCGCAGGCGCGCGCCGCAGCCGGGCGGCACGAACTGCGCGCGGTCGTCATCGCCGGCGCGGGCAAGATGTTCTGCGCCGGCGCGGACGTCACGTGGATGTCGAAGACCGTGCAGTACGAAAGAGGAAAACCTCCGCGACGCGATGGCGATGTCGCGCATGTTCGCGGCAATCAACGAGCTGCCGCTTGCGGTCATCGGCCGGGTTCACGGCGCCGCCCTCGGCGGCGGCGCCGGACTCGCCGCTGTGTGCGACATCGTCGTCGCCAGCGAGGATGCGGTGTTTGGATTCACGGAAGTGAAGCTGGGGATCATCCCGGCGGTGATTTCGCCGTTCGCGCTCGCCAAGATCGGCCCGTCGGCGGCGCGCGACCTGTTTCTCACCGGCGCCCGGTTCCCGGCGTCGCGCGCGCGCGAGATCGGGCTGGTCCACGCCGTCGTGCCCGCGAACGAGCTCGATATCGCCGTCGATCGCTACGTCAGGAAATCCTCACCGCCGGGCCGGAAGCGGTGGCCGCGGCGAAGGCGCTGATCCCGCGGGTCTCGGGATTGACCATCGAGGAAGCGATGCCGATCACCGCCCAGGCAATCGCGACGCAGCGCGTCTCGGCGGAAGGCCAGGACGGGCTGCGCGCGTTTCTCGAAAAGCGGAAGCCATCATGGCACCGTTGAGCTCTCCACCACGGAGAGGACACTGAGGACACGGAGTGGACAGCCAGTTTTCGTATGTACCCGGTCCTCTGTGTCCTCCGCGTCCTCCGTGGTGGAGAGCTCGATGATCCGCCGTCTGCTCGTCGCGAATCGCGGCGAGATTGCGGTTCGCGTGATTCGCGCGTGCCGCGAGTTCGGCATCGGAAGCGCGTTGCGGTCTACTCCGGGCCGATGAACGCGCGCCGCATGCGAAGCTGGCCCGATCGCGCCGTTCCGATCGGACCGGCGCCCGCGATCCAGAGCTACCTGTCGATCGCCGGCGATCTGCTCGAGGCGGCGCGGCAGTCACGACGCCGACGCGGTGCATCCCGGCTACGGGTTCCTCTCCGAGAACGCCCGCGTTTGCACGACGCCTGCGCCGATGCCGGGCTGATCGTTCGTCGGGCCGCCCGCCGACGTCATCGCGCGCATGGGCTCGAAGATCGAAGCGCAGGCGTCTGATGTCGGCGCGCCGGCGTGCCGGTCGTGCCCGGCGAAACCCCCGCCGATCAATCCGACGCGGGATCCGGACGGCGATCGATCGCGTCGGCCTGCCGGTCGCTGGTCAAAGCGTCCGGCCGGCGGCGGCGGCAAGGGGATGCGCCACGTCCGCGACGCCGGTCGAAATCGACGCAGTCGATCCAGGGCGGCGCGGCGCGAAGCGAGCGGCCGCGTTCGGCGACGGCACGCTGTACGTCGAGCGCCTCGTCGACGGCCGCATCACGTCGAGGTGCAGATGTTCGGCGACAGCCACGGGCAGGTCGTGCACCTGTTCGAGCGCGAATGCTCGGTGCAGCGCCGCCACCAGAAGGTGATCGAAGAGAGCCCGTCGCCGGTCGCTGACGCCGGCGCTGCGCGCGCGGATGACCGACGCCGCGGTCGCCGCGGCGCGCGCCGCCGGCTACCGCAACGCCGGCACGATCGAGTTTCTCGTCGACGTCTCAACCGGCGGTCGGCGACGACGCGCCGTTCTACTTTCTCGGAGATGAACACGCGCCTGCAGGTCGAGCATCCGGTCACCGAGCAGGTGACCGGCGCTCGATCTGGTGCGCGCGCAACTGCTCGTCGCCGCCGGCGAGCCGCTGCCCTGGACCCAGGAGTCGATCCGCCAGCGCGGTCACGCCATCGAAGCGCGCGTCTACGCCGAGGATCCGGCGCAGCGGATTCCTGCCGCAGGCCGGCCCGCTGCGCGCTATCGCGAGCCGCAGCTGGCCGGGCGTCCGCGTCGACTCCGGCGTCGTCGAGGGCGGCGAGGTCTCGATCTACTACGATCCGATGATCGCCAAAGGTGATCGCGACCGCCGAGACGCGCGGCGCTGGCGACCGCGCGGCTGACCGCGGCGCTGCGCGAGTTGACCATCGACGGCGTCCGCACGAACGTGCCGTTCCTGGTCAGCGTCCTCGAGATCCGACGCCTTTCGCGACCGGCGCGATCGACACGGCGTTTCTCGATCGTGAAGGCGAGGCGATCGCAGGATCAATCGCCAGATCAGTCCGCAATCGACTCAGAATCGTCAATCAGCAATCGTCAGTCGAATCCGCAATCCGCAGTCCGCAACCCGCAGTGTCACCGGCTTCGACCCGTGGGAACGGCGCGGCCGGCGCGCTCCGTCCGCGCCGGCTCGGCTCGGATCAACCGTCCGTCGCCGCGCCGCAGCGCGCGACTGCCGGCAGACGCTGGCCGCGCCGATGCCGGCGACGGTCATCAGGTGCAGCGTCAAGCCGGGCGACGCCGTGCAAGAAAGGCGACATCGTCGTCGTGCTCGAAGCGATGAAGATGGAGCTGCCGGTCCGCGCGCCCGGCGACGCCGTCGTCAGCGCGGTCTGCTGCCGCGAAGGCGAGCTCGTCCAGGCGGACGCCACGCTGATCGAGTTCGTCAGATGACACCGCAACACGCGTCACCATCGTCGAGGTCGGGCCGCGCGACGGGCTGCAGAACGAGCGCGTCCGGTGGCGACCGCCGACAAGATCGCGTTCGTCAACCGCCTGAGCGCCGCGCACCTGCCGGTCATCGAGGTGTCGGCGTTCGTCAGCCCGAAGTGGGTGCCGCAGATGGCCGATGCCGCGGACGTGTTCGCCGGCATCGACGCGGCGCGCCGGGCACGCGCTACACGGCGCTCGTGCCGAATCTCGCCGGGCTCGATCGCGCGCATCGCCGCCGGCGTCACCGAGATCGCGGTCTTCGCGGCCGTCGACCGAGACCTTCAGCCGCAAGAACATCAACCAGAGCATCGACGAATCGCTCGCCGACCTACGCGCAGGTCTGCGACGCGCGCGCTCGCCGCCGGGCTGCGCGTCCGCGGCTATCTCTCGACCGCGTTCGGCTGTCCGTTCGAAGGCGCCGTGTCGCGCCGAGCGCGTCGCCGACGTCGCCGGCGCGGCTCGTCGACGCTGGGCGTCTTCGAGGTCGCGATCAGCGACACCATCGGCATCGCGCATCCGGGCCAGGTGCCGCGCGTGCTCGACGCGCGTGCTGGCGCGCGTGCCCGGCCGACCAGCGTCGCGCTGCACTTTCACGACACGCGCGGCACGGCGCTCGCCAACGTGCTGGCGTCGCTGCCTTACGGCATCGCGACCTTCGACGCCGTCAGCCGGCGGGCTCGGCGGCTGTCCGTGCGCGCCGGGCGCCGCCGGCAACCTGGCCACCGACGATCTGATCTACATGCTGGACGGGTTGGGGATCGAAACCGGAGTGTCGCTGGCGGCGGTCAGCGGATGCGTCGCGCGTTCATCGCCGTCGAAGATCGACCATCGCCTGCCGTCGCGCTACGCTCAAGCAGATGGCAGCGACTACGGGAAGTTAGGAGCTAGAAGTCTCAGGTGCTGAAGTTACTGAGTTGTCTGAAGGCTTACGTGCCTCTGACTTCTGGCCTCGTCACTGGTCAGAAGTCTTGACGCACCTCTTCCCACGGCATCATGTTGATGGCGTCGTAGTCGGCCGGGCAGCCGAACTCGCGCTGCTGCGGCGCGGTCGGGTTGCCGAGCGTCACGCACAGGCCGCAGCCGATGCAGAGATCGGCGCGCACCGCGCAGACCATCCGGCCGTCGCGATCCGGCTCTTCGACGATGCAGCCGGCGACCGGGCAGGCGGCCTGGCAGATCGAGCAGGCAAACGCGCCGAAACAGCGATCGGGATCGATCACCGCTATCGTCTTCGGGGCCTTCTTGCGGGGCCCCGACATCATCTTCGTCCACATGGGCCGGGATTATAGCTGAATCAGCGCAGGACCTGACCGTCGACCGGCTGCGCCGACCTCCGGCATGTCGGCGAAAGATCGAGGCGGTGTGCTCGTAGATCGATGCCGGCGGCGTTGATCGCGAAAGCATCGGAGTTCCCGGCTGCCGACCGGGTCGGCGCCGGCGCGGAAGCCCTGCGCCGGCTCAGCCGGTGCTCGTCAGGCCGTTGCACGGCGACGGTGAGCCGGATACGGCAAGCCTTCGAGCTGGAAGACGTAGCCGCTGCGGACGACGGAGTTGCCGGCCGACAGGGTCGGGGCAATGAACGCGTCGTTCGACTCCCGGCGGCGGCGTGCCGAGCGTCGTCAGGCTCGGCGCGTAGAAGCCGCTGCCGCACGTGAGCGCGTAGGTCAGCTCGGCGCTGCCGATGGTGCGCATCGAGCCGATCGCCGACGAGGCGCCGGCGGCCCTGCTGGGCCAGCAGCATGCGCGGCAACGCGATGCTGCTCAGCAGCCCGATGATGCCGCACACGAACACGAGGTCGATGAGCGCAAATCCTTGCGCTTTACGAATCACCACAGTATCACTCTTTGCTACGCCAATTGCAGAGCTCGTGCCGACTCTGGTGGAAGTTCGAAATCACTGCAGAATCAGCGACTTACACCGATCGGTGGTCGGAAACGACCTGACACTTTACGTCAAATCGGCGCCAGCCTGACAACTATTGACACCGATGCTTTCGGCTTGAATAGCTGTCGGCATCAGGCGTCGGCCGCGCGCAGCAGCCGCTCGCTCAGGCCGTCCACCAGCGCGCGATCGGTGGCCGGGAGGTCCTGGAAAAAGCAGTTGATCGCTTCGACGATGACCCGCCACTGCGCGAGACCGGTGACAGCGCTGAGGGCATTCAGCCTCGCCTTGAACTCGACCGGGACGCGGATGCTGAGCTGCGGATAGTCCGTCACCCTCTCGCCCTCTTTGGCGCCAGCCGGCTGGTCGGCCGGCGCGACGACGCTCCTTGTTCACACGGTTGTCGGCCATAGTCGGTTGTGCTGGCGCGGCACGGCTGAGATGCGCACACTCCGCTGCGCATCGGACACGTGCAGGCATCGGCGGAAACAGCGTCAGCGGCATCAGTGCTGGTTTGTGCAAAGACAGGTCCAAGACCCCATGCGTTCGTCTGCCACGGCCGGGTTGGACGCGCCAACTGACTGTCGCCGGAGTAGTTCCGCAAGGTCAGCCGCACCACAACCACCTCATGGCGACTGACGCCCGTCCGGCTCGTCGATTGCGGAAAACGTTGGCCGGAATTGTGAGCCCTCGGCGCTGACGTTGCATGAAGATCGGGCGTGAACGCAGAGACGACGACACAAGGGCCTGAGCCTCGCGCCGCCGAGCGCACCGATCGGCGCCGGCGCTCGCGCAGCGGCCGCCGCGCCAGCCGATCCCGCGCGTCAACTGGCGCCGCTGGGCGTGGCTGTTCGCCGCGCATGCGCGTCGTTCATGAGCATCATGGCGTTGCCCGCCGCCGCGAAGAAAAAGCTCTTCGGCCGTTCGAAGCGCCAGAGTCTAGACGCGGAGCCGTTCTTGCACAATCGGACGTCATGAAGACATCGCTTCGCGTCACGGTCGCGCTGCTGATGACCGTCCTCGCTGGCCAGCGCCGCAGACGAAGGTCGTCGCGCCGAAAAACAGCTACACGCCGGCCCAGGACGTCGAGCTCGGGCGGCAGGCCGCAGCCGAAGCCCGGCAACAGCTGCCGATCCTGCGCGATGACGCCGTCGTCACTCTCTTGAGGACATCGGGCACCGGCTCGTCACGGCGATTCCCGCCTGAGATGCGGCATCCCGAATTCCACTACACGTTCGAGCCGGTGAACGTGCGCGAGATCAACGCGTTCGCGCTGCCCGGCGGACCGATGTTCGTCAACCGCGGCATGATCGAAGCGGCGCAGACCGAAGGCGAGGTCGCCGGCGTGATGGCCCACGAGCTCAGCCACGTCGTCCTGCGGCATGGCACCGCGCAGGCGAGCAAGGCGCCAGAAATATCGAGATCGGCCAGGTCGCCGGCGCGATTCTCGGCGCGATCATCGGCGGCGGCTGGGGCCAGGTGATCTCGCAGGGCTCGCAGTTCGGCCTCGGCACGGCGTTCCTCCGCTTCAGCCGCGAATACGAGCGCCAGGCCGACATTCTCGGGCTCGCAAATCATGGCGCGCGCCGGCTACGACCCGCGCGAGCATGGCGAGCATGTTCAAGACGATCGAGAAGCAGGGCGGCGCCGGGCGGACCGCAGTGGCTCAGCGACCACCCGAACCCGGGCGACCGCGCCGCGTACATCACGAAGGAAGCGCAGTCGCTGCGCGTCGAGAACCCGATCGGCAATTCGCGCGGCTTCCACGCAGGTTCAGGCGCGGCTCAAGCAGATGGCGCCGGCGCCGACGACGGAGCAGGCGACGAAGAAGCACGACCGGCACCCGCCGACCGGGACCGTCCGGCGGCGGCGGCAGCGCCGACCGGCTCGGGTGGCCGCGCCGGCGTCGAACTTCCGCACCTACCGAAGGCAACATGTTCAAGGTCGAGCGTGCCGTCGAACTGGCGCGAGATCCCCGGGCAGAGCGCCGTGACCTTCGCGCCGGACGGCGCGTACGGACAAGCCGACGGCCAGAACGTCTTCACGCACGGCGTCGAGATCGGCGGCGCGCGCAGCGAGATCGCACGATCTGAGACGCCGCCACCACCGAGCTGGTCGACTCGCTTGGCGCAGGCCAACCCGAGGTTGCGACGCTCCGGCGGCACCGATCGCGTCGACCTGTCCGGCCGCGCCGGCTTGCGCACGGTGCTGAGCAACAGCCAGTCGGCCACGGGCCAGCCGGAGTCGATCGTCATCTTCACGACGCAGCTGCGCGACGGCAACCTGTTCTACGCCGTGGCGGTGGCGCCGCAGACCGACTTCAACGCCTACCGGGGCGTGTTCGACAAAGGTGATCCGATCGATTCAGCTGATGGAGTGACTGCAGTCGTCAGTCATCAGTCGTCAGTCATGCCAGTCGTTAGTCGCAAGTCGTCAGTCTCAGTCGCAAGTGCTGGCGACTGAGACTGGAGACCGATGACTAGGGACTGAAGACTGATGACTGGCGACTGAAGACTGGGATCGTCAGAACCGCAGCGTCACCCCGGCGCTGCCCGCCAGAAGTCGATGTGGTCGTTCCCGAAGATGCCGAGCGTGATTTTCTCCGAACGAACGCAGGCGCCTGATGTTCCCCCTCAGCCCGAAGCCTTTGCGTCAGGAAGATGTTCAGGCCGCCGCCGAAATCCCACCCGAACGCCGTCTTGCTGAGCGACGTCAGGTCGGTGAGCTCCACGTGCGGACGCATCAATCCGACGCCGAACACGCCGTAAGGGTGGACCGGACCGGCGGGGATGACGACCATCAGGTTGCTCATCGCCGTCAGCATCGCGTTGTCGAACCCCGGCGTCCGCCCGAAGAAGTCGGGGCGTAGGCGATGCTCCTCCTCGACGCCGAACGCGCCGCTGTTCGGCCCGATCGAGACACCCCAGCTGAGACGGTGGTCCTCGCAGTTGGTCAGGCTGGCGCACGACAGGGGTCTCGCTGCCGAAGCCGAACCCGACAAACGGGCTGAGGAAGCCGTCGGCCAGCGCGGGTCGAGGGCTGAAAGCTCAACAACGCGAGCGACGAGGACGATCAGCGTGGATGCATCATCACGACAGTGTGCTGCGTTACGCTTGGAGACACTCGGTCGATGCAGCGTCTCTCCTTTTTCCTTCCCGCGGTCTTCATCACGCGGTGAGGCTGCGGTCGCATCAAACCGCCCTGTCAAACGGCTCGAATAGCCTCGAAATCCATGACGCTGCGGCCAGGACCAGGGCCGCGCGATCGCAGAGTGCCGGCGGACCGGCTCCATCGGATGCACACTCCTGCGCGCCGCGTGACTGCGATCGTTGCCGCCGGCCGCGCCGAACTAATGTAAAATCCCCGCAGAATTTCCGTTGCGCTGCTGCTCGGTCCACGCACTCGCGGCCGCGCGCTCATGGCAGCCTGCCAGAGACCATGCGGCGCCTGTCATAGTCCGGAACCATCGTTGCCACTCGTCCGAGGAATCAGAATCGTCGGCCGCTTCGAGATCGTCCGCGCCGCTCGGCGCCGGCAGCATGGGCGAGGTCTATCAGGCGCACGATCGAAGCTCGGTCGCGACGTCGCGCTCAAGCTGCTGTCGCCGGCGCTCGCGACGTCGGAAGAACATCTCCTGCGCTTCGAGCGCGAGGCGCGCGCCGCATCGGCGCTGAACCACCCGCACATCTGCACGGTCTACGACGTCGGCCAGGCGCCGGAGGCCGACGGCCGGCCGTATCTGGTGATGGAGCTGCTGCGCGGCCAGACGCTCTTCGAGATGATGGCCGCCGGCCCGATGCCGCTCGCCACCGTCGTCGCCGCTGGCCGTGCAGATCGCCGACGCGCTCGACGCCGCCCACGCGCCGGCATCATCCATCGCGATCTGAAGCCGGCCAACATCTTCGTCACCGCGCGCGGCGACGCCGAAGCTGCTCGACTTCGGCCTGGCGGCGATGATCGAGTCGCCGGACGCCTCTGCCGGCGGACGCAGCCGGCGCCGCTGACCAGCCTGGGCACCGCCGTCGGCACGGTGCTCTACATGTCGCCCGAGCAGGCGCTCGGCGATCCGCTGGATCGCGCGGACCGATATCTTCTCGTTCGGCGTCGTGCTCTACGAGATGCTGACCGGCCGCCGCGCGTTCGACGGCCGCTCGACGACGGCGATCGTCGACGCCATCCTGCACTCGGCGCCGGCGGCGCTCGGCGCCCGACTGCCACGCAGATTCCGCCGGCGATGCGCCGCCTGCTGCAGCGGATGATGGCGAAGCACGCGCGACAGCGCGCCGGCGAACGCCGCGGAAGTCGCCGAGCACCTCCGCGCGGTGCAGAGCGGATCGATCGCCGGCCGCGAATACGCGGCCGCGGCTCCGGAGCAGACGGACCTCGACGCAGCCTCGACGATCGGCTCCGACGTCTTCGCCGGGCACACCGGCGTCCGCTTGCCAGCGGCCGTCGACGCCGTCGAGCGGCGCGACGACGGCGGCGGCGGCGAACCTCGAGAACGGCCATCGTGCTCGGCCTGATCCTGCTGCTCGTCGCCGTCGCCGCCTACAGCGGCTACTCGTGGTATCGCGGCGCGCCGCCGCCGCTCGCGTCGCGGGAACCGCTGCTGCTGGCCGATTTCACCAACACCACCGGCGAGGCGGTCTTCGACGGCGCCTTGAAGGACGCGCTCGAGATCCAGCTCCGGCAGTCGCCGTATCCTCGAACGTCGTCCCGGCGTCGCAGGTCCGGTCGACGCTGCAGCTGATGGAGCGGTCGCCGAACGAGCCGCTGACGGCGGCGGTCGCCCGCGATCTCTGCGAGCGCCTCGGCGTCAAGGCGATCATGCTCGGCTCGATCGCGCCGCTCGCCTCGGCCTACGTCATCACGCTCGACGCGCAGGCGTGCCGGACCGGCGACACGCTGGCCCGCGAGCAGACGCAGGCGGCGGCCAAGACCGACGTGCTCGCCAGCGTCAGCGCGGCCGTCGGCCGCATCCGCGAGCGGCTCGGCGAATCGATCGGCATCGATTCAGCGGTTCAACGTGCCGGCGTCCAACGCGACGACGCCGTCGCTCGACGCGCTGAAGGCGTACAGCATGGGCGTCGAGACGCGCCTCAAGACCGGCGACGTCCAGGCGATTCCGATGTTCGAGCACGCGCTCGAGCTCGATCCCAACTTCGCCGCTCGCGGCGGCGCGCCTCGGCGCGATCTACACGAACCTGCGCGATCTCCCGCAGGCGCAGCGGTACATGAAGCGCGCGTTCGCGCGCAGCGAGTCGCTCAGCGAGCCCGAGCGCCTCTTCATCAAGTCGCACTACCACTACATCGTCACCGGCCGGCTGGACGATGCGGTCGGCCACCTACCGGCTGTGGATCGCCACGTATCCGGACGACTGGGTGCCGCACAGCAACCTGTCGACGACCTACGTGCGCGCTGAACCGCCTCGAGGAGGCGGTCGATGAAGCCCGCACGGCGGTCCGCCTCGCGCCCGACTCGGTGTTCGCCTACCAGCAGCTGACGCGCACGCTGCTGGCGCTCGGCAGCCTGCCCGAAGCCCGGGCCGTCGATCCGCGACGCGCGGTCGAAGGGGCTCGACTCGTCGGTCATTCACATGCTGGCGTTCGACCTCGCGTTCATCGACAAGGACGCCGGCGGCATGCAGGAGCACCTGCGCGCCGCCGCGTCCTCGCGCCGACAGTTACGTCGTGCTGACCGAAGCCGCGCGCGCCGCGTTCGCCACCGGCGACATCGACGACGAGCCGCACCCTCTACGCCCAGGCGGTGACCGCGGCGCGCTCGGCGCCGCTGTCAACGACATCGCCGCCAGCCTCATCGCCGAGCAGGCGCTCGGCGACGCGGTCGTCGGCGACGCCGCGCGGGCGCGCAGCGAGCTGCAGCGGGCGATCGGGCCGACAGAGCGGCGCCGGCAGCGAGACGATCTGGACCGCCGCGCTGGCCGCGGCGTTCTCTCGGCCTCACGCAGCAGGCGGCGAGGCTCGCGCAGGCCTACCAGGATCTGCAACCTCCGGCGCCGGACATCGTTGAGCGTGCAGATTCCGATGCTGCGGGCGGCCGCGGCGCTCGCGAGCAACGAGCCGCGGCAGCGCGATTGCTCGCCCTCAACAGCGCGGTGCCGTACGAGCGGTCCGCCGATCCGTGGCTGCCCTACCTGCGCGGGCTGGCGCACCTGGCGGTTCGCGAGTACGCCGACGGCGGTCGTGGATTTCCAGATGGTGATCGGCACACCCGGCAACCAGCCGACGAGCATCGTGCACCCGTTGAGCCGTCTGCAGTTGGCGCGGGCCGCCAGGGCCGCAGGCGACCTCGCGCAGGCGCGCCAGGCGTACGCCGATTTCGCGGCGGCCTGGGGCAAGGCCGAGTCCACGACATCCGCTGCTCGCGGCGGCCGCAGCCGAAGCCGCCGCGCTCGCCTCGACCGCGCCGCCGTCCACGCCCGATGATCGACGTCCTGCTCGTCTCGATGCCGTTCGGCCCGCTGATGTCGCCGTCGCTCGGTCTGAGCCTGCTGCAGCCGCTGGCTGGCGGCGCGCGGCCTGAGCTGCCGCGTCAGAATACTTCACGCTGCCCGTTCGCCGAGCGGATCGGCGACGCGCTCTATTCCAAGATCACGAGCCAGAACCGGGCGATGTCGCGCGCGTTCGTCGGAGAGTGGATCTTTTCGCACGCGCTCTTCGACTGGGACGCCGCGCACGACGAGCGCTACCTCGCGGAAGTGCTGCTGACGCCGCCGTCGTGGCTCGGCCGCAATCCGTCGCGGCCGCCCTCCCGCGGCGAGGTGCGCGCGCTCCTCGCGGCGCGCGATGCGGCGCGCGCATTCGTCGACTGGTGCGCCGAGCGCGTCGTCGAGCGCGCAGCCCCGGATCGTCGGCGTCACGAGCGTCTTTCAGCAGCACCTCGCCTCCCTGGCGCTCGCGAAGCGGGTCAAGGCGCTGTCGCCCGGCACGTCATACGGTGATGGGCGGCGCGAACTGCGAAGCGACGATGGGCGTCGAGACCGTGCGCCAGTTTCCGTTCGTGGACGCGGTCGTGTCGGGCGAAGCCGACCAGCGTCTTCGCCGAGCTGGCGCTTCAGGTCACGGGGCGGGCGCCGCGGACCGATCTGCCCGGCGTCATCACCCAGGCGACGGTCGCCGGCCCGGCCGCCGGCGCGCCGCGCCGACGGCGCCGGCGGTCACGCGATCTCGACGCCCTGCCCTATCCGGACTACCCGGACTTCTTCGAGCAGTTCGCGCGCAGCCGCTTCGGCCGCAGCTGGCAGCCGAGCGTCTTCGTCGAAACCTCGCGCGGCTGCTGGTGGGGCGAGCGGATGCACTGCACGTTCTGCGGCTTGAACGGCGAGACGATGGCCTACCGCAGCAAGTCGGCGCCGCGCGCGCTCGCCGAGCTGACGCACCTGGCCTCGTCGCCTACCCGGGCTGCGACATTCAGGTCGTGGACAACATCCTCGACCTGAAGTAAGCTCAAGACGCTGCTGCCCGAGCTCGCCGAGCGCGAAGCTGAACGTCTCGCTGTTCTACGAGACCAAGTCGAACCTGAAGAAAGACCAGGTCCGGCTGCTGCGACGCCGGCGTGACGGACGATTCAGCCGGGCATCGAGAGCTTCAGCGACCGCGTCCTGAAGCAGATGAAGAAGGGCGTGTCGGGGCTGCAGAACATCCAGCTGCTGAAGTGGTGCAAGGAGATCGGGATCGCACCCGATCTGGAATTTCCTGATCGGGTTCCCGCAGGAATGCCCGGACGACTACTTCGAGATGGCCGGCGCTGACGACGCGCGTCTGCCACCTGCCGCGGCCTGCCGGCGTCAGCGTGATCCGCCTCGATCGGTTCAGCCCGAACTTCAACGAGGCGGGGCAGCTCGGATTCACCAGGCTGCGGCCGCTGCCCTTCTACGAGTTCCTCTACGACCTGCCGGAGGCGCGCGCAGAATCTCGCCTACTACTTTGCCTACGACTACAAAGTGCCGCAGAATGTCGCCCGCTATGCCGATCCGCTGCGTCCGCAGCGTGCACGCGTGGAAGACGACGTGGCGCGCACGCGGAGCTCGTGTCGGTCGACCTCGACGATCGCCTGTTCGTGTTCGACACGAGGCCGCGAGTCGGCGGCGCCGATCTCGGTGCTGACCGGCGAGGATCGCCGCCTCTACCTGGCGTGCGACGCGATCGCCGGACGGCAGCCAGCTCGAGCCGGACGGCGAGCCGGTTGAACGCGATGGCCGATCGCGGGCTGATGCTGCGGGACGGCGCGAAGTAGCTTGTCGCTCGCCGTTCCGCTCGGCGACTATGCGCCGGCGGGCGCGGCAGCCGCGCGGCTGCGCACGATGCTCGCCGCGGCCGGCACCGGCGGCCGGGACGGCATCCGGATTCCCTTCGCTAGCGAGGATCGCGGTGGCGCGGTCGCCGCTCCGGATCGGGGTCGCGGCCGCCGGGCGCAAACCTCGCGCCAGAGTGCGCGCCTATGACGCGGGCGCATTTCGAGCTGTCGAGCGCCGACGAGCTGTTCGTGCGCCGAAGCGTCGGGTAACCCACTAACAGGAGGACTGATGGCGAAGAAGAAGGGTGGAGCGAAGAAGAAGGCCGGCACGAAGAAGGCCAAGGGCGCGCAAGAAGAAGAAGTCGGCCCCGAAGCGCAAAGAAGACGCCGATGGGCGATATCTTCAGGTAGCCGAACAAGGTCGGGTGGGTCGCGCATTGGGTGCCTGCCCGACCTGCCCGACCTGTGCCCTAACCTGACCACTGACCCACCCGACCTACCTGACCTATGTCTGCCTGATCTTGTCCCAGTTCTTGACGAGATGCTCCGCCGTGCGCCAGGCGAGCGCCTGCGCGGTGAGCGTCGGGTTGCGCGCGCCGCTCGTGCCCATCACCGACGCGCCGAGGACGCCGAGGTTCGGCACCTCGTGCGAGAAGCCCCAGCGGTTGACGACGTTGGTCTCGGCGGTTGTCGCCCATGCGCGTGCCGCCGTAGGCGTGCGTCGACGCGCCCATCGGGCCGCCGACCGGCCCGCGCTGGACCGCGATCGCGCCGGCCTCCGCGATACCACTGCTCCATCTTGTCCTGGATGAACGCGCCGATCTTGCGCTCGTTGTCCTTGTACTCGGCGGTGATCGCGGCAGACCGGATAGCCGAGCGGATCCTTCACCACCGGATCGAGGTCGAGGAAGTTGTCCTCGTACGGCAGCGTCGTCTTCTGGAGGTAGGCGGTGTTCGAGCGGTCGGCGTTCTCCTTGATGAACGCCTTCCACGCCGAGCCCCAGGTCGGCGCCTTGCCGAACGTGCTCATGCCGGCGGCGCCGATCGGGCGGCGGTCCGACGTAGACCCACAGGTTGCCGCCGCCGATGAAGTCGAGGCCGGAGTGGTCGAAGTTGTCGTCCGCCCAGTTGTCGACGGCGACGCCCTGCGCCGGCAGGCCGTACCAGCTGTTGAGGTTGAACGGAAACAGCGCCGTGACCGCCGCGCCCTGATGATGGCTGAAGTAGTGCCGGCCGACCTGCTCGTGGTTGTTCGACAGGCCGTTCGGAAACGCCTTCGACTTCGACAGCAGCAGCAGGCGGGTGTTCTCGTAGGTGTAGCTCGCGAGCAGCACGACCTTGGCCGGCTGAAAGTACTCGACGCCGTCGGTCACGTAGTTGACGCCGGTCATCCGCCCGCCGCCGTCGACCTCGATCGTCGTCACGTGCGCGCGCGTCACGACCTTCAGGTGGCCGGTCGCCTGGGCGCGGGGAATCGTCGTCACCGCGGTCGAGTTCTTGGCGTCGACGTGGCAGCCGCCGCGGTTGCAGAAGCCGTGATACATGCAGGCCGAGCGGTTCTGGTAGGTGCGCGAGTTGATCGCCGCCGGACCGGGGAACGGATGCCCAGCCGATGCGTGCGCGGCGACCGACGCCATCTTGTCGAGTGAACTCCGTTGCCGCGCAGCGGCGGCATCGGATACGCGCGCTTGCGCTGCGCCTTCGAACAGGTTGCCGCGCGGATCGATCTTGCCGTTGATGTTCCCGGCCTGGCCCGAGATCGCCGACCTCGTACTCCGACCTTGTCGTAGTACGGCTCGAGCTCGTCGAGCCCGAACGGCCAGTCCTCGACCGTGGAGCCCTGTCGGGATCCGCGACGCGCCGTAGCGGCGCTTCGTCTCGCTGACGACCTTGAAGTCCCACGGGATTGAGCCGCCAGCTCTGCGCCCAGTAGTGCAGCGTCGTGCCGCCGACCGCGTTCATGCATCGGATGGATCGCGCCGCGCGGCGCCGTCGGCGACGAGGCGTTCGGGCGCGAGGTCGGGATCTCCTGGTTGGCCTTCTGCACCGCCTGCGGCCAGCCGCGGAAGTTGTTGCGCAGCTCGTCGGGCGCGAAGTCGCGCCGCGTGAGCCAGCCGCCGGCTTCGAGGCCGATGACCTCGAGACCCGCCTGCGCGAGCGGCAGCGCGGCGACGCCGCCGGCGGCGCCAAGCCCGACGATCACGACGTCGGTGTCCTTCGAGCCTGGTCGCCATGGCCTACGCCTCTTCCTTCGCCGGGTGTCGGCGCGGCAGGTTCCGCGCCGACGCCTTGGTGAACGAGCTCGTAGTCATCCGCCGACTTGTGGTTCGGCTTCAGCGCGTGCTTCTCGAGCTGCTGCTGCTCCGCCGCCGACACCATCGTGCGGATGCCGGGGTAGCCGAGCAGATCCCAGCCGACGAAGTTGGCGTTGCCGCCGTAGTAGGGATCGCCGAAGGTGCCTTGCTGCGTGTGATTCAGCACGAGCGCGAAGAAGCGCGGCGGAGCTTCCGGTGAAATCCCGTGGCGGCGCCGGTCTCGACGTCGCTGAGGACCGAGTCCTGATCGGTCGGCGACAGCTCGGTGAACGGCTTCCGCGCGACGACCGCGCATGGCGATCGAGCGCCGCCAGACCGGCCGGTGTACGCCTGGCGCGACGATGCCAGCGCGCCGCCAAGCGCGCGGTCGATGTAGTGCGACGCGCGCGCTTCGGTGCGCGCCGGGGCCGTTCGCGTCGGTCGGAATCAGCCGCGCGGCGATCGCGTCCAGCAGATCCGCCTCGGCGGCGGTGAGGTGCTCGAGCGGCTCGCGCGCCGCCGCCATGTCGCGCAGGCGTGGAGCGCGAGCGTTCGCCGTGCGAGCCGTCGGCGTCGTCGCTCGCGCTGCACGCCTTCGCGCTACGGTGATTCCACTCGCAGCGCGCGCCGACGGCGGCCGCCGCGTTTCAACAGATCGCGACGGGAGATGAATGTCATACAGGCCTCACCACGAATCGTCCACGCGCTTTGCCGTCGAGAAGGGTCGAAACGGCGGCGGGCAGTTCGTCCAGGCCGATCTCGGTGGTCATCGTCTGGAGTCCGGCCGGCTTCAGGTCGGTCGCGAGACGGCGCCAGACCTCCCGCCGCTTCGGCGGCCGGGCACATCACCGAGTCGATCCCGAGCAGCTTCACGCCGCGCAGGATGAACGGCAGCACGGTGGTCTGCAGGTCGGTGCCGCCGGTGAGCCCCGAGCTGGCGATGCAGCCGCCGTACATCATCGTTCGCGTCAGCCACGCGAGCGTCTCGCCGCCGACCACGTCCACCGCGCCCGCCCACAGCGGCTTCTCGAGCGGCTTCGTGCCCATCTGCAGCCGTGGCGCGGAGGACGTCGCTGGCGCCGAGCGACCGGAGAAGTCGTGCTCGGCGTCCTTGCCGGTCAACGCGGTGACCTGATACCCGCGCGCGGCGAGCAGCTGCACCGCGATGCTGCCGACGCCGCCGGTCGCGCCGGTGACGATCACCGGCCCTGGCCCGGCGCCAGCCCGTTCAGTTCCATGTCGACGAGCGACAGCGCCGCCGTGAAGCCGGCGGTGCCGATCGCCATCGCGTCGTGCGGGCGCAGCCCGGCGGGATCGGCACCACCCAGTCGGCAGGCACGCGCACGAGCCCGGCGTAGCCGCCGTCGTGGGCGACGCCGAGGTCGTAGCCGGTGACCAGCACCGGTTCGCCGTCGCGGAACCGCGAGTCGGCGCTCGACGCCACCGTGCCGGCCGACGTCGATGCCGCCAATCAGCGGAAAGCGGCGGATGATCTTGCCCGCGCCGGTCGCCGCCAGCGCGTCCTTGTAGTTGACGCTCGACGCCGACCGTCTTGATGACGACGTCGCCGGCGCTCAGCTCGTCGAGCGTCGCGGACACGACGCGGCCGTCGACCTTGCCGCCTTCTTCGAACACTCGAAACGCGCGAAAACTGTCCACGTTGCCCCCAGCCAACTCATAGCATCGTTGCGCGTAGCCGCGCCGTCCTACTTCTTCGCCTTCATCTCTTTGAACAGCGCGGCCATCTCCTCGCGGTTGGCCAGCGAGGCGTACATCCACGCCGATCGATCGAGCGTGTCCACCGCGTCCATGTCGGCGCCGCGCTGCAGCAGCACGCGCGCGACGTCGACCATCCCGCCGGCGGCCGCGATGATGAGCGGGGTCCGGCCGTCGGCTGTCCCTGACGTTGACGTCGGCGCCCGCGTCGAGCAGGACGGTCACGGCGTCGACGCAGCGTTCGCCGGTGGCCACCGTGCAGCGGCGCCTTGCCGTCGACCGGATCGTTCGGCTTGATCCCGGAGCCGAGCAGCAGGCGCAGCGCCGGCGCGATGGCAGTCGGCCGCCGCCGCCATCACGTCGTCGCCCGACGGCTTCGCGCCGCGCTTCAGCAGCGCCTCGATGGCCCCGGTGGCGCCCGACGCGGCCGCATAGGTCATCGCGCCGACGCCGCCGGCGTCGACGGCGCGGAAATCGGCGCCCGCGCCGAGCAGCGCCTGCACGACGGCGGTCTCGGCGCCGGCCATCGCCGCCATCAGCGCGGTGCGGCCCTGGTTGTTCTTCGCATTGGGGTCGGCGCGGTGCTCGAGCAGCACGCGCACCGGATCCGGATAGCCGCCGAACGCCGCGATCATCAGCGCCGTCATGCCGCCGGAGTTCTTCGCGTTGACGTTCGCGCCGCTGGCAATCAGCAGCCGCACGACCTCGCCGCGGTTCGACGATGCCGCCGCCATCAGCGCGGTCGTGCCGTCAGGCGCGGCGGCGGCGACGTCGGCCCCGCCGCGACGAGCATCCGGCGCGATCGCGGTATGCCCGGCCGCGGCGGCGACCATGAGCGGCGTCATCCCGCTCGGGTCGCTGCTCGTTGAGGTTGGCGCCGCCGGCAATCAGCGACTGCAACGACGCCGGCGCGGCCGTTAGCAGGACGGCGTCGGTCAAGCGACGGCGCCGGCTCCTGCACGCCGGCCAGGACGGCAAGGGCCAGCGCCGCGCGCAAGAAGCTGGACAGCATTGTGGCGGAAGGACGATAGCATAGTGGTACCGTGTCCCGGCTGCCAGACTCAGGCATGAACGTCGACCACAGATTCACGCAGACACAAAAGCGTACGCCGCCGACGACCTCGAAACGATGAGCGAGGCGGTCCGGTATCAGGCGCACGTCTTCGGCCTCGTCCGGCCGCACCTCGGCGCCCACGTGCTCGAAGTCGGCTGCGGCATCGGCACGATGAGCCGCCAGATCCTCGAGACCAATGCCCGCCTGCGGCTCGTCTGCATCGAGCCCAACGCGAACTGCGCCTGGCGCGCCGGCGAAGAGCTGCGCGGCCAGGACCGCGTCACCATCCGGGCGGTCCACCTCGAGGAATGCGATCGCGCCGAGCTGCGCCGCGAGCGGTTCGACACCATCGTCTGCGTGAACGTCCTCGAGCACATCGAGGACGACGTGCAGGCGCTGGCGATGTTCCGCGACATCGTCGCCGACACCGGCGGACAGGTGCTGATTTTCGTGCCGGCGATGCAGCGCCTCTACGGGCCTCACGATGCCGCGCTCGGCCATCACCGCCGCTATTCGAGGCGCTCGCTGACCGCGGCCTTCGCCGCCGCCGGCCTCGACGTCGTGACGATGAAGCTACTGAACCCGATCGGGCTGCTCGGCTGGATCTACAACCTCTACGTCAGCGGCAACACCGAGCACACCTCCGGCCAGGTCCGCCTCTTCGACCGGTTCGTGGCGCCCTGGGCGCTGCCCTTCGAGCGGCATCGTCACGCCGCCGATCGGCCTGTCGCTGTTCGCCGTCGGCCGCGCCCGCGCCGGCATGACCCGTCCCGTCTCGGCACTCCAGCGCGCCGCGAAGCTCATCCCGGCCAACCCGGTGCTCTCGGTCGTGATGCCGGTGTTCAACGAACGCGACACGATCGAGGAGATCATCCAGCGCGTGCTCGCCGTCGGGCATGCGCGATCGAGCTGATCGTCATCGACGACAGGTCGACCGACGGCACCTCGGAGATCCTCGAGCGCGCTGCAGAAGACCCACGGCTTCGTCCTGCTGAAGCAGCCGCGCAACAGCGGGAAGGGCGCGGCGCTGCGCCGCCGGGTTCGCCGCCATCACCGGCGATCTGGTCATCTTCAGGACGCCGATCTCAGATACTCGCCGGAGGAATACCCGCTGCTGACCGAGCTGATCTGCACCGGGCGCGCCGACGTCGTCTACGGATCGCGGTTCCTCGGCCGCCATCGCGTCTTCCTGCTCACCCACTACATGGGCAACCGCCTCGCTGACCTTCATCACCAACGTGCTCTACAACACGATGCTGACCGACATGGAGACCTGCTACAAGGTGATGCGCACCGACGTGTTGCGCTCGATGGAGCTGAAGTCCGACGGGTTCGGCATCGAGCCGGAGCTCACCGCCAAGGTCTTCAAACGGCGCTATCGGGTCTACGAAGTGCCGATCAGCTACGACGGGCGGGGCTACGACGAGGGGAAGAAGATCACGTGGCGCGACGGGGTGGTCGCCTTGTGGGTGCTCGTGAAATGCCGCTTCACGGGTGAAAGCAGCGTATACTGAGGCCGCTCGCCTGATTGCCCCGAAACAGCCCCGTCGAAGGAAGAAGGTTCCCTTGGTTCAGCGTCCCGCGGGCACGAATGCGTTTGAATTCGTCGTCGTCTCCGGTTTGCGCGCCGCGCAGCTGATGCGCGGATCGGTCCCACGCGTCGAGATCGCACACAAGGTCATCACCACCGCACAGCTCGGAAGTCGCCGCCGGCCTGGTGTCGAGAATCCCGTCTCCGTGCTGCCGCCCGTCGTCGAATAGGCGCTCGACAGAACCGCCGTGGCTGAGGCCGCTTCACGCTGACGGCCGAGGTCATGGTGGCGCCGTCGGGCGGCCCGTCGTGCGAAGACCGGCCAGCCCCGCGCCTAGCGTGCTCAGCTCGCCGTGTCGCCGCGCCGCACGCGCGTCGCGCGAGGCCCGCTGCAGCGGTCTTCGATCAGCTCGAAGGCCACCTTGTCGCCCACCAGCAGTTGATTGAACGTCCCCCACGCCGTGTCGGTGCGATGGAAGAAGACCTCGCGGCTGTCCTCGGCCCGGATGAAGCCGTGGCTCTGTCCCGAGTGGATGCGCACGATTTGTCCGCACGCCGGCCGGCCGGTCGGCGGAAGCGGTTGATTGAGCTTGCCGGGAAGTCTGGTCGCCGCTGGCCGCTCGGACACATGATCCCCTTTGGCGTTCAGCAGGCGGTCGCCGCGACCGCGAAAGCGCGCCGCGCGACTGCCGGTGATGAGCGCGCTGCAATTGTCGCACATCAGTCGCACGGCACGCGCACGGAGGCGCTTTTCGGGGACTTCCGGCCCGAAACAGCCGCACCGGCCCCAGCGGCCGGGATGCCTCCCGGCCAGCCGGTGCCGATCAGAGGCTGTTTCGCGCGGTCCGCTCGACGCTCAGCGCGGGATGATTTCCGACCGCCGCCAGGTTCAGAGACTGTTGCCCGGCGCCGTGTCGTTGATCGTGACGCTGCTGCCGGCGGTCGCCACGGTGCCGTTACGGGACTGCACCCAGAAGGTCAGCCTCCCCGCGCTGTCCACCCACTGATGGACCATCGACTGATTGGCGCCGAGGGTTCGCGCGATATCGCGCTCGGCATCGTTGCCGACGCCGTAGACGACCGACCCAGCCCGAGTCGTCGTCAGGGTGACGCTCGGTGCGGTGTTGTTGCCGCCGCCTGAGGCGGTCGCGCCGACGCCGCTGGCGCCCGCGAACGCGACCACGGTCAACGACTGCCGCGACGTCGTGGAGTTGAACGTCGGCGTCGACGTCACCGTGACGTCGGTCAACTGCTCCGCCGCGGTGGCGGTCCAGATCTCCGCCGTGCCGAACTGGGTGTTGGCTCGCCTGACCAGCGTCCAGGACAGGCCCGCGCCCGACGACGCTCGCGAGTTGCCGGGTCATGCTGTGGGGCCGTCCGACGCGACGAACGCCAGCAGCACCGCTCCGGGCGCGTCGGTGCTGAACGGCGGCGTCGTCCGCGACGAGACGCCGTCCGCGAAGACGACGGTGTCGACGGTAATTCCCGTCGCCGCCGGCGGGCGGTCGAGACCTCGATGGCGACGGCAGAGCCCGTCGTCACCTGAGTGCCGGCCGCTGGCGACTGGCTGATGACCGAACCGGCAGGAACCGTGGCGCTCGGTGCGAGCGCGACCGTTCAGGGATCAGCCCCGCGCTCGTGATCGCGCCGGTCGCGGCGGGCTGGGTCAGGCCGACGACGTTCGGCGTCGCCACCTGCGGCGGACCAGACGAGACGACGAGCGCGACGGCGCTACCGGTCGTGACCTCGCGTGCCCGCGGTCGGGCTTTGGACTGATCACCGATCCCGAGGGCACCGTCGTGCTCGATGCCGTCGTGATCGCGCCGACCGTCAGGTTCGCGCCGGTGATCGCGCTGGTCGCCGCCGCCTGGGTCAGGCCGACGACGTTCGGCGTCGCGACCGTGCGGCGGACCGGACGAGACGACCAGCGCGACTGCGCTCCCGGTTGTCGACTCGCGTGCCCGCGCGCCGGGTTCTGACTGATGACCGATCCCGACGGGCACCGTCGTGCTCGACGCCGTCGTGACCGCGCCGACCGTCAGGCTCGCGCCGGTGATCGCGCTGCTCGCCGCCGCCTGCGGTCAGGCCGACGACGTTCGGCGTCGCCACCTGCGGCGGACCGGACGAGACGACGAGCGCCACGGCGCTGCCGGTCGTCGACTCTGCGTGCCCGCGGTCGGGTTCTGGCTGATGACCGATCCGGCGGGCACCGTCGTGCTCGACGCCGTCGTGACCGCGCCGACCGTCAGGCTCGCGCCGGTGATCGCGCTGCGTCGCCGCCGCCTGCGGTCAGGCCGACGACGTTCGGCGTCGCCACGTGCGGCGGACCGGACGAGACGACGAGCGCCGACGGCGCTACCGATCGTCACTCTGCGTGCCCGCGGCCGGGTTCTGACTGATGACCGATCCCGCCGGCACCGTCAGTGCTCGACGCCGTGGTCACGCGCCGACCGTCAGGCTGCGCGCCGGTGATCGCGCTGCGTCGCCGCCGCCTGGGTCAGGCCGACGACGTTCGGCGTCGCCACCTGCGGCGGACCGGACGAGACGACGAGCGCCACGGCGCTACCGATCGTCGACTTGCGTGCCCGCCGCCGGGTTCTGGCTGATGACCGATCCCGACGGCACCGTCAGTGCTCGACGCCGTGGTCACAGTGCCGAGCCGTCAGGCTGACGCCGGTGATCGCGCTGGTCGCCGCCGCCTGGGTCAGGCCGACGACGTTCAGGCGCTCGACCTGCGGCGGACCGGACGAGACGACGAACGCGACTGCGCATCGCGACCGGCGACCTGCGTGGCGCTGGCCGGGTTCTGACTGATCACCGAGTCCTCCGGCACCGTCGTGCTCGACGGCGGTCGTGACTGCGCCGACCGTCAGTCCAGCGCCAGTGATCGCGCTGGTCGCCACCGCCTGCGGCAGCCCGATGACGTTCGGTGTCGCGACCGTCGGCGGACCGGAGGAGACAAGGAGCGCGACCGCCGTCCTGAGGACGACCTCCGTCCCCTCGCTCGGGTTCTGACTGATGACCGTTCCCGCCGCGATCGTCGTGCTCGACGCGGTCGTCACCGCGCCGACCGTCAGGCCCGCGTCGGTGATCGTGCTGGCCGCCGCCGCCTGCGTGAGGCCCACGACATCCGGAACGGCAGTCGTCTCTGGCGCCGCCGTTCCCGCCAGAATCTCGACCGTCGCGAGGTTCCAGCGATCGCTGGTCGGCGCCGTGTCGTTGATTGTCGCCACAGTGCCGGCGCTGGCCACCGGGCGAGGTGATCGACTGCACCCAGAACGTCTGATTCGGGAGTTGTCGATGAACTGGTGCGTCATCGTCTGGTTGGCGCCGAGCGTCCGGCCGGTAGCGCGCGCCGAGTCGTTGGCGACGCCGTAGACGAACGAGCCGGCCTGCGTCGTCGTCAGCGACGACGCGTCGACGGCCCGAACGATGCGCTGGCGCCGCCGATGGCGCCGGTGCCACTCGCGCCGATGAACGACACGACCGTCAGCGACTGATCAAATCGGACCGCGACGCCGTGGCTCGTCACGGTCGCGTTCGTCAACTGGGCCGGGGCCGTCGCGGACCAGACCTCCGATGAGCCGAACTGTGCGTTGACCCGGTTCACCAGCGTCCAGTTGAGGCCAGCGCCCGATCACCGTGAGCGTCTGCTTCAGGCTGGTGCTGGTGGGCCCGGCGGCCGATGCGAACGCGATCAGCGGCTCCCCGGCCGTTGCCGTGGAGAATGCCGGCGTCACACGAGTCCCGGCGCCGTCGGAGAAGACGACCCGGTCCACCGACAGGGCGGCGCCGGTGGGCCGGACGACACCACGAGTGCCACCGCACTGCCGGCGACGAGGACGGTGCCAGCCACGGGATTCTGGCTGATCACGGAACCCGCCGGCACGGTCGTGCTCGACGCGTCGTAATCGTCCCGACCGTGAGACTCGCGTTGGCGATCGCGGTGGTCGCCGCCGCCTGCGGTCAGGCCGACGACGTTCGGCATCCGTGACCTGCGCCACGCCGCTCGATACCACCAGCGCAACCGCCGAACCGCTCACCACCTGCGTTCCGCCGACCGGCGACTGGCTAATCACCGATCCGGCCGGCACCGTCAGCGCTCGACGCCGTCGTGATCGCTGCCGACCGGTGAGGCTCGCGCCGGTGATCGCGCTGCGTCGCCGCGGCCTGCGTCAGGTCGACGCACGTTCGGCATCGCCGACGTGCGGCAGGCCCGGACGAGACGACGAGCGCGACGGCGCGTGTTGATGACGACGTCCGCGCCCGCCGCCGGATTCTGACTGATGACCGATCCCGCCGGCACCGTCAGTGCTCGACGCCGTCGTGACCGCGCCGACCGTCAGGCTCGCGCCGGTGATCGCGCTCGTCGCCGCGGCCTGCGTCAGGTCGACCACGTTCGGCACGCTGACGTGCGGCAGGCCCGGACGAGACGACGAGCGCGACCGCGCTGCTGATCGATGACGTACGTCGCCCGCCGCTCGGGTTCTGACTGATGACCGATCCCGCCGGCACCGTCAGGCTCGACGCCGTCGTGACCGCGCCGACCGTCAGGCTCGCGCTGGTGATCGCGCTCGTCGCCGCGGCCTGCGTCAGGTCGACCACGTTCGGCATCGCTGACGTGCGGCAGGCCCGGACGAGACGACGAGCGCGACGGCGCTGTTGATGACGACGTCGCGCGCCCGCCGCCGGGTTCTGACTGATGACCGATCCCGCCGGCACCGTCAGGCTCGACGCCGTCGTGACCGCGCCGACCGTCAGGCTGCGCGCCGGTAATCGCGCTCGTCGCCGCGGCCTGCGTCAGGTCGACCACGTCTCGGCACGCCGCTGATCGCGCGGCGGCACGGCGGACGACGCACGTCACGATGCGGCCCGCGATCGGTTGCTGGCACTGTGTCATCGATCCCGGCGCGGTGCCCGCGCGTGCCGTGGGTGCCGACCGAGCCGGCGCGCCGGTATCGCTGTCGCCCGATCGCCGGGTAGTGTCAGCCCGATGTTGCGCGTCACCTGCGTCGGCGGCACGACGCACGCCGGTGATCGGCGCTGTCGTCAGCCGTGCGCGCCTGCGTGCAGGTCCAGGCGAACCGATCCGGCCTGACGCGTGCGCCGTACGGCGGACGTCGGCACTGCGACGGACGACGACTGACCGCCGACGGCATGCGCCGGTGCACCTGCGTCCCCGCGGTCGGGTTTCGGCTGATCCATCCGAGTCAGCGGGACGGTCGCGCTGACGCTGCGTGGTCACCGCGCTGACCGTCAGGCCTGCACTGGTGATCGCGCCACCGTCGCGGCGCCTGCGTCAGGCTGACGACGCTCGGTCAGACTGGCGGCGGACCCGACGAGACGACGAGTGCGACGGCGCTGCCCGGTCACCACCTGCGTGCCCGCGCTCGGCGTTCTGACTGATCACCGATCCCGCTGGGACCGTCGTGCTCGACGCCGTCGTAACGCGCTGCCGACCGTCAGGCTTCGCGCCGGTGATCGCGCGTCGTCGCCGCCGCCTGCGTCAGGCCGACGACGTTCGGCGTCGCGACCTGGCGGCGCGACCGTCGAGCACGACGAGCGCGACGGCCGCTGCCACGTCACCACCTGCGTGCCGCGCGCCGGCGTTCTGACTGATCACCGAGCCCGCCGGAACCGTCGTGCTCGACGCGGTCGTGACTGCGCCGACCGTCAAGCCCGCGCCGGCGATCGCGCGTCGTCGCCGCCGCCTGCGTCAGACCGACGACGTTCGGCGCCGCCACTTGCGGCAGCCGCCGGACGACGACCAGCGCGACCGCGAGCCGCCGTCGCGACCTGCGTGCCGCGACCGGCGTCCTGACTGATCACCGATCCCGCCGGGACCGTCGTGCTCGACGCCGTCGTGACTCGCGCCGACCGTCAGGCCCGCGTTCGGCGATCGCGCGTCGTCGCCGCCGCCTGCGTCAGGCCGACCACGTTCGGCGTCGCCACCTGCGGCGGACCGGACGGACACGACCGAGCGCGACGGCGATGCCACGTCGCCACCTGCGTGCCCGCGCTCGGCGATCTGGCTGATCACCGAGCCCGGCCGGCACCGTGGCGCTCGACGCGCGTCGTCACTGCTGCCGACCGTGAGGCCCGCACTGGTGATCTGCCGTGGTCGCCGCGGCCTGCGTCTGGTCGACCACGTCGGGCACCGCGACGGTCACGGGCTGCGCGGTGGCCGGCACGATCTCGATCGATGCCGAGGTTCCACGCGATCGGTCGCCGGCGCAGGTGTCGTCGATTCGTCGCGACGGTGCCCGCAGCGGCCACGGGCGCCGACAAGGGCCTGCACCCAGAACGTGTCGCCCACGCTGGTGTTCACCCACTGGTGCACCATCGTCTGGTTGGCGCCGACGGTGCGCGGGCTCGGCGGAGTCGACCAATCATTGCCCACGCCGTAGACGAACGACCCGGCGCGGGTCGTCGTCAGCAGACAGTTCGGCGCGCCGGATGGTGGCGCCCGCCGCCCGGACGGACGCGCCGGTGCCGCTGCGCCCCGATCAGAACTGTTTGACGACCAAGTCATAAGCGATTGCGCGATGCCGCCGCTCGCCTGCGTGCGACGATGACGGTCGCGCCGACAGAGCGGCGTCGGCGCGAGTCGCGGCCCAGATTTCGGACGAGCCGAATCTGCGTGTTCGCGCGCTTGCGCAGCGTCAGCCAGGCCAGCGTACACGGTGCAATGTCTGCGTCGGCAGTCGTTGGGACCGTCTGACGCGGCGAACGTCAAGCAGCTCGCCAGCCGACGGTCGTGCTGAAGGCCGGTGTCACGACCGTCCCGCCGCCATCGACCGAGACGACTATCGACCGCGAGCGTGGCGGCCGCCGGAGCGCCGGACGAAATCACCCAGCGCGACGGCGCGCTGCCCACCAGGACCTGCGTGCCGCACTGGCGTCTGGCTGATGACGGATCTGGCTGCCGCGGACCGTCGTGCTCGACGCCGTCGTGACCGCGCCGACCGTCAACCCGGCAGTCCGTGATCGCCGTCGTCGCCGCCGCCTGCGTCAGGCCGACGACGTTCGGCGTCGCCACCTGCGGCACGCCTGACGAGATGACCAGGGCGACCGCACTTCCCGTCGTGACCTGTGCGCTGCCCACCGGCGCCTGACTGATCACCGATCCCGCCGGCACCGTTGCGCTCGGCGCCGTGGTCACCGTGCCGACCGTCAGCGCCGGCATTCGTGATCGCCGTCTGCCGCCGCCGCCTGGGTCAGGCCGACAACATTCGGCGTCGCCACCTGCGGCATGCCCAGTCTGACACGACCAGCGCGACCGCGCTCCCGTCGCGACCTGCGTGCCACTGACCGGCGACTGGCTGATCACCGATCCCGCCGGCACCGTCGTGCTCGACGCCGTCGTGACGGCTGCCGACCGTCAGGCCCGCGTCCGTGATCGCCGTCGTCGCCGCCGGCCTGCGTCAGGCCGACCACGTTCGGCGTCGCCGACCTGCGGCAAGCCGGACGACACGACCAGCGCGACGGCGCTGTCCGATCGCGACCTGCGTGCCGCGGCCGGCGTCTGGCTGATCACCGATCCCGCCGGGACCGTCGTGCTCGACGCGCTGGTCGACCGCGCCGACCGTCAAGCCGCGCGTTCGTGATCGCCGTCGTCGCCGCCGCCTGCGTCAGGCCGACCACGTTCGGCGTCGCGCACTTGCGGCAACCCGGACGAGACGACCAGCGCGACCGCGCTGTTGATCACGTGTCTGTGTGCCGGCAACTCGGCGATCTGGCTGATCACCGATCCTGCCGGCACCGTCGGTGCTCGACGCGCTGTGGTCACCGTGCCGACCGTGAGCTGCGCATTCGCGATCGCCGTCGTCGCCGCAGCCTGCGTCAGGCCGACGACGTTCGGCGTCGCGACCTGCGGCAGCCCTGGACGAGACGACGAGCGCGACCGCGCTGACTGATCGCGACCGTGCGAGTCCCGCCGACCGGCGTTCTGGCTGATGACCGATCCTGCCGGGACCGTCGTGCTCGACGCCGTCGGTCACCGTGCGCCGACCGTCGAGCTGCGCATTCGTGATCGCCGTCGTCGCCGCCGCCTGGGTCAGGCCGACGACGCTCGGCGTCGCTGACTTTGCGGCAGACCCAGGACGAGACGACGAGCGCGACCGCGCTGTTGATCGCTGACTGTCCGTGCGCCGCCGGCGGTCTGGCTGATGACCGATCCCGCCGGGACCGTCATGCTCGACGCCGTGGTCACCGTGCCGACCACGAGCTGCGCATTCGGTCGATCGCCGCGTCGTCGCCGCCGCCTGCGTCAGGCCGACGACGTTCGGCGTCGCCGACCTGCGGCAAGCTGGACGAGACGACCAGCGCCGACCGCGCTGTTGATCGATGACCTCGTGTGCCTGCGACCGGCGTCTGGCTGATCGACGGATCCTGCCGGGACCGTCGGTGCTCGGACGCCGGGTGGTCACGCCGACCGACGAGCTGCGCATTCGTGATCGCGTCCGTCGCCGCCGCCTGCCGTCAGGTACCGACGACGCTCGGCGTCGTCGCCACCCGCGGCAACCCGGACGATCAGACGACCAGCGCCACCGCGCTGCCCGATCGTGACCTGTGCCGCCTGCCGCCCGGCGTCTGGCTGATCACGGATCCTGCCGGGACCGTCGTGCTCGGCGCTGTGGTCACCGTGCCGACCACGAGCTGCGCATTCGTGATCGCCGTCGTCGCCGCCGCCTGCGCCAGGCCGACGACGTTCGGGCGTCGCCACACTGCGGCAACCCGGACGAGACGACCAGGCCCGACCGCGCTGTTGATCGTCACCTGTGTGCCTGGCGACTGGGCGTCTGGCTGATGACCGATCCCGCCGGGACCGTCGTGCTCGACGCCGTGGTCACCGTGCCGACCACGAGCTGCGCATTCGTGATCGAAGTCGTCGCCGCCGTTTGCGTCAGGCCGACGACGCTGGGCACCACGACTTTCGGCAGACCAGGACGACGAGCGCGACCGCGCTGTTGATCGTGACCTGCGCTGCTGCGACCGGCGTCTGGCTGATCACGGATCCCGCCGGGACGGTCGTGCTCGACGCCGTGGTCACCGTGCCGACCACAGAAGCTTTGCGCATTCGTGATCGCCGTCGTCGCCGCCGCCTGCGTCAGGCCGACAACGTTCGGCGTCGCCACTTGCGGCAACCCGGACGAGACGACCAGCGCCACCGGCGTACCCGTCGTGACCTGCGTGCCGCTCGGCCGGCGTCTGGGCTGATCACCGATCCCGCCGGGACCGTCGTGCTCGACGCCGTAGGTCACCGTGCCGACCACGCAGAGCTGCGCATTCGTGATCGCCGCCGTCGCCAGCCGCCTGGCGCCAGGCCGACGACGTTCGGCGTCGCCACTTCCCGCGGCAACCCGGACGAGACGAACCAGCGCCGACCGCCAGCTCCCCGTTGTGACCAGCGCGCCGCCCGGCACGGCGCCTGGTCGGGCTGATCACCGATCCCGCCGGCACCGTCGTGCTCGACGCCGTGCTCTACCGTGCCGACCGTCAGGCCGCGCATTCGTGGATCGCCGCCGTCGCCGCCGCCAGTGCGTCAGGGAGCCTGCAGCCACGTTCGGGGACGGTCACCGGGGGGCAGCGTCGACGCTCAGCATTTCTGATGGCGGCGATGTTCCAGTCGATCCGTCGTCGGCGAGGTGTCGTTGATCGTTCGCCACCGTTCCGCTCGCCGCGACCGGCGCCGATCGGGCCGCGGACCCAGAAGGCATCGTCCAATCGCCGCCGTAAGCTGACCCACTTCCGTGCACCATCGTCTCGGTTGGCGCCGACGACACGCGCCTGCGCGGCGGTCCGGTCGTCGCCAGACGCCGCAGACGCGCAGCAGCCGGCCCGCGTCGTGGCCAGCGAGACGGTCGGCGCACCGGTGAGAGCATTGGCCGAGGCCGCAGCGCCCGTGCCGCCTGGCGCCGCGGAACGCGACGACGGTCAGCGACCGACTGAACCAGTCGAAGGCTTGCTGTCGCGGTCACGGTGGCGTTGACGAGCGCGTGCGCTCGCCGTCGCCAAAGTCCAGACTCGCCGACGTGCCGAACTGCAGTGTTGGCACGCTGCTTCGAAACTCCAGGCCAGCCCGGCGCCGGACGCCGGTCACCGACTGCATTCGAGCCGAAGGCCGGGCCGTCGGACGGACGCGAGACGCCACGAGCAGACCTTCGCCGCCGGCGGCACGAGAATTGCTGAACGCCGGCGTCGTCACCGTCCCGGTGCCACCTACAGAGGCGGTGGTGTCCACCGCGAGGCGCCACGGTCACCGGGCCGGTCGAGAGCGACGGTGCCACCGCGGCGCCGGGCCGGCACCTGCCACGCGCCCGCGATCGGGTTCTGACTGATGACCAGTCTCGGAGGAATGGTCGTGCTCGACGCGGTGGTCACCGCGCCAAAGCGTCAGGCCCGCGCCGGTGATTAACGCGCTGCCGCTCGCCGCCGCCTGCGTCGCGCGTTGACGACGTTCGGCACCGGGACGAGCTGCGTGGTCCCGACGAGACCACGAGCGCGACCGCGCTGCCGGCCGCGACCTGCGCGCCGGCCGCCGGAGTTGCTGACCGATGGCCGAGCCAGCCGGGACCGTCGCGCTCGGCGCGGTGGTCATCCGGCCGTGCGTCAAGCCGGCGATGTGTCGGCCGTCGCCGCGCGCCTGCGTCGTGGTTGACGACGTTCGGCACCGTGATGAGCGCCCGTGCCGGTGGAGACGACGAGTGCGACCGGCTGCCCGACGCGGCTTGCTGCGCCGGCCGCCGGGTTCTGACTGATGACCGATCCGGCCGGGACCGTCGCGCTCGACGCTGTCGTGACCGCGCCGAGCGTCAAGCCGGCTCCGGTGATCGCCGCCGTCGCCGCCGCCTGCGTGGCGTTAACGACGTTCGGGCACCGTGACGAGCCCGGTGCCCGAGGAGACGACGAGGCGCAACCGCGCTGCCCGTCGCACACGAGGGTGCCGGCAATCGGGTTCTGACTGATCGACCGATGCCGCAGGCACCGTCGTGCTCGTCGCGGTCGTGACCGATGCCGACCGTGAGGCCCGAAGCGGTGAGTTCCGGCGGCGGCCGAGGCCTGCGTCTGGTTGGCCACGCTCGGCACCGCGACCTGGGTCGGCGGGGCGCCGATCGGCAGGCTCACGAACGAGGCCACCGACGGCACGCCGTTGCTGTTGACGATGAAGAGCATGCCTGGCCCGGAGGCCAGGTTCAGATCTTCGCCGGCGCCGTGACGCTCAGGCCGTTCGTGTTTCGTCCACGAACTCGAGGCTCACGAAGCGCTGATTCTGGTTGAACGCGTGGGTGACCGAGCCGGGGACATGAGGCGCGAGACGCGATGCCTGTGTCCGGCGCCGTCGACACGGTGAACTTCGATCCGGTAGGACAGCGTCGTCGGGGTGGAGCCGATCGTCGGCCGCGCCCGCTGAACTGAGGTAGGGCGGCGAGAAGATCTCGGCGTTCGGGTGATCCTGGACGCCGGAGTCGGCGCCGCCGCCGCCGACGTGAACACGCGGCCGTCGGCGAGGAGCACCGCGCCCGAGTGATACAGCCGTCGCGACGTCGCCATGCTGGCAAGCGTCGTCCACCGTGCCGGTCGTCGGCGACCACGCTTCCGCCGGGGAGGACGCCGTTCGCATTGATGAAGGCCGGAGCGATCGGTGCCGCCGCCGGTGGCGAGCGCGTGCCGTCCGGGAGGCATCGTCGCATGAGGAACCGATCGCGGGAACGCCATCAGGCCGGTGAGCTTCCACGCCAGCGGCATCGCTCATGTTGAGGACGGACGCGGTCGACGCGGCGACTCCGGAATTGCCGCTGTCGGCGGCGGTGCCGGCCTCCATGAACTTGCCGGGCTCGAAGCATCACCGCGGAGCCGCCGTCGATCGCCCGGCTGTCGATCACCGTCCAGGTCTCGGTCGCGACGTCGAGCGCCTGGGTCCGGTTTCGCCACTTCCGAGTTGCCGACCGTGATCCACGCGGCCGTCAGGCAAACAGCTTACAGGAACGGGATAGCGACGGAATCGACCGGACCGCGCCGGTCAGCGAGGTCCACGTGTCGGTGGCGGATCGCGCGTCAGGTGCCTCCGGCGTGGTGACGATGTCGGCGAGTCGAGTTCCTGGAGCCGGAGACGACGACGACGCGGCCGTCCGGCAAAGCCGGGTGCCGGTCCGGATACCACCGCTTGAAGGCCATCGGCCTGGCGCGGATCCAGCCCTGAATGTTCGGATCGAAGATGTCGGCCTCGTTGAGGCCAGAGCCCGGCGCCCGACCGGTCCCATCCGCCGAGGGTCGGGAGACGTCCGTCCGCCAGGAACGTGTGGCCGGCGCAGGCAGGTCCATGAACACATTCCGGCACGTTGGTGAACAACCTGGTCGCAGGGGTCCACAGCGACGCCGTCGATCCTCTTCCCACGACAGCACCTGCCGGAGTTCAGCAGGTGCGTGCACCGGGATGGCCGGGAACGAGATGACCGACGACCACTGGCCGACCTGCGCCGGGTTCGTCTGGGTCGAGACCTTCAAGGGCGCGTCAGGACGGCGGCAGCCACAGCAATACGTAACTGGAACGGAAGTATATCAAA
>ERZ1370068.6637-contig-5608_pt1 | contig 42299 bp, 65 predicted proteins | sample MGYA00561227_ERZ1370068 | MGnify/ENA primary metagenome ERZ1370068 (study PRJEB38410, sample SAMEA6850437) | metagenome | study: Metagenomic assessment of the ecological functions of the soil: analysis of the soil microbiota associated with the... | reverse complement strand
GGTTACGTATTGCTTGAGCCGCGGCTGCTCTGCCGCCGGGCGTTCGAGCCGCCGCCGCCATGTAGCCGCCGAAGGCGCCGGCGTTCGACCGGAGCGGGACCGATTGTCGTTCGAGAGCGATCCGGCCGGCCTCGAGCGATTGCCCTGCAGGCTCTGGCTGCCGCGGTTGCCGAGCTTGCTGGCATCGCGGCCGGATTGGCCGGATTGGTAGTTGCCGAGCGAGCCGCCGTTTCCCTCTGTTCGGCTGCAGGTCGCCGGCGCGTGACTTGTTCCCGGCGCCGGCCGTGCCTTTCTGCTTCGCCGCCGCTCCGGTTCTGGCGTTCTTCGCGGGCAAGGTTCCGGCCTTGGTGCGGGCGGCAGCGCGGCTTTCCAGGCGGCCGCCTTCTGGCGGGCCTTGTTGCCGTTCCACTTCAGCTTGTCGCTGCCGTTCACCCGCTGCTTGTCGGCATTGAAGCGGTCGCCGGTGCGGTGATCCGCCATGGTCGCCGCGGCCGCCGTTGATGTTGCCGCCGCGGCAGCAGTTGTTGCCGTAGTTGATGTCGATGTCGCCGCCGCCCCAGTTGAGCTCCGTAGCCGAAGGCGGCGCCGACGAACGCGCCGGCGAAGAAGGTGGCGGCCGGGGACCAGTAGGGATGCTGGCCCACAGTAGGTGGGCGGTGTAGGCGATCGGCTGGGTGGCGATCAGCGGCGGCGGTCGGCCGCTGGACGGCGGGACGATGGCGGGCCTAGCCGGCGGGTTGGCGATCGGCTGCGATGGCTTGTGCGCCGGCCTCGGGCGGGAGGACGATGGGGTGCTCGGGCTTGAGCCCGGTTCGCCCGGCGGCCTGACGATGGGGTGCTCGGGACGCTCGAAGATCTCGTCAGGATAGTCCGGGACGTAGATCCAATCGGGATCGGAGTAATCGATGTTGCCAGTAGTCGTCCTCCCAGACCACGACCCAGAATGCGTTCGTCTGCAGGTAGCCGCTGGCGGAGGCCTCGGCGCGGAGCTGCTGGATCATGGCCATGACGTCCTGCAGCTGATCGATGACGGCGTTGCCGAGGGCGGTGGTCCAGGAGAGGTCGGCGTCCATCTTGGCGATGACCTGGGGGTAGTTGATCGGCGCCAGGATCGACGGATCCCAGTTGGGATTGGGCTTCAGCGCTCTTGTCCGTCCGTTGCTTCTCCAGGAAGCGCGCCGCCTCCACGATCTGCACGGGGTTGGTCGAGGCCGGGAGCACGATGGCGAGGAGATCGTCGGGATAGAGCGCGATCGGCGCCACCAGCGGGCGCAGCCTGGCAGGAGGAGGTCCCCTTGGCCGCGGCCGCGACCTGCTGGGCGGGCGCGGCTTCCTGCGCCCAGGCGGGCGCGCCGGGCGCAGAGCACCGCGACGGCCAAGGCGAGAAAGTCCATAGAGGACGAGAGCGCCTGAGCGCTCGCACCTGTCGCCGCAGAGTTTCGAGGTTCATGACCCACACAACGGAGAGATTATCATAGAGTGCGTCCGGCGCCACGTCGCGAACCGTGTCTTACTGTTACGTGCGTCCGTGTGAGGCGCGCACACCGGGCGACATCCAGGCAATCCCGACGATCGCCGCGTTCATTGTTGGCGCTGCCGCGCGCAGACCCTCTCCAACCCCGCGCCCACAAGGCGGGGGAATGTACGAGTTCGCCAGCTATTGCTCGGGATAGGGCGTGCCGTCCTTGTGGACGAAGCGACCGAACCACTAGCGCGCCCAGCGGCCCCATGCTGCGGCCAATAGCGCCAGCAAGGCAGTCTGGAGGAGCGCATGAGGCCAGCACACGCGGTCACGGCGGGCGTTCCCGGGAAACTCGCCGTCACGATCACCAGGCTGACGCTGACGTTGCGCGCACCGGTCGAGAACGCCATGGCCTTCGCTTGTCGCGGCCCCGGCCACCCAGCAGCCAGCCGGCGACGACGGCGGCAATGACCAGGAGCAACATCCCCTCGAGCGCGGTCGCCTTTATGGATGCCAGAAGATGGAAATCGACGCCGACAATCAGGCCGAACACCGCAACGGTTCAACGCGACGCTCAACCGGTTTGCCGGCTTCCTCAGCCTGTCGGCCAGTTGCTGGCGACAATGACGAATGGTGAGCCCGATGCCTAAAGGGATCAGTTGGGTCAGGAACAGCGTGCCCACCATCCTGCTGACATCGACGCTCGGCAGCGCCTCTCCGGACGTAACGGGCAGCAGGACATGCAGGAGCAGGGTGCGACGATCGCCGACGATCCCGCCAGCATCACCATCAAACCTATTGAAATCGGCACATTGCCTTTTGCCATGGCCGTGAACGGCGGCCCATATGGCGCGCCCGGACAGACGGCGGCCACGAGAAATCCGGCAGCGACCAGCGGGGGCGAGTGAAACAGCCACAACAGCCCGACAGTGGCCGCAGGAACCAGGACATAGTTGGCCAATGCGGCCAGGGCAACCAAGCCCGAGTTCCGGGCGACGCGCGATGTCGACGAACGTCACGCCCAAGCCGATGGCCACCATCAACTGGATGAGAGTGATCGTGACGAGGATATTGATCGCCCGGTCGGCCGACATTCTCTCCCGCCTGCTAGGACCGCATCCCCCGCGCCGAACGAGCTATCACCGCGAACCCGACGGGTCTATTGGCCTTTGGTCCCATGTCGGCAGCGGAGCCTTTGCGCTATAGACGTTCGCACCGGGCGCGGCCACCGCCGCAGGACGCCAGCGCATGAATCGCAAGAGCTACCTTCTGGCAACGGCGATCGTCTTTTCCGTCATCGGCCTGATCCATCTGCTGCGGATCATCCTCGGCTGGGAGGCCGCTATCGGCGGCTGGACCGTTCCGATGTGGCTCAGCTGGCTCGCCCTGATCGTGAGCGCGGCATTCGCCTACTTCGGATCTCACCCACGCGCGGTCCGACAGATGAGCGCAAGCATGCGGTGGGAGAGCCGCGCCGCAGTGAAGCCGGCTCCGTGCGATTCCCCGCCCCTTGTGGGCGGGGGTTGAGAGGGGGTTTCGCGCCGGCAGGCGCGGATGACTTTGCAGGTGCGGCGACCTAGTCCCGCACGGCCGGTTCTTTGGCGCTGTTGGCGCGGACCTGCTTCGACCCCCGCCCACAAGGGGCGGGAACAGATCGAGCTGCGGCGGGATCGCCATTGCCCGATAGGGTGCCGTCCTTGTGCACGAAGCGGCCGTCGGCGTTGGCGCTCATCATGTCGATGTCGGAGCAGGTGGTGAGGTCGGCGGGCGCGCGCGAGCCGACTTCGAGATAGACCGCCATCGCGCCCGATCGGTTGATCAGGTGATGGCCGTTGCCGGAGCCTTTCGGAAAGGCCGCGCAATCGCCGGCGCGCAGCACCGTCTCGCCGCCGTCTTCGATCAGCGTCAGTTCGCCTTCGAGCACATAGACGAATTCGTCTTCGTGCGAATGCCAGTGGCGCTGGCTCGACCAATTGCCCGGCGGCAGGCGCATGAGATTGACCCCGAAATCCGTGAGCCCGCCGGCGTTGCCCAGCCGCTGCCGCACGCGCTCGGCACAGGGGGCGTCGAAGGGCGGCGGGTAGCCCGCGCCTTTGCGTTGCGGCACGGCGGCGATGTCGATCTTGGGCATGGCAGCGCTCCAGCGATTGCTCTCCCTCGGGTCGGACCGAACCCCAGCGGAGGACGCGCGGCGCCCGGAAGCCCTTCGCCCGGGCTCGGCCCCCGCTCCGGCGCGGCTCAGGCGACGGTAGAACTTGTCGATGACCCAGAGCCAGGTGCCGTCGGCTCTGGCGGCGGGCGACCCGGCGGTGCACGGTGCCATCGGGCAGGCGCGTCGAGGTGAGGGCCAGGTCGCCGCTGATCACGGCCGGGCGCTGCTCGCCGACGGCGAATTTCCGGCCCGTCGCCACCACGCCGGCAAAGTACGCCCGGATGGCGTCCGTGCCGCGCAGCAACCGCCCTCGCCGCAGTCGACGACGGCCTGAGGCTCATAGAGGGCCATCCATTGCCCTCGACGTCTCCCGCCTGCTCGCGGGTGACCAGCAGCCGCTCCAGATCCTGCGGATCACGGGCGGATTTCGGTCGATGAGACCCGAAGACTTTTGGATAACCCTTACACGTTCTTGAATTAAAACATATTTTATGTCGCAAATGGAAATAAACACAAACAAGCACTACTGACGTTTGCCGAAGATGCAATTCAGGAATCAGCGACGATAAATCGCCGACTTGCAGTCAATCAAACAAGATGCTGGATCACGTGTGAAGCGCTGGACGACAGGCGAAATTACCGCAGAATGGCGAGAGTTAATACTGAAATTCATGACGGAGCATCAGATGATTTGCAGAAGGCCTTGCCTGTTCTGGTAGAAAGATGCGTTTCGCTGAACTGCACGCATGACACAGAGTGAACTGAAGCCAGCGGTGAAGGTGGTTCAGGAACAATGCCCCACCTTCATTGACAGGGCAAACGACTTTCTAGTCAAATCAGCGGCATCTGGTGCAGTTGGAAACGCGTTTTACTCGGCACTGATATCATTGATGAACGTGCTTCCGCGATGACGATAAGACTATTGGGGTCAGACACCGAATTCGGGTCTCATGAAGACATGCCTCGATTTGAAGTTCAGTACCATCGTCGATCCATCTCGATCGACATCGACGCGCGGCGGCGGTGCCGCCGGCGTCGTGTTCGACCGGTTAGTTCGTTACCGGCTCGAGATGCTGGCGCAGGCCGTCATTGATCTGATCGATGGCCGCTTCGGTGGAGGGCACGTGGCGCAGCGCGTTCAGCAGCACGAAGTCGTGAATCGTGCCGTTGTAGCGAACCGCGTCGACGTTCACGCCCGCCTCTTTCAGCTTTCGGGCGTAGGCCTCGCCCTCGTCGCGCAGCGGATCGTTCTCCGCCGTGATGACGAGCGCGGGTGGCAAGCCCTTGAGTTCGTCGAGTGCTGGCGCGGAGCGGCGACACATAGGGATTGTCGCGGGTCTTCGCGTCGGGAGCGTAGAGATCCCAGCCATACTTCATGAAGGCGCGCGCCAGGAAGCGGCCGGTCCCGTACTCGTGATAGGATTCAGTATCGACGCTGGCGTCGGTCGCCGGAATAAGAAGCACCTGGTAGCTGATCTTGGGTCCGTTGCGGTCCTTGCGCCATGAGAGCGAGCGCGGCGGTCATGTTGCCGCCGACCGAATTGCCGGCAACCGCGATGCGGCTGCCGTCCGCGCCGAACTCGCCGGCATGCTCGGCGACCCACTTCAATGCGGCATAGCATTCCTCCAGCTGCGTCGGAAATTTCGCCTCCGGCAGGGGCGTGTACTCGACGAACACGCCGACTCTGTCCCGAGCCGACGACGAGGTCGCGCAACAGGCGCTGATGGTTCTGGAAATTGCCGACGATCCAGACGCCGCCATGGATGAAGAGCAGAACGCCCGGCTTGCCGCTCACGTGCTCGGGCTTCATGATGTACAGCTTCACGGTGCGCCCGTCCTGCGCTGATGGTCTGCTCGGTCGTCGTGACGCCGGACATGTCGACGGTCGTCTGCGACTGCAGCCCGGTGAGAATCTTCCTGCGGCTTCGGCTGCGGCAGCTCCCAGAACGGGCTGCTGTCCTTGTTGATCTCCGCGAGGAACGACCGAACCTGAGGATCGATCCGCGGGTCGGTTGCGGCGTTCGGGGCTGCTGCGGCAATTTGGGTCATGAGGCTTGCTCCAACGGTCAAGGCTGCGAGTTTCGGAAGGCGATTCACGGGGATGCTCCACTTTCTGTCTGGGGTCAGCCAGATCAGCTCGACGGCGCGGCCGGGCTCTGGTTGCTGAAAACGTATGGACTGCCCCGACGCTCGTCTTTCCCGCACTTGCTGTTTTTTTGACCGCGCTTGCGGTGCCCCGCTTTCGTGGCGAAGTTGCGGAGCGGCTCCTGCGGGCGACAACCTCGTCCACAAGGCCGTCGTGAGCGGGGAGCGCGATCAAGCATCAGCCCCATTGGGCGGGCTGACCCTTCGATCCGGGCACTCTACCGCAGCTGTCGCCGGTACTGCTGGCGTGATGCCCGTCACACGTCTGAACGCGCGGGTGAAGCTCGATTGCGAGGAAAACCGGCAATCGAACGCTATCTCGCTTAGAGATGGCTCTCCGGTCGCCATCATTACCTCTCGCGACCTCGAGCCGCCGTTGGCCGACGTAGCGAAGCGGGCGACACGCCCGTCGTCGCGGCAAACGCGCGGGCAAAATGAAAGATGCTGAGGACAGGCGACCTCGGCCAGGTCAGTCACGGATGATTTCAGCAAGATGGTCGTCGATGTAGGCAAGAACACGTTTCAGTCTTGCATTGTTCGAACCGACCCTGAGACCTCGGCAGACCCGAACTCCCGTTCTCGTTGAGGTCGCTAGGCATCGCGCGCTCCTTTTTATATCGTAGACGATTATATCGATACACGATATAAATAGCGCCAAATAGCAAGCCGTCAAGCGCTTGCGATTATATCGTGTGCGATATATATATCTTCACAGCCAAGTGATGAGGTGCACGATGAAAGATCGCCGGCACGAGCATTCTGATGAGCGTCCCCTTGACCTGACCTATTCCCGTGCTTCGCCGTCTATCTGGCCGGCCACGCGTTCAATCGCGTGTACAAACCGCTGCTGGAGGAGCTTCAGGCTGACCTACCCCCAGCACATCGCCATGGTTCTGTTATGGGAGCGTGACGGCCAGACGGTTGGGGAACTCGGACAGCAGCTCTTTCTGGAGACGAACACCCTCACCCTCGCTCAAGGGTTGGAAACGCTAGGCTATGCTCAAGCGGAGCCGCGATCCCTCGGATGAACGTCAAGTCCGCGTCCATCTGACCGAGGCTGGACGAAAAGCTGCGCCAGCGAGCGCTAGCACATTCCGGGCGCCGTATCCTCGATGCTACCGGTCTGGATCGCAAGGAAGCCAAGCGGCTCGTGGAAGAGGTCTGCGCGCTGCGAAAGGCACCCAAGGCCTCAATTTACGCCCGCAGGTGGACGTAAGAAACACATCAGAATGCTCATCGCAGACCGATCGAAGCAATCGCGATTGCGCTTCTTTGTTGTTGGGGATTTCGGCTCGGGGACGACGGGCAGGCTGACGTAGCCGAGGCCATGGCGCTGACCGCCGAGCGCGCAAGCCGCCGGACTTCATTCTGGGAACCGGGCGATCCTGTCTATCCGCTCGAGGAGCGCGTGGCAGCATCGGCGTGGACGGTCGACAACCGCACTTGCCGACCGGTTCGATCGCCTATTACGCGCGCGCTCGGGGACTTGACTTCTTCCAGTGCATCGGCAACGAAGACCTCCCTCAATGTCTTCGGCGGCGACCCGACGCCGATGCTTGCGCTCACCACCTGGTCGTCGACGACATGGCGCATGCCGGCGCGGCACTAGTTCCATCCTGAGATTGCCGCCATGGATCGCGATACACATCGCCGACACCACCGTCTTCGGCTTCGGCAATCGATTGGCGGAGAGGACCGTGTTCTCCGAGGAGCTCATGAACCGGGAGCTCGAGGCCTCGTCGGAAACGTTCGCATCGTGCGCCGGCCTCAAGATCCTCGTAGGGCACCACCCGATTTTCACCGCTGGTAAGCGGACGATCCTCGACAATGGCGACGGCGAGCTGCTCTGCATGCGACGACTTCGGCGAGGCGATCGAGGACTGCGGCGTCCACTTCTATTTCAGCGGCCACGAGCACCAGCAGAGTCATATGGCCGGTCCGAACCTTGCGAGCACATCATCCAGGGTTGCGGCGGCGCAAGGCTAAAGCCCAACCTCAGGCATCGCGCGGCGCGACGACGGCTGGCGCGATGCCGAAAAGGCGCTCCGCTATTTCGGGGTGTTTGGCGGATTTGCTATTGTCGACGTCGATGCGGCTCGGCAGCGTTCGCTGCGCTTCCTCGGCATTCCCCTCGGCGAGCCGGCGCACGCCGGTGCGCATCATCCATGAATACCACTGGAACAGTCCGATGAGATCGGCGATCGCAGCCTGCAGAGGCGTGGCACGCTAGCCTTATGAGTCGATGTGACTGCGCAGCAAACGGCCGCGGCGAAAGCCGGGGCCATGTTCCGGAGACGCCGGTAAGTTTATGAGTGCCGGCTTTCGCCGGGGTGACAGCCGAGTGGTGCGCGCTGCCAGGCCGGCGGCTCCGGCGCGACGACGTTCTGCCCTTGCCTTCTCCCGCCCCACCCCGCTACCTTCCCGCCGTCGCCACACGAGCCCGGAGGGAGGGCCGCATGAGGAAGCAACGTTCGGCCCCAGACCCGTGGGCCTGTGGGCGCCCCGCACGCGTCGTTGCGGGGCTGGCCTGAGGCGAACCCGACGCTGCCTAGCGTCCCGTCTTGCGGCCGGTCCCGGCAGCGCGCCTTAGGCGCTGTCGGCTCAGCGAATTGCGAGCCCTCCGCTTCTCACCGCTTCCTTCGCTGCTTCGTTTCGTCGTGAGAATTCCATGGGCTCGATCATTCTGCGCGAGGTCGGCGTCACCGCCGGCAGAGCCGCTGTTCCAAGACCTCAGCTTCACCCTCGCCGACGGCGACCGCCTCGGCCTCGTCGCCGGCAACGGCGCCGGCAAATCCAGCCTGCTGCGGTGCGTCGCCGGGCTGGCCGAGCCGAGCGCGGGCAGCATCACCACCAGCCGGGGCCTGCGGGTGGCGCTGGTGGCGCAGGACATGCCGGCGACCTCTGCTGGACCTGCCGCTGGCCGACGCGCTGCGGCGCGCGATTCCGCCGGCCGAGCGGGAGAGCCTGGGCTGGCGCGTCGACCTCATCCTCGATCGCTTCGGAGCGCCGGCCGAGCTGCACGCGCGGCCGCTGCGGCAGCTCAGCGGCGGCTGGCAGCGGCTGGCGCTGATCGCCCGCGCCTGGGTGGCCGAGCCGGACGCGCTGCTGCTGGACGAGCCGACCAACCATCTCGACCTCGCGAAGATCCGGCTGCTGGAGGGCTGGATCGGCGAGGCGGGCGCCGGGATGCCGATGGTCATTGCCAGCCACGACCGCGCCTTCCTCGACGGCTGCACCACCCGCACGCTGTTCCTGCGGCCGGAGCGCTCGCGCCTCTATGCCCATCCCTACAGCGGCGCGCGCCGGCTGCTGGACGCGGACGACGCGGCGGACGCGGCGCGGGCCGAACGCGACGGGCGCGAAGCCGCGCGCGCCGTGCCGCAGCGCCGCCGAGCGGCGCAACATCGGCGTCAACAGCGGCAGCGACCTGGCGCTGAAGGTCTCGATGCGGCTGGCGCGGCGGGCCGAGGCGATCGAGGAGAACATGCGGCCGGCGCATCGGGAGAAGAACGCGGCGGTGCGGCTGGCCAGCAGCGGCACTCACGCGAAGGTGCTGATCGGGCTCGACGACGTGACGGTGCGGCGGCCGGATGGGGCGGCGCTCTTCCGCACCGGCAAGCTCGAGCTGAAGCGGGGCGAGCGGCTGCTGCTGCTGGGCGAGAACGGGGTGGGGAAATCTGCTGCTGGTGCGGCTGCTGCGGCAGGCGGTGATGGCGGGCGGCGGGGCGGGCATCCGGTGAGCCCGAGCGTGGTGATGGGGTATCTCGACCAGCAGATGGCGCATCTGCCGGCGGGCGACACGCCGCATGGGTTCATCGGGGGTTCGGCCAGGACGACCGGCGCACCACCAGCCTGCTGGCCGGCGCCGGGTTTCCGCCGGATAAACCCGGGAACGCAGCGCCGAACCATCGCGGAGCTGTCGCCGGGCGAGCGGGCGCGGCTGGGGCTGCTGGCGCTGCGGCTGACCGAGCCGAATTTCTACCTATTGGACGAGCCGACGAACCACCTGGACATTCCGGGGCAGGAGCAGCTGGAGGCGGAGATCCTGGCGCACGAGGCCAGCGCGATCCTGGTGACGCACGACCGCGACGCTTCGCGCGGGCGATCGGCACGCGGTTCCTGGCGATCATGCGCGGGCGGCTGATGGAGGTGGAGGCGGACGATCCGGCGTGGCTGGGGATGAGGCTGTCTCGTCGGAACGACTCGATCCATTCCCCCGCCCCTTGTGGGCGGGGCGAGGGCGGGGTCGTCGCGCGGCAGCGCGCATAGAATCGTCAGCGCCAAGCCGAGCCATGATCGATTCATTCGCGCCTGCCGCAGCGCGGACCCCTCCCCAACCCCCGCCCACAAGGGGCGAGGGAATGGAAGGAGGGCGCGACGCGTGCCGCTGCTACTCCGGCACGGCCTGGCCGGAGCCGCCGAACTCGGCGGGGAAGTCTTTCAGCTTGGGAGGCCGTCCTTCATGCGCAGCACCGTCTCGGCGTAGTTCACGTGGACGCCGGGCTTGAAGGCGACGGTCGGGACCGTGGCGGCGTAGACGTCGGTGAGGCCGAGGGTCGGGTGGCCGGTCATGAGATGGCCGCCGCACTTCGTGCAGAACTGGCGGTCGCTCATCGCCGTCTTCTTGAAGTGGCCGACGAACTCGGCGCCCTTCGTGACCTTCACGTTCTCGGGCTTCCACAGGGTGAAGGCATTCACCGGGCCCGCCGACCAGGAGCGGCAGGAACTGCAATGGCAGTAGCCCATCGCCGCCGGATCGCCCGTCACCTCGAGCTCCACCGCGCCGCAGAAACAGGCACCCTTATGCTTGTTGGCCATGTCGTTTTTCCTCTGTCTGTTGGTTGTGTCGAAATTCAGTCGTCTTTCACGCGGGCAATCATCCTCGGCTTCGCCTCAGTTGCGCTGGACCGGGATTTCGATGTTGTGGAGCGCCGCCTCGAAGGCGGCGAGGACCGGGGCCTTCTGCGCCAGCGCCCAGCCGACGAAGGTGCCGCCCTCGAGCGTGCTGAGCAGGAGCAGCGCCACCTGCGCCGGCGGGACGGTTTGGGCGCAGCGCGCCGGCGGCCAGGCCCTCGTCGAGCACGCCGCCCAGCCAATCGAGATGGATCTGGAAGAAATCGAAGACCTGCGGCCGCATGCTCTCCGGCAGGGCGGAACGCTCGGCCGAGAGGGCGCCGCAGAGCGGCAGCATGCCCTTCTCGAAGCCGTCGAGGAACAGGTCGGCGTAGGCCCGGAGGCGGTCGCCGGCGACGGCGTGCTGCTGCTTGATGCGCGCCAGCGTGGCCACGAAGCGCTCGATGTATTCGCGCAGCAGGACGACGATCAGCTCCTCCTTGGTCGGGAAGTAGTAGTGCACGCTGGCCTTCGTGATCTGCACGCGCTCGGCCAGATCGGCGTAGCTGAAGGCCGAATAGCCGCGGGTGCGGATCAGGAACTCGGCCTCCTGAGGATGAGGCTGCGGGTGTCGGGGCTCATGCATCTGACTTACCAACTAGTAGGTAAGCGTGTCGAGGGTCGTTGCCGGGTCCGGCATTCGGGCCGACAATCCGCCGGGGAGGGCCGTCATGACATCGGAGCGGACGCAAGAGTATGACGACGCCCTGGTGGCGCTGCTGGAGCTGGTCTGGGGCGAGGGCTACATGTCGCCGGGCGGGCCGGACGAGATCCGCGCCATCGTCGAGGGCGTGGCGCTGGCCGGCAAGGCCGTGCTCGATCTCGGCTGCGGCACCGGCGGGATCACGACGTTCCTGGCCGAGACATATCGGACCCGCGAGCATCGTCGGCATCGATGTCGATGCGCGGCCTGATCGAGCGGGCGAAGACAGCGCGCGGCGGAGGCCGGGCTCGGCAGGAGCGTGACGTTCCGGACCGTGACGCCTGGCCGCTGCCCTTCGCGGCCGGCGCCTCTTCGACCTGGTCTTCAGCAAGGACGCGATGGTGCATATCGAAAACAAGGAGGCGCTGTTCGCGGACATCTTCCGGATCTTGCGGCCGGGCGGCAGCGTGGCGGCCAGCGACTGGATGAGCGGGACCGACGGGCCGTTCTCGGCCGCCATGGCCTACTACCTGGACGTCGAGGGCCTGGGCTTCGGCATGGCCTCGCCGAGCGCGCTATCGCACGGCCATGGCGGCGGCGGGCTTTCGCGACGTCCGCATGATCGACCGCAACGCCTGGTACGCGCCGATCGCCCACCGCGAGCATGACGCGCTCGCCGGCCGCTCTACGACACGCTGGTCGCGCGGGTGGGGAAGGCCTTCGTCGATCACGAGATCGAGGTGTGGCGCGATGACGATCGTGGTCGACAGCGGCGAGTTGCGGCCCGGCCACCTGCGCGCCCGCAAGCCGGCGGGCTGAGGGCGACGCGCCGTGGCGGCGGACCAAATTCCCATTGTCGAGACGGCGCGCCTGCGCCTGCGCGGCCATCGCGCCGAGGACTTCGACGACTGCGCGGCGATGTGGGCCGATCCCAGCGTGGTCCGTCACATCGGCGGACGGCCGTTTCCGGCCGAGGAGACGTGGACGAAGATCCTGCGCTATGCCGGGCTGTGGGCGCTGCTGGGCTTCGGCTACTGGGCGGTCGAGGAGAAGGCCTCCGGCCGCTATGTCGGCGATGTCGGCCTCGCCGACTTCAAGCGCGACGTGCAGCCGTCCTTCGACGGCGCGCCCGAGATCGGCTGGGCGCTGGCGCCCCTGGGCGCGCGGCGTCGGCTTCGCCACGGAGGCCGTCGGCGCGGCGCACCGGCTGGGGCGATGGGCGCTTCGGGGCGGCGCGGACCGTGTGCATGATCGATCCCGGACAACACGGCGTCGATCCGCGTCGCGCAGAAGTGCGGCTATCGGGAATACGCCCGCGCGACCTACAAGGGCCATCCGACGATCCTGTTTCAGAGGAAAGGCATGGCCCGCTGAACCGCGCGGCCGCTTGCCAACGTCAGCCGCTGGCCTTGTCCCAGGCGATGTCGGCGTCGATCTCGGCGCGGTGCGCGAGCGCGTAGTTGAGGGCGGCGGCGCACCGGCCGGCGTCAGCTGGGGATAGGCGGACAGCATCTCCGCGACGCCGGCGCCGGCCTCGCTCATGCGCACGATGGTCCAGACGGGAACGCCGCCGATGCAGGCGACGGCGCAAACGCAGGACGTCTTGCGGATGACGGGGGTGCCTTCCCGCCCCCTTCGATGCGACGTCGGCGCGCGCGTGCCGCCGGATCGGCACGGCCGCGGCAGGTGCGCTTCGATCGAGGGCCATTCCATCATGCTGAGTCCTTTCCATAGCGCGGCCGCGCGCCGCCAGGCGCCGCCGAGCACCGCCCGTCAAAGCGCAGAAACGCGAGGCGGCAGTGCGTTATTCCAGGTGATAGCTGCGAAAGAGGGCCGCGCAGAGAATGTAGTAGTAGCGCTTCATCGTCGCGCCCCACTCGCTGTGGTTGACGCTGAAGTAGTAGGCCCGGTCGCCCTCGCTCATCTTGCCGTGAAGATAGGCGAGGAGCCTGCCCTTCTGCGTCTTCGTCAGGCTCTTGCCCTGGCCGTAGCCGGCGACGAGCGCGATGTTGTGCATGTTCTTCGCGACCACCTCCATCTCGCGATAGGCCGGGTAGCTGCCCTTGGCATGCTGCCAGAAGTGGCTCGCCACGTAGGAGGGGCCGGCATCGTTGGCGCCCAGCGTGACGCCCGCGCTCATGCCGCGGGCGGCATTGTCCTTCAGGATTTTCGCCTTGTCCTCGGCCCACGGCCCCGGCGGGTCGATCCAGAAGCAGACATAGGTCGCCAGCGGCTCGAGCGCGTCGAGCGCGAGGGAGAAGCGGCCGGCGCCCTTCATGGCGGTGCTGGCCGCCTGCGTGTCCAGGCTGGCGTCCGCGACCAGCCGCGTCGACTGGGTGAGCGTCAACGCATCCGCGATGGTGGCGGCAATCTGAATTCCGTTCATCGTCATGTCGAAGACGCTGAAGGTCTTATCCAGGAGGTCCGACGACATCGGCGGTGGCGACGGGCGGCACATTGAGGACGTGGTCCTTCAGTTGCGCACTGAAGTTCGCCGCGTCGCGATAGCGGCCCGCCTCCTGCGCGACGTCCTCGAAGAGTCCCATCATCGCCATGCCGAACCTTGCCTTCCGGTTGCTGAATCGCGGCCGCCCATCGGGTTTGGCGGCCGCGAGATCGAAGCACCCAAAATACAACATTCTTCCAATGATTAACAACTAGTTACGAAAAATACCTCGCAACCGAAACGCTTCCAGCTTACAAACCCCCGGCGTATGCTACTAATTGCGATAGAGTGCCAGAAATAACCAGGAATCGAGCATTTCCCGGGCAAGAAGAGGAACGCCTATCCGTGTTGGCCGAACAACGTCAAAGCCTCATCACAGCGATGGTCAATCAGCGGGGATCGCTATCGATCACCGAGATCCAGCGCAAGCTGAAGGTATCGCGCGAGACCATCCGCCGCGACCTGCTGCTGCTGGCGGACCGCAACCTGCTGCGCAAGACCCACGGCGGCGCGCTCTCGCTCGAGCGCAGCGAGCCCGAGATCGCCGTCCGCGAGGAGATCAACGCCGACGCCAAGCGCGCGATCGGCCGGCTGGCGGCCAGCCTGGTGCCCGACGGCGCCACGGTGATTCTCGCCACCAGCAGCACGGTGCAGCGCGTCGCCGATACGCTGCTCGCCGCGCCAGGGGCTGACGGTCTTCACCAACAGCATCGCCATCGCCGGCAAGCTCGCGGGGCACAACAAGAACCGGATCTACCTGCTCGGCGGCGAGGTGCAGGCCATCAACGGCGCCACCCTCGGGCGCGACGCCACGACGATGCTGTCGCACTACTTCGCCGATTTCGCCTTCGTCGGCGCCGGCGCCATCTCGCCCAACGGCTGGGTGATGGACTTCACGCGCGAGGAGGGCGAGCTGCACGGACTGATGCTGCAATCGGCCCGCACGGCCGTCGTGGTCGCCGACCACAGCAAGTTCAGCCGCTTCGCCCCGGTGCGCGTCGGCAATCTGGAGAAGGTCACCCATCTCGTCACCGACCGGCCGCCTGATCCGACGATGACCGCGGCCCTCGCGGCCATGGAGCTCGAGTTGCTGGTGGCGGACGGCACGTCGCAGCCGAGCGCGGTCGTCGAGCATTTCCCCTATTGGCGGAGACATCGGCTGTCATGCGGCGAAAGCCGGCATCGCATAGTCTGAGTCTTGTGTTTATGGATTCCGGCTTTCGCCGGAATGACAACGAAGGAATGATCTGTGATTCCAATCTCGAAAATTGCTCTGACTTAGCCGGGGTTGCTGAACGTCTGGCGGTCCTTGTTTTCCTGCATCAGCTTCGTGAACCCGGTGGTGCTCACGAGTCCCAGGCCGCGGGAATTCCGGTGTTGGGATCGGCCATGATCTGATTGTAGCTGGTGCCGGCCACCTTCTCCCACTTGCCGGCCGGCCTCTTGATCTCGACGTTCGCGACGGTGGCCTTCAGCACCAGCCTCACGATCGGTTCCTTGGGCCGCAGCGCATTCGTCGGACTCGGGTGACCGCCCAGCATCTGCCATCCGTTCTTGAGCGCCCACGCGGTCAGTTCGTCCTTATCCATTTTCGATACTCCTTGTTCGGGTGACAGATGACCGCGGGGTCAGACTTTGCGCCATAGGGTCGCCAGCCAGGGCTGCCGGTCGCGCGGGAGACCGGGCGGGCGGTAGTAGTGGCGCAGTTCCAGGAAGCCGGCGGCACTCACGTGGCGCGCGCCAGGTCTCGAGATCGAAGAAGCAGCAGTAACGCGCGCCGTTCAGGCCTTCCTCGTTGCTGCCATGCGGATTGGAGCAGAACAGGACGCCGCGCGGCCGCAAGGCGGCGCGGAGTTCGCGCAGGACCCGCGGCAGTTCCCGGCTCGGCACGTGGAACAGGGACGCGTTCGGCGAAGACGCCGTCGAAGCGGCTCTCGGGCAAGGCGAGCGCGAGAAGAATTCTGGTGCAGGACCTCGCAGCCGGAAAAATCGCGCGCCATGGCCACGAACTCCTGCGATCCGTCCAGGCCCACGGCCTCGTGCCCCAGGGAGCGGAAATGGCGGAGGTCGCGGCCGGGCCCGCAGCCCAGATCGAGGATGGAAAAGGGCGGATCGGACTCGATCGCCTCCAGCAGCGCCGCATAGTTCTGGCTGACGTCGTGGTCTAGCGTGCCATCCCGGAAGGCATCGGCCTGGCGATCGTAGTGGGCGATCGTCGACTCTGAGAGGCGAAGCATCGGCTCGGCGCCATTGCGAGGGGGCGCCTTGTCGGAGTTCATGGTTCCCGCCGGTCAGTGCCCGGTTCGACCGAAAGGGCGCCTACTTCCCGAAGCCATGGCGGAGCCACAGCGGCCCGATCTGCGGATCGGCGGCGACGGCCCGGGTCACGGACTGGAGCCGGAGGATGTTATCGGTTCCGGCGACCACGCCGTCAGCATGGCTAGATAGACATCGGCCATCGTGAGGGTCGGCCCGCAGAGGAACGGATCCGGCGACAGGGCTTCCTCGACGACGGCGAAGCTCTTTTTCATATGGGCCGCGCCGGCGCTCTTCACGCCGGCGGCTCCCGCGGGGTCCGTCGTGTATCGTTCCGCGTAGAAGTAGCGCAGATCGCCCTCGTACAGGTTGGCCGCCATGAAGAACATCCAGCGCAGAAACCGCGCATGGGCTGGCGTCGCCGGCTTGGGCGCGAGCCCCTTTGTCCGGGAACGCGTCGGCGAGATGGACGACGATCGCGGCGGATTCCGTCATCTGCGTGCCGTCGGGCAACGTCAAAACGGGGACCTGGCGCATCGGGTTGATGGCGACGAAATCAGGCCGGTTCTGCCTCGCCCTTGCCCGTATCGACCACGACCACCTTGTGGGCCGCGCCCGCCTTGCTAGTGCCGCCTCGACGGCAACATCCGCCGGAGCCGTCGTGGCTATAGAGCGTGTAGGTCATTCCACTTTCTCCCTCGTCTTGCGATGAGTTCATGCCGCCGACGGGCGCGTGGCGCGCGGTCGGGGCGAGGGCGTCGCGGACCGCGGCCACGATCTCGAACGAACGCAGGCGGGCCGCGTGATCGAACATCTGGGTCGTCACCATGATCTCGTCGGCCCGGGTATCGCGCGATGAAGCCGGTGAGGCCGCGCTGCACGGCTCTCGGGCGAGCCGACGACGGCGTAAGCGAAGCGAATGTGTCGAGGCCCGCCTGCTCCATCGCCGACCACAGCCCGTCCGTGCTGTCGACCGGCGGCGGGAGCTGGCCAGGCGTGCCGCGCCGGAGGTTCACGAAGGCCTGCTGCAGCGACGTGAAATGGCGGCGCGCCTCGGCATCGGTCGCGGCCGCGAAGACGTTGACGCCCAGCATGACATAGGGCTGGTCGAGTTGCTCCGACGGACGGAAACGGCTGCGATAGATCTGCAGGGCATCCCCCAGATGGTCGGGCGCGAAGTGCGAGGCGAAGGCGAAGGGCAGGCCGAGCACGGCCGCGAGCTGGGCGCTGAAGAGGCTCGACCCGAGCAGCCAGATCGGCACCTTCAATCCGGCGCCCGGCACGGCCTGCACGGCTTGCTCGGGCTCGGCCGAGCCGGAAATAGGCCTGCAGCTCGACCACATCCTGCGGGAAGTTGTCGGCGCCGCCGGCCAGGTAGCGGCGCAGGGCGCGGGCCGTCGTCTGGTCGGTCCCGGGAGCGCGGCCGAGGCCGAGATCGATGCGGCCGGGATAGAGCGACTCGAGCGTGCCGAACTGCTCGGCGATCACCAGCGGGGCGTGGTTGGGCAACATGACGCCGCCGGCGCCGACGCGGATCGTCGAGGTGCCGCCGGCGACATGGCCGATGACCACCGCCGTGGCGGCGCTGGCGATGCCGCGCATGTTGTGGTGCTCGGCCAGCCAATAGCGCGCGATAGCCGAGTCGCTCCGCGTGGCGGGCGAGGTCGAGCGTGTTGCGGAAAGCGAGAGCGGCATCGCCGCCGGCGATGATCGGAGAGAGGTCGAGAACGGAGAACGGGATCAGCGAAATTTGCTGCACGCTGTTGATGCCGTTGGGCCGATGGAGTCGGGCCGGCTCCCAAGACATCGTCCGATATCGGCGTTCTTGCAAGACCCAGGCACCAGCGGGCCCGGCCAGAGAAATCGGACAGGAGAGCGAAGAGCGGTTAGGATGCGCGGGCGAGGCCTTCCCTTACCGCGACACCGGATAGCGATCGGGGCATCAGCGGATCCGGTTTCACAAAGGAGAGCAGCTCATGGCCAAAGGCCAGCAACGCAGCAACCGAGAGAAGAAGAAGCCGAAGCAAGCGAAGAAACCTGCCGCCCCGGCCTCGTCCTTCGCCTCGACATTAGCCCCGGCCGGCCGATCCCGGACAGTGGAAGAAGAAGTAGCCCGCATGTTCCGTCGCGGGGCGGTGATTTAGGCGCCTCAATCGGCGACCGCCGCGCGTTTGCTGCCGGGAGTGCGGATGGGTAACCTGCGCGTCGAAGCTGGGGTTCGCAGGGAACATGCCGGCGCAGAGAGAGGTCTGAGTAGGGCGGAATGCGCAGCGTGCTCGGCGTCGATGTCGGCGGGACCTTCACGGACTTCGTCGTCTACGACCCTCGGACCAAGCAGGTCGAGGTGTGGAAGGAGCTGTCGACGCCCGGCGATCCCGTGACGGGCATCCTCAACGGGCTCGCCGCCTATGCCGAGCGTGGGCGGCTGGAGAACCTGCGGGTCGGCACGACGGTGGCGACCAACGCGCGTGCTGGAGCGCAAGGGCGCGGTCGTCGCCTACATCACCACCAAGGGCTTCCGCGACGTGCCGTTCATCCAGCGCGGCAACCGCAAGTTCCACTACGACATGAGCTGGGTGAAGCCGAAGCCGCTGGTGAAGCGGCGGCACTGCTTCGAGCTGACCGAGCGCATCGACGCCCACGGCCGCGTGATCACGCCGCTCGACGAGGCCGAGGTGCGGCGGGTGGCGGCGGCGATCCGCGCCATCCCGAGATCGAGGCGGTGGCGGTCTGCCTGCTGTTCTCCTACCTCAATCCGGCGCACGAGCTGCGCGGTGCAGGAGATCCTTCGGCGGAGCTGCCGGACAGGTGCCTGCTCGATCTCCTACGCCGTGCTGCCGAAGTGGAAGGAATACGAGCGGGCCTCCACGACGATCGCCGACGCCTATCTGAAGCCGATCGTCAGCCGGCAGCTGCTGGCCATGCGCGGGCGGCTGAACGAGGCCGGCATCACGGCGCCGGCGGTGATCATCAAGTCGAACGGCGGCGAGATGACGCTGGAGGCGGCGGCCGAGGCGCCCGTGCAGATGGTGCTGTCGGGGCCGACCGGCGGGGTGATCGCCAGCCGCTTCGTGGCGGAGCAGCTCGGCATCGACCATCTCGTCACCATCGACATGGGCGGCACCTCGACCGACGTGCTCGACGGTGATCGGCAGGAAGGAGAGCTTCACCACCGCGTTCGAGATCGAGTGGGGCGTGCCGATCCAGGTGCCGATGATCGACATCCGCACCGATCGGCGCCGGCGGCGGCTCGATCGCCTGGATCGACAAGGGCGGCATGCTGCAGGTCGGGCCCGCAGAGCGCCGGCGCCAAGCCGGGGCCGGCCTGCTATGGCCGCGGCGGGACCGAGGCGACGGTGACCGATGCGCAACCTGGTGCTCGGGCGCATCAATCCCGACTAACTTCCTCGGCGGCCGCATGAAGCTCGACGCGGCGGCGGCGCGCAAGGCGGTCGGCCGGTGGCGGAGGCGCTGGGCCAGGCGTCGAGGAGACGGCGCTGGCGATCACGCGCATCGTCGACAACAACATGATGGGGGCGCTGCGCTCGGTGCTGATCGAGCGCGGGCTCGATCCGCGCGATTTCACGCTCTGCGCCTTCGGCGGCGCCACGCCGCTGCATGCGAGCGCGCTGATCCGCGAGATGGGCATCCCGCGCGCCATCGTGCCGATCCACCCCGCGCAGTTCTCGGCCTATGGATTCATCCTCACCAACGCGCGCGTCGACCGGCAGCGCACGACGCAGCTCACCTCGAAATTCTTCAAGGCCGACCGCGCCAACGAGATCATGGACGCGCTGGTGTCGGAGAGCCTGGCCGAGCTGGCGGCGCAGGGCTATCGCGCCGACGTCGAGGTGCATCGGGCGCTGGAGATGCGGTATCTCGGGCAGAACTACGAGCTGGAGCTGCCGCTGGCGATCCCGCGCTTCGCCGATGACACGATCGAGCAGATCTGGACGCTGTTCCACGACACCCACAAGGCGCGCTTCGGGTTCACCGCACGCCGGGCGAGATCATCGAGATCGTGAACTTCACGGTGACGGCGGTGGCGCGCACGGCCAAGCCGGACCTGCCGCAGATCCCCAACGGCGCGGGCATGCCGACGCCGAAGGAGCAGCGCAAGGTGTGGTTCATCGGCGGGCCGGAGACCGTGCCGGTCTATGACCGAGCGACGCTGCGCGGCGGGACAGACGGTGACGGGGCCGGCGCTGATCGAGGAGGCGGCGTCGGTGACGGTGCTGGAGGCGGGGCACCTGGCTGCGCGCGCATCCGCACGGGCATCTGCTGATCGATGTGATCGCGAAGACCTAAGACGGCTCGGATGTAGGGGCGACCGGCAGGTCGCCCGCCTGCTGTGCGGATGAGAGACGGGCGACCTGCCGGTCGCCTCTACGGGAGCTGGGCATGCGGTTTTCGGAGAATGGGTTCTATATCGAGAAGTATCTGAAGTGCGCCAACTGCGGGCTTCTCGTTTATGGGGCCGGAGTCACGGCGCCGGTTGACGGCAAGAAGTGCCTCTATTGCTCCGACTGGTGCGTGGAGTGGGCGGCGCTGCGGGCGCGCACGCCGGGGCATATCCGGCTGCCGATCGTGCACACGAAACTGCCGATCGAATCGGCGCAGCGGCCGCAGCCCGGCGCGCAACGCGCCGCCGGACATGGTGATGATGAAGATCCTGGATTCGACGATGGTGTCGATCTGCCGGGAGATGGGCATCCTCTTGATGAAGACGTCCTACTCGACGATCTTCAACGAGGGCCTCGATTTCACCTGCGCGCTGGCGGACGTGCAGGGCGACATGATCGCCTGCGCCGAATTCTGCCCGACGATGATCGGCGGCATGCCCTCCTGATCAAGACCTGCGCCCAGGGAGATCCCGTTCGATACGCTCGAGGACGGCGACATCATCGTCCACAACGATCCCTATCGCGGCGGGCTGCACTGCCCGGAGCACACCTTCTTCAGACCTTTCTTCGTCGACGGCGAGCTGATGGGTTTCGCCGTCTGCATCGGCCACATCGCGGAGATCGGCGGCATGGTGCCGGGCGCCTTCTGCGGCGAGGCGACCGAGATCTTCCACGAGGGCCTGCGCGTGCCGCCGGTGAAGATCAGGAAGGCCGGCAAGGACGTCGAGGAGGTGTGGAAGCTGCTGCTGGCCAACACCCGCACGCCGCGGCAGAACTTCGGCGACCTCAGCGCCATGATCGGCTGCGTCGACCTCGGCGTCAGCCGCATCGTCGAGATCGTGAAGAAGTACGGCAAGAACGTCTTCACCGAGACCTGCGAGGACCTGAAGGACTATGCCGAGCGGCGCATGCGGGCGGAGCTGCGGCTCGTTCCCGGACGGCAAATACAGCTTCGAGGACGTCATCGAGAACGACGGCATCGAGAACAAGAAATACACCGTGGCGATCGACATCCACGTGAACGGCGACGAGCTGGTGGCCGACTACAGCCGCAGCTCCGGGCAGGCCAAGGGACCGATCAACGCCACGCTCGGCGTCGCCATCGGCGCGGTCTATAACGGCATCCTGCACATCACCGATCCGTCGATCCCCAAGAACTCCGGCGCGCTTCCGGCCGATCCGCGTGGTGTCGCCGCCGAACAAGGTGACGAACGTCGACTATCCCGGGCCGCTCGTCGCCGGCAACACCGAGACCCACCCGCGCCTCGCCAACATCACCATCGGCGCCATGGGCGCTTGCGTGCCCGAGCGCGTGATGGCGTCGGAGAGCTGCACCGGCACCAACTTCGTCTTCGGCGGCAACCATCCGGAGTACGAGGAGTATTTCGCCTGCTACGACATCATGTCCGGCGGCTGGGGCGGACGGTTCGGGCATGACGGCAACGACTGCGTCATCGCCATCAACGGCAACTGCCGCTTCAATCCCACGGAGGTGTTCGAGACGCGCTTCCGCTGCGGGTCGAGGACTGCGAGCTGGTGACGGATTCCGGCGGCGCCGGAAATGGCGCGGCGGCCTCGGCTATCGCCGCACGCTTGCTCGCCACGGAGGTGCCGATCACCGGCAGCCAATGCAGCGACCGCCACGAGGTGAAGCCGTGGCCGATCTTCGGCGGCGAACCCGGCGGCAACGGCGGCACGCTGATCAAGAAGAACGGCATCGAGCGAATGGAAGACCGTGAAGGAGCTCTACGGAAAGGTGTCCTCGAGCAAGTTCGCCAACATCACGTTCGAGCCGGGCGACCGCATCAAGCTGACGGCACCGGGCGGCGGCGGATACGGCGATCCGGCCGAGCGCGACCCGGCGCCGTCGCCGAGGATGTCGCGGAGGGCTATGTGTCGCGCGCGGCCGCGAAGGAATTCTACGGCGCCTCGTAGGGACGCGGGAGCCAGGAGCCGTCGGCGGGGACGCCGGCGCGGGCGAACAGGGCGTCGCGGGCGGCGTCCACCTTCGCGCGCAGCGGCTTTGACGTCGACGCCGAGCAGCTTGCCGCCGCGCTTGCGCGCCTTGCCGGCGACGAAGCACCGAATCGACGTTGCCGACATGGGCGGCCTCGACGATGGCGCTGTAGGCATTGTTGAGCGGGAACAGGTTCAGGCTGTTGGTGTCGACGAGGATGACGTCGGCCTGCTTGCCCGGCGTCAGCGAGCCGGTCTTGGCCGGCGAGGCCGCAGGCGCGGGCACCCTGGATCGTCGCGAACTCGAGGACGTCGCGGGTGGTGAGCGGGAGCGGGTCGACGATGCGGCCCTGCGCAGGGCCTCGCCGTTCACGACCGCGCGCGTGCCGGTGAGAAGCGCGCGCATGCAGCTGAACATGTCGCCGCCGATGGAGGTGACGATGTCGATGGAGAGGCCTCGGGCGCACGCCGACGGCGAGCAGCTTCATGGTGGCGGGAAGCCGTGGCCCATCTGCAGCTCGACCTCCGGCGACAGCGAGGCGGTGCCGCCGCTGTCGCCGATGAGGCGGAAATCGCGCTCCGAGAGCGTGTTGCAGTGGACGTAGGTGACGTCGTCGCCGAGCAGGCCGCGGCTCTCCAGCTGCACGATCGGCTCGCTCATGCCCCAGAGGCCGTCGCCGACATGGACGGTGAGCCGCAGGCCGAGGGCGCGCGAGCGGCGGAAATCGTCCTCGGTAATGTCGAGGGTGGTGAATTGCGGACCACGGCGCGGCGAAGGCCATGGTGACGAGCTGGTCGTCCGACGAGAAGTGAGTGCGGACGCACGCGCTCGACGTCGGCGAAGTTCGAGGGAGCTTGCTGACGGGCACCCACTCGTCGCTCGGCATTGCCGTAGCCGTAGACGGCGCGGATGCCGGAGTCCTCTCAGCGGCGCGCACGGCCTCGTCGGCATGGTCGGGCGTGTTGTTGTTGTGCGACCAGTCGTAGAGCGTGGTGATGCCGGCATCGAGCGCCTCCAGCGCGCCCAAGATGGTTGGCGATGTGACATGTCGGCGGGCGTGTAGCGCTTGCCCATGACGCCGCGGATGCCGGAGAAATACTGCGCCAGGGTCCAGTCCCGCCGCCGTCGAGCGCAGCAGCGATTGCCAGGTGTGGCGGTGGCTGTCGATCTGAAGCCGTGGGAGTGCGATCATGCCGGCGGCGTCGATCACACTCGGCATCGTCGACGTCCAGCGAGGGCGCGACGGCAGACGATCCTGTCGTTCTCGATCAGCAAGTCGCCGGTGCGGGAAGTCGCCGACGCCGGGATCGAGCGAAAGGATCGTGGCGCGTGACGGATGAGCGTGCGGTTCATGTTGTTCCTGCTGCCGATGTCACGGAAGCTTTGTTTGCACCTCCATTGTCATTCCCGCGAAAGCGGAATCCAGGGCAACCGCATCGTCGCCTGTGTTCTGGACCCCGCTTTCGCGTGGGGCGACAATGACATAGGGCACTGAGAAGTCGGGGGCGACTGCATTCGATGAAGCGGGCATTGATCGTCGGCGGATCGCTCGGGCGGGCTGTTCGCAGGCTGCGCGCTGCTGCGGCAGCGGCTGGGACGTGCAGGTCATCGAGCGCACGCCGGGCGACTGATGGGCGGGGCGCCGGGCTTGGGCGTGCTGCCGGCGATGCTGGAAGTGTTGAAGGCCGCGGCGCGCGCGTCGACCGGAGCGTGGGCGTGCCGGTGAGCGGACGGCACCTGCTTCGCGCGCGACGGCGGCGAGCGGGCCTGGCTCCCGATGCCGCAATACACGACGTCCTGGTCGCGGCTGCATCTCGCTGTTGAGCGAGGTTTTCCCGGAGGCGCGCATCCGCCGCGGGGCGGCGACGCTGGTCGGGAGCTCGAGCAGGACGCGGAGGGGTGACGGTGAGGCTGGCCGACGGCTCCAGCCTGCGCGCCGACCTGCTGGTGGCGGCGGATGGCCTGCGCTCGACCGTGCGGCGGATTCTTCTGCCGGAGGTAAGCTGGCCTATGCCGGCTATGTCGGCTGGCGCGGCCTCGCCGAGGAGGCGGCGTTTTCGGCGGCGACCCATGCCGCGCTTCTCGGCCGGTTCGCGTTCTGCCTGCCGGATGGCGAGCACATCCTGGGATACCCTGTGCCGGGCGACGACCGACGACCTGACGCCGGGGCGGCGGCGCTACAACTTCGTCTGGTACCGGCCGGCCGACGAACGCGCGGTGCTGACGGATGCCGCGGGAACGCTGCATCGAGGAAGGGCATCGCGCCGCAGGCGATCCGGCCTGAGGTCATTGCGGCCATGCGCGCGCGACGCCGACGCGCGGCTCTGTCCGCAACCTCGCCGAGGCCATCCGCGTCACCGCGCTGCGCGCTGGTACAGCCGATCTACGACCTGCTGTCGCCGCGCATCGCGTTCTGGACGGTCGGCGCTGCTGGGCGATGCGGCCTCCGTCGCCCGCCCGCATGTGGCCATGGGCGCGATCAAGGCCGGACAGGATGCGATGGCGCTGGCCGCGGCTCTAGCGAGCGAGCCGGTCGAGCGGCGCTCGTACGCTACGATGCTGCTGCGCCGGCCGGCGGCGGAGGCGCTCGTCGCGGAATCGCGCCGTCTCGGCGCCTATCTCGAAGGACGGCTCGGCCCGGTGGAGCGCGATCCCGTGGCGCTGATGCGGGAGAACGGCGGCGTGGCCGCGACGTCGCCGGACTGGGACGGCGATCCACGGCGCGGATTTGAAACCGGCGCCTCGCAGGCGATACAACGAACCGTCTGAAGGCGAGGGAACGAGAATGACCGAGCATGCGCGGGTGGTGATCATCGGCGGCGGGGCCGTGGGGTGCAGCGCGCTCTATCACCTGGCGAAGCTGGGCTGGACGGATTGCCTGCTGCGTCGAGCGCAACAGAGCTGACCTCGGGCTCGACCTGGCATGCGGCCGGGAATACGCCGAACTTCTCGACCAGCTGGAACGTCATCAAGTTCCAGCGGCATTCGACGCGGCTCTACGCCAAGCTGGGCGAGGAGGTCGGCTATCCCATCAACTATCACATCACGGGGTCGCTGCGGCTGGCGCACACAACAAGGCGCGCATGGACGAGTACAAGCATGTGGCGGCCATGGCGCATGCGCAGGGGCTGGAGTTCGCGCTGCTGACGCCGGCGGAGGCGAAGGCGAAGTATCCGTTCCTGGAGACGCATGACCTGGTCGGCGCGTCTGGGATCCGCTCGACGGCGATATCGATCCGAGCCAGCTGACGCCAGGCCTTCGCCAAGGGCGCCGCGCGACCTCGGCTGTCGCATCAAGCGCTTCACCAAGGTGATCGGGCTGCAGCGCACGCCCACGGGCGAATGGTGCGTGGAAACCGACCAGGGCGACATCACCTGCGAGATCGTCGTCAATGCCGCCGGCTATCGGGCCGGCGAGATCATGGCGATGGTCGGACAGTACATGCCGATCGTCTCGATGTCGCATCAGTATCTGGTGACGGAGGTCGATTCGCGGAGCTGGAAGCGCGCAAGGAGAAGCTGCCGCTGCTGCGCGATCCCGACGTCAGCTGGTATTTGCGCCAGGAGCGGACGGGGCTGCTGCTCGGGCCGTACGAATGGAAGGCGACGCCGCACTGGCTCGACGGTATTCCTGACGACTTCGCCAACCAGCTGTGGCCGGACGACCTGGAGCGGCTGGAGAAATACATCGACGACGCCATCAAGCGCGTGCCGATCCTGGGCAAGGGCGGCGTGCAGCGCGTGATCAACGGGCCGATCCCCTACTCGCCCGACGGCAATCCCTATATCGGGCCGGCGCACGGGCTGACGAATTTCTATCAGTGCTGCTGCTTCAGCTTCGGCATCGCCCAGGCCGGCGGCGGCGGCAAGAGCATCGCCGAATGGATCGTCCATGGCGAGCCGGAATGGGATTTCTGGGTGTTCGATCCGCGCCGCTACACCGACTACGCGACCGAAGAAGTACGTCACCGGGAAGGCGATCGAGCTCTATCAGAACGAATACGCCATCGGCTTTCCAGCCGAAGAGCGGCCGGCGGGGCGGCCGGCGAAGACGACGGCGCTGTACGAGAAGCTCCGCATGAAAGGGGCGATGTTCTGCGCCCGCGGCGGCTGGGAGCGCGCGGCCTGGTTCCCGCGGCCGGGCGACCGGCGCGAATGGAAGCCGAGCTTCCAGCGCACGAACTGGCACGGAGCGGTGGCCGAGGAATGCGCGGCCGTGCGCGAGCGCGTGGGCATCCTCGATCTCGGCGGCTTCACCGAAACTCATGGTCGAGGGCGAAGGCGCTCGGCGTGGCTCGACCAGATTGATCTGCGGAAAGCTGCCGAAGCTCGGCCGCACGACGCTCTCCTACATGCTGAACGACAAGGGCGGTATCGTGTCGGAGTTCACGATCACGCGCCTGGCGCCAGAACAATGTTCTATCTGCTGAGCGCGGCCGCGGCGGAATGGCATGACATCGATCTGGCTGCGAACGCATCAGCCGACGCGACGCGTCGGTAACGCATGACCGATACCTGACCGCGCGTCTGGGCACGCTCTGTCCTGGCCGGCCCGAAGGCGCGCGATGTGCTGTCGCAGGTGACGGAGGTCGATCTGTCGAACGCGGCGTCTCCCATGGTTGTGCGGCGCGCGAGATGCGAGATCGGCTATGCGACGGCGACTGGCGCTGCGCATCAACTATGTGGGCGAGCTCGGCTGGGAGCTGCATCTGCCGATGGAGCAGCTGGCGCCGGTCTACGATCTGCTGTGGGAGGCGCGGGCAGCCGCCATGGCATCCGCGATTTCGGCATGTATGCGATGGATCTCGCTGCGGATGGAGAAGTGCTATCGCGGCTGGAAGACCGACATGACGCATGAGTACACGCCGCTGATGGCGAGCCTCGACCGCTTCGTCGACCTGGCGAAGCCGGCGTTCCGCGGCCGCGACGCGCTGATCCGCGAACACAACAGCGGGCCGAAGGAACGGCTGCGTGCCGCTCGTGCTCGACGAGGCCGGCGACGCCGACGCGCCCACTTGCGCGCCGGTGTGGCAGGACGGGCAGATCGTCGGCCTCGTCACCTCGGGCGCCTACGGCCACGCGCTCAAGAAGAGCATCGCGCTAGCGTATGTGCGCACCGACCTGGCGGAAGCCGGGCACGGCGCTCGACATCGAGATCTTCGGCGAGCGCCGGCCTGCGAAGGTGGGCACCGAGCCGCTCTATGATCCGAGCAACGCGCGGCTCAGAATGTGAGACTCCGGTTCAGCCGGTGGGAAGGTAGGGCTCGCCGCGTTCGAAGCGCTCGCGAACCTGGGACACGGTCAAACCGCCGGCAAGCTGGTAGTGCGGGAAATCTTTGAGACTCGTCCAATTGCCTCCCCACTCCAGGCCGGCGATCGACAACCGAGGATTGCCGAAGACGCGCTCTGGTATTGATCATCGGCCTCTTCTCGAGGGCCTTGTCAGCGGCGTGAGTCCGTTTCCCATCGTAGAAGCCGTCGACCCAGATGCCGATATCCCACGCGAGCCCGAAGTTGTGATTGCTCTCGCCGCCCCGCGCGTTGGTGACGCGATCACCCGGCTTGCTGCGACCGATCTCGAAGAGCGCATCCTGCCTCCGGCATAGGTGCGCGTACCCGAAATGATCTTGGCGGTGATCCCGGCAGCACAAGGCTCTGCAGCGCTCGCCGCGCAGCCCGCTGGACCGGCAGATGCAACGTTCGTATCTTCTGTTCTGAGCGCGAATCCCAGTTCACCCATCTCCCGCCTGATTGCCGTAGAGGCAGCATCGAAACGCGGTCATTGCCTCTTCCGTGTTCGGCCCCACTCGCCGTCAGAGCTCCGTCGCGATAGAGCGCCGGACTTTGAGAATCTGCTTGCAGGAACTCGATGTCGTCTTGAAGAACGGCGCGCTCATTGGGATCCTCCTCTTCACCCGATCCGCCGCCGCACGTCGTCTGCGTAGCGCTGTCGGATCTCCTCGTTCGGCGTGGGGCCAGAAGCGGCGCTATCCTGTCACGCCACACGCGCGTTCTACCTGTGATTCAGATCACACCTCGGGTGCCGTCGGCCGCAGGCGGAATCGATGTCGCTCGGACGCTACGCGTCCCGCGCAGGATCAGGATCGATGGGCGGTCCGGATCAACCGATCATGTCAATTCCGCGGAGCCAGGCGCCCGCAGGTCCGTCTTCAGCGCGCGTCCTCCAGCAGCTTCACCGCCTGGGTCGACCAGGCGCTGCCGCCGTAGGCTTCGCGGGCGCGCAGAAAAGGTCTGCATGGTCAGGCTCGCGAGATCGAGGGGGACGCCGAAGTCACGGCCGAAGGCCAGGGCGAATTGCGGAGGTCCTTCACGGCGAGGTCCATGGTGAAATTGATGTTGTAACTGCCGTTCAGGATGAGCTGGCTCTCGGTCTCGTGCACGAAGCTGTTGCCGGAGCTTGCCTTGATGGCGTGGAAGGCCTGGGCGAGATCGAGACCGCCGCGCTTGGCCAGCATGAGGCCTTCGCCGGCTGGCAGACGAGGTGGATGAAGGCCAGCATGTTCGTGATGACCTTTGATCACGGCGGCCGAACCGAGGGGGCCCATGGCGAAGATCTCGCCGCCCATGGCCTCCAGAGCCGGTCGGTGGGCGTTCGAACAGCGCCTTTGTCGCCGCCCGCGAGCACGGTGATCTCGCCGGCTGGCAGCGCGATGCACGCCACCGGTCACCGGCGCTTCCAGCGGTGGCGACGCCCTTCTCCGCCGCCTTGGCGGCGAGGCGCAGGATCTCGTCGCGGCCGAGGGTGCTCATCTCGATCCAGGCGCCGCCGCTACGGAGTCCCGCCAGGATGCCGTCGGGGCCGCACAGGACCTTCTCCGATCACGGTCGGCGACGGCAGGCAGGTGATGACGGCAGTCGCTGGCGCTGGCCACCGCCTTGGGGAATCCGCCCACCGAGCGCCACGCGCCAGCAAGGCGCCGCCAGCATCCTTGTTCCAGGTCCGTGACGGTGAGCGGAAGGCCCTCGCGCAGCAGGCTGCCCGCGAGCTGCGGCGCCGAGGTGGCCGAGGCCGATGTATCCGTAGCGCATGGGTTGGCTACCCCATGGGGAGTGCGATTGACGGGCCGGTCAGGGGATGAGGACGATCTTGCCCGTGTAGGCCTTGCCGAGGAATTCCTGCTGGGCCATGCACGATCTGCTGCAGCGGGAAGGTCTTCCACAACGCCGGCTTGATCTCGCCGCGCTCGATGTAGCCGACGAGGTTGCCGGAATACGGCGGGGTCGAGAATGGTGCAGCCGAGCAGCCGGAGGTCCTTCAGGTAGAGCGTGCGGAGGTCGAGCGCCACCACCGGTCCGGCAATGGCGCCGGCCGACCGCGTAGACGGCCGCCGCGCTTGAGGATGTCGAGCAGCTGCGGGCCACTGCGCGCCGCCGACGACGTCGACGACGACATTCGACGATCTCGCGCCCGAGCGAGCGGACCAGGTCGGCGTCACGCGGAATGACCCGATGCGCGCCGAGGGATCTGACCTGTGCCGCTTTCGCGGCGCCCGCGACGGCGACGACATGGCGCCCGCGGCGCCGGGCGAGCTGCACGGCCGCCGAGCCGACGCCGCCGGACGCGCCGGTGATCAGCACCGTCTCGCTGGCGACCAGACCGGCTCGGGTGAGCATGTTTTCGGCGGCGGAGTAGGCGCAGGGAAACGAGCGCCAGCTCGGCGTCGGACAACGCGCTCGATCCGCTGGGCATGGACCGCCGGCACCTTGGTGAACTCGGCGAAGCCGCCGTCGCACTCCGAGCCGAAATAGGGCGCCTGATAGGGCTTGTTGCCGGAGAGGGCGCGCAGGACGGGCCTCGACTCAGAATCCAGTTCGCCGACTCTCGCCGCGCATCGACGCCCGCGCCGACGGCGACGATCCGGCCGCAGACGTCGGCGCCCCTGAATGCGCGGGAATTTCGAGACGGTCCCGGTCCAGCCGCTGTCTTCAGCCTTGGCCTCGGCATAACTGGCGCTGCCGCCGCTGCCGCCGTGGTGCCTGCGGTCACGCCTCTTCGAGTACCAGGCGGTAGCGGGTATTGATGTCGGTGGTTGTCTCACGCCGGCCGCGGCGACGCGGATCAGGACCTCGCCGGGTCCATGTACCGGCACGGGAATATCGTCGCGATATCCTCCAACTGCTCGAAGCCGCCATGCCCCTTGAGCAGCACGCCGCGCATGCGAGCTGGAATCGTCATCATCGTCCTTTGAGCCTGGAGGAGCCCGCGCTCACTGATCGGACGTTCGGTCATTTCGAGATGCACTTCCTTGCCCGTCGTAGGGATGGGCGAGGGCGACGGCCTCGTCGAGCTCGATGCCGAGGCCAGGTTCTGACGACGGGATGACGTAGCCCTCCTCCCAGCGCATCGGCTTCTTCAGGATCTTGGCGTGGAAGCCGCCCGCAGGTCTGGATGCTCCGAGGATGAGGAAAGTTCGGGCTGCAGGCGGCGAGCTGCACGTTGGCGGCGCTCCTCGACCGGGCCGCAATAGAGGTGCGGGCGATCTGCGCGTAGTGCGCCTCGGCCATGCCGGCGATCTTCTTGGCCTCGAGCAGGCCGCCGACGCGGCCGAGCGCCATCTGCAGGATCGAGGCGGCGCGCAGCTCGACACGCGCGGGAGAACTCGTACTTGGTGGTGAGACGCTCGCCGGTCGCGACGGGTATCGAAGTGGCGCGCGCCACCAGCGCCATCTCTTCCGGCATCTCCGGCGGCGTCGGCTCCTCGAACCACAGGGGGTCGTAGGGCTCGAGACGCTTGGCGAGGCGGATGGCGCCGGAGGCGCGTGAACTGGCCGTGGGTGCCGAACAGGCAGATCGGCCTTGGTGCCGACGGCCTCGCGGATCAGGCGGACGAACTTCTCGCACAGGGCGATCGATCTGAGCGAGGGCTGGCGCGGATCGAACACCGGAATAGGCGCCGCCGGATCGAACTTCACGGCCGTGAAGCCCTGCTTCACATACTGCGCCGCCCGCTGCGCCGAGAGTTCGGCGTCGTGGTAGATGGCCGCGGTCTCGTCGCCCTCCGGATAGATAGGTGTAGCTGCCGCAGCCGCCTCATGCGACCTTGCCGCCGAGCAGCTCGTAGATCGGCTTGCCCACGGCCTTGCCGACGATATCCCACAGGGCGATCTCGATGCCGGACAACACCCCGCATGAGCGAGACGTCGGGGCGCAGCGTATAACCGGTGCCGTAGACTTTTCGCCAGAGGGCCTCGATGTGGAACGGGTCCATGCCGAGCTACGTGACGCTCGAACACGTCCGGCGACCATGCGGGCTATGGTGTGGGCGCCGAAGGTGTCGGCATAGACCTCGCCGATGCCCTCGATCCCGCTCGTCGGTGACGAGCTTCACGGAACAGGGAAGTAGCGGCCGCCGAATCCGGGCGGCGGATTGCCGACGACGAAGGTCTTGAGATCCGCGATCTTCATTTGAGAACCCTGCCCCGCAGGCGCGTGTGATGCCAACGCGGGCGAAAAATCAAACGAACGACTGCAGCGTTGCCCAGCATATGCGGCGGCGGCGGCGCGACGACCTCGATGGACGGTCGACCTTCGTAAAACGGATCGCCACGCTGCGGGCGAAAAGATAAAGGCCTCGACGCCGAGCCGCCGCGCCATAGAGCGGATCGTTCAGGATCGAGCAGCCGAGCGCGGCGCAATGGACGCGGATCTGGTGGTGCGGCCGGTGCTGGGGACGCAGCTCGAGCCATGGCGAGATCGCTGGCGCGCCGAGGACTTTGTAGTCGGTACTGGCGGATTGACCCGCAGGGTCGGCGACCATGCGCCAACCGGCCTTGCTCGTGATCTTGCGCAGCGGCAGTTCGAGGCGGCCCTGCGCGGCGGCGGGAGCGCCGACGACGACCGCCCAATACACCTTCTCGATGCGGCCGGATGAAAAGAGACGCCTCGAGCTTCGCGGCGCGCGCGGTCGTTGCAGGGCGAGAATCAGGCAGCCGCTGGTATCGTGATCGAGGCGGTGGGCTGGGACCGGCGGCTGCGACAGGCCGAAGGCGGAGCGCGCCGAGCATCGATCTGATGCTGTCCTTGGCGCGCGGGCCGCCGTGGACGGGTAGTCCCGCCGGCTTGTCGATGACGATGATCTGGCTGTCGCGGTAGAGCACGCGGGTGGAGAGGTCCGCGTCAGTGGATACTCGGTCAGGATTCGCGTAGGGGCGACCGGCAGGTCGCCCGCCTTCTAGCGCTGCGCGACCGACGGAGATCGATTCCGACTGGCGCGTTTGGCCGTTCCACGGGCGACCTTCCGGTCGCCCCTACGGGGCGCGCGCCATTCGATTAGAAGAGGAAATATCGCTGCGCCATCGGCAGGACCTTGGCGGGCTCGCAGGTGAGGAGTTGGCCGTCGGCGCGGACTTCGAAATTCTGCGGATTGACCTCGATCCTGGGGGTGGCGTCGTTGAGCACCATCGATTTCTTGGAAATCCCGCCGCGGGTGTCGGCGACGGCGACGAGCGGGCGGGTCAGGCCGAGGGGATGGGCGATATCCGCTCTCCAACGCGGCGCGCGAGACGAGACAGCACGGCGCTCTCGATGCAGGCTGCGGCCGAAGCTCGCGAACATCGGGCGGTAGTGCACGGGCTGCGGCGTCGGGATCGAGGCGTTGGGATCGCCCATGGGGGCGGTGGCGATCGATGCCGCCCTTCAGCACGAGATCGGGCTTCACGCCGAAGAAGGCGGGCGACCACAGCACGAGATCGGCGAGCTTGCCCACCTCGACCGAGCCGATATGCGCGGACATGCCGTGGGCGATCGCAGGGTTGATGGTGTATTTCGCGATGTAGCGGCGTGACGCGCGAGATTGTCGTTGTCGCCCTCTCGTCCGGCGAGCGCGCCGCGCTGGCGCTTCATCTTGTCGGCGGTCTGCCAGGTCCGGATGATCGCCTCGCCGACCCGGCCCATGGCCTGGCTGTCCGAGGACATCATGCGAGAAGGCGCCGAGATCGTGGAGGATGTCCTCGGCGGCGATGGTCTCCTTGCGGATGCGGCTCTCGGCGAAGGCGACGTCCTCGGGAATGCGCGCATCCAGGTGATGGCAGACCATCAGCATGTCCAGATGCTCGTCCATGGTGTTGACCGTGAACGGCCGCGTCGGGTTGGTGGAGGACGGCAGCACGTTCGGCTCGCCGGCGAGGCGTGATGATGTCCGGGGCGTGGCCGCCGCCGGCGCCCTCGGTGTGGATAGGCGTGGATGGTGCGGCCCTTGAAGGCGGCGATGGTCTCCTCGACAAAACCGGATCTCGTTGAGCGTGTCGGTGTGGATCGCGACCTGCATCGTCATGCACGTCGGCAACCGCCAGGCAGTTGTCGATGGCCGCCGGCGTGGTGCCCCAGTCCTCGTGCAGCTTGAGGCCACAGGCGCCGGCCTCGATCTGCTCGATCAGCGCGTCGCGGCCGCGAGGCGTTGCCCTTGCCGAGCAGGCCGAGATTCATCGGGAAGGCCTCGAGCGCCTGCAGCATGCGGCCGATATGCCAGGGACCGGGCGTGCAGGTCGTCGCGGCCGTGCCGGCGGCCGGACCCGGTGCCGCCGCCCGATCATGGTGGTGACGCCGGAATTGAGCGCCTCCTCGATCTGCTGCGGGCAGATGAAGTGGATGTGCGCTGTCGATGCCGCCGGCGGTGACGATCTTGCCCTCGGCCGCGATCACCTCGGTGCCCGGGCCGATGACGATGTCGACGCCGGGCTGGACGTCGGGATTGCCGGCCTTGCCGATGGCGGCGATGCGACCGTCCCTGAGGCCGATATCGGCCTTCACGATGCCCCAGTGGTCGATGATGAGGGCGTTGGTGATGACGGTGTCGACGGCGCCCTCCGGCGCGCTGAACGCTGACTCTGGCCCATGCCGTCGCGGATGACTTTGCCGCCGCCGAACTTCACTTCTTCGCCGTAGATGGTGTGGTCGCGCTCGACCTCGACGAACAGCTCGGTATCGGCGAGAGCGGACGCGGTCGCCGACGGTCGGCCCGAACAGTGGCGGCATAGGCGCGTGCGTGGAGTCGCTGCGGCATGGCTCAATTCCCCAGCGGGCCGCCGACGCGGCCTTGAAAGCCCTGGACGATGCGGGCGCCGGCAGTAGGCGACGAGGCGCACGCTGCGGCTCTCGCCCGGCTCGAAGCGCACGGCCGTGCCGGCAGGAATATCCGAGGCGGAAGCCGCGCGCCTTCCGACGCTCGAACTGCAGCGCCGGGTTGGTCTCAAAGAAATGATAGTGGCTGCCGACCTGGATCGGGCGGTCGCCGCTGTTGACGACGGTAAGCTCGACCGTCGAGCGGCCGGCGTTCAGCTCGATGTCGCCGGACGCGCACGGGATTCTCACCGGGGATCATGAGTCAGCGCACGGGATCGTGGACGGTGACGAGCTTGGTGCCGTCGGGGAACGTGGCCTCGACCTGGACCTCGCGGATCATCTCGGGCGCGCCTCCATCACCTGGTCGCGCCGCACCACGCCGGCGCCGTCGCGCATCAATTCGACGACGCTGCGGCCGTCGCGCGCGCCCTCAGGACGAAGTCAGATATTAACGCGACCGCCTCCGGATGATTAAGTTTCACGCCCCGTTCGAGCCGCCGGCGGGCTCACGACGGCGGCCATGGCGATGAGCAGCTTGTCCTTTTCCCGTGTCGTCAGGTGCATGACTCCTCCGTCAGGCTGCCCGCCGCGGCGTCCGTTAAACTCTCCCGGCCCCACCATAGCAAAAGGGACCGGAGAGAAAAGCCAAGCCCGTCATGGGCCTGGCTCGCTCCACCGGACGTCGCGAACAAGAGAAAAAGGTGCTGTTAACTATAGCTCTTTGCACATTTTTAAGACCTCGGCCACTATTCTCGATTTCAATAAAGTTTTCGATAACTACACCGCGTAGTCGAGACACAGTACTAAAGAATTCGGTTAACGCGCAGACGATCGAACACGGCGGAGAGCGGCAAATCAATGAACCTGCTCGCAGCCATCATCGATGCGACGATCGACCAGGAAGCCGGCAGGCCTCCCGCCGAAGCAAGCGATCGTGGTCAGCCGATTCCCCTCGACCTTCATCCGGCGCTGGCTGTGCTCGGCTACTATGACGGCGCTCTACCTCGTGATCAGCGAATTGCCCGCCGGCACCCGCCTCTCGGCCGGCCGCCAGCAACACCAGCGGCACCTGGTCACTGCTGCCGGACTGAACTGGAAAATCTGACGATCCTGCCGGCCGAAGACGGCAAGGACGAGTTCCTGCTGACCGTGAGCATCGCCACGCCCGATCCCGACGGCTACGACTTCGCCTCGATGACCGCCCAGTTCCACGTGCACGTCGCCGGCGGCACCAGCACCGTGCCCTTCAACTCGCTGGAAGCGGATCGAGGCACAGCCGCAGCAGCAGGAGTGGCCCGATATGGTGCAGCGAGCGGTGCAGCTCAGCCCGCACGCGGGTGCAGACCATCCTCGGTGGCGAGCCCAGCCGCGCCAAGAGCGAACCGGCGGCCACGCAGCCCATCCTCGACGCGTCGGCCGCGCTGCCCCCGGCGAAGATGCCGACGCCTGGCAGGTTCGCCAGCTCGCGGCCGAGCGGGCCGAGTGGCGCGCCGAAGAGGAGGCGCGGTTCTCGCGCACGCGCGAGCAGTGGTGGGCCGATGCCGAGGTCGCTGTGGGCGGCTCGCGCGCCGAACTGGCCGATCGTCATGCCCGCGAGCTGCGTGCGGCCGAGGACCGCTGGCAGGCGCGCGAGCAGGAGCGTAGCGCCGTCACTGAAGCCCTCTGGAGCGCGCGGCTGGCGGCAAACGAAATCCAGTGGCGGTCAGAGTCGGAGCGCTTTGCCTCGGCGATGGCGCATCGGCGGACGAAACTGACGATCGAACGCTGGCGGCGGGCTGCCTGCTGGGTCGCGGTCGCCGTCGCGATCGGCTCGGATGCTGGTGGCCTGAGCACCCTCACCTGCTCTCACAGCGTCCTGCTTGGCCAGATCGGCCAGCAGGCCCGGCCACAGCTTCTCCCAGCAGCAGCGATGATCGTAGTCGAGAATCACCGTAGGCGGGGACGCCCGGGCCCAGGCCTTGCGCGTTACCTCCGGCGGGACGACCTCGTCGCGGCCGCCGGCGTAGTGACGCTGAACCACCGCCGCGGAGGAGCGCCGGCTGGCGCGCCGGATTGAGCGAGCCGAGGAACGGCCGGGCGCCGCGTGACGCCGCCCAGGCGTCGATGTCGAGATTGGCCGCGGCCGTGACCACGGCCGCCGTCTCGGCACCCGCGCGGCCAGCAGCACGGCCAGGCTGCCGCCGCCGCTGTGCCCGAACCAGGCGACCCGGCAGCAGGGACCCTGCGCCAGTATTTCCCGCAGCGCGGCGGCCATGCTCGCCACCACGGCCTCGGAATAGCGCTCGTCCATCCATAGGGCGGGGCGACAGCCGGCGTCGTCGGCCAGGCCGTCGTAGCAGGGAGCGCCCGAGCAGCACCGCCGGTCCAGGGTCGAGATCGAGAAGGCGGAGCATGAGCGGATTGCGCGAGGTGGGATCGGCGGCCGGATAGCGCCGCCGATGTCGGGTGTACCGTCACCGTCGATGTAGACGTGCAGGACCGTGCCGGCGCGCCCGCGGTCCTTCCAGAACAGCACATGGCGAAAGCCGGCGCCGGTGACGACCTGCCGTTCCAATCCCATGGCGCCGGCGGTCGCCGCGAAGCGCTCGGCCGGCGTCGCGCATCCGGCGAGCAGCGCGAGCGCCAACATCGCCAGGGCGGCCGCCGCCCGACCGCAGCCGGGATCGACCGGAAATGCGCCAGCCGAACCGTTTGTTTCCCATGGTTAAGTGCCGGGGGTTTAACCGCGTTTGCTCATCGATGTTTAGATGATCCTGGCTAGATTATTCAGGTGGGAACATGCCGCCCCGGCGCCGCTGCATCCGGCCGACCGCAGCGGCGGTATCTAGCGCTGAGGAGACCCTGTCATGAGGATCGCGGCAACCCCGATTGCGCTCGCCGTCTTCTGCCTGGGCGTGACCATCGTGCCCGCGGCCGCGGCCGAGCACGACCTGCGCACCGCGCCCACGAACCAGGTTGCGCTGCAGCCGGCCGCCGCCTCGAGCGATGGGGCGGAAGCGGTGGCGCCAGAACTGCCTGCTGCCGGGTCAGATCCGCAGCTTCGGCGGCCTCGTCACGTGGTGACGCCGCGCCGAGCGGTGACGCTCGCGGCGACCGACTGCGCCGCCCGCGGCGGCGAACCGATCGCCAGCACAGCCGCCGCGGACTGTGAGCCACTCAGCGCTTGACGAAGAAGAAGTCGCCGGCTTCGTGGCCGGCCGACTTGATCGGCGCGTATTCCGGCACCTGATCGACGTTGAACGATCCGGCGGCGTAGGCCACGCTGGACGCCAGTTCCTGATGCAGCCGCTGACCTTCGATCACGCCGGAATTCTTGCCGAGCGCGTCGAGCAGGGCCTGGCGAAAATCGAGTGCCCGGCGGCGCCGGGCATCGAGGACCGGCGCGATGCCGCCCGAGGTGAGCGCCGTGCGCGAGCGCTTGCCGTTCATCAGCTTCACCCAGTTGGCCCAGGCCTCCGGCGACTTGCCGGCCTCAGGCCGGGTCAAGGCCGAGGCGCGTCAGCGTGCCTGAAAAGCGAGAGTCGACGACCAGGAGCACGTGGCGGGCGCTCATCTGATTGAGGATGTCCGTCACTTGGACGTTGAGGATCCAGTTCGCCGTGCTGTCCCGGCTCGGCGTCGATCCGGCAGCCAGTTGCCGCGCTGGTTTTACCTTGTCGAGCTCGCCGTGGCCGGCATAGTAGACGAGCAGGTTGTCCTGCTCCGGTCAGCTTCTCGCGCATCTGGTTGAGCGCCTGCAGGATGTCGTAGCGGTTGGCATCCTTCAGCGGCGTGACGCTGAAGCCGTATTTGTCCTGCAGCACGGAGGCGATCGCCTGGGCATCGGCGATCGGCGTCGAGAGCTTGGGCAGCTTGCCATAGTTGTTGTTGCCGATGACGAGCGCATAATGCTTGCCGAAATCAAGGTTCAGCGCCGGCAGAGGGCGGCTCGTCAGCCGGCCCCGCGCCGACCGCGGTGCCGCCGGTGTTCCGCATCGCCTGCGGCTTCAGCATGAACTCGAACGTGGCGCGCTTGCCGCCCTGATCGACGGCGACGACCGTGACCTTCGTCCCATCCGCCGCGATCGGAATATCCGTGCGGAAGAGGCCCTTCTTGTCGACCTGCAGGGACTGATCGTTGACCGTCAGAGGGACAGGACGCCGCCGGCGGCGGTGACGCGGCCGACGACCGGCCGCTTCTGCGTCTCGGAGCTGGGTCTCGGCGATCGGCGAGGCCGCCGCACGACCTTGACATCCGGATCGAGGATCTCGATCACCGGCCCCTGGACCGCGGCGTCGGCGAGCTTCTCCTGCTGCTGGGAGGCCTGCCTGCCTCAAGGCTCGCCACCTCGGCATCGAGCTTGGCGACCTCGGCCTTCTTCTCGTCGAGCTCGGACTTCTGGTCGTCGAGCTGGCCCTGGCGATCGGCCAGCGCCTTCTGCTGGGCCTTCAACTCGTCAGCGAGCTTCTGCAGTTCATCCGCCTTCAGATTGATCGGCCTGCGGCCTTCTTCTTCTCGAGGTCGGCCCGCTCGGCGGCCAGCTTCATGCGTTGGGCCTCGAGGGCGGCCTGCTGCTGCTGGCTGATCTGAGTTGTCGGCGACCACCACGCTTTTGCGTTCGACGTCGGCCTTGCGCTCTGCTTCTGCTGGAGCTGGTCCTGCAGCGTCTGGATCTGCTGCCAGCTTCTTCACCTGCTTGTCCTGGGAGGCCAGCTTCTTCTTCAGCGCCGCGTTCTCGTTCTTCGGCTTCTGGGTCTCGGCGTCCGACGCCGGTTGGAGTCTGCTTGGTCGGCGCCACGACCGGCGCCTGGGTCTGCAAGCCACACATCATGACACACCGAGGCCTTGCGATACCAGTTGAGGGCCTGCTGCCCATCCTTGGGCACGCCCTTGCCTTGCTCGTAAGAGGCTGCCACGAGGTCGATCTGGGCGGGTGCGTAGCCCTGGTCGGCCGCCTTCCGATACCACTGGGCCGCGCTCGCGAAATCGCCCTGCTTCTCGTAGATCTCGCCGACGTAGGTCTGCGCCTTGGGATCGCCGCCCTGGGCCGGCTCCATCAGAACCTGGAGCGCGGTGCCGTAGTCGGCGCGGTCGTAGGAAGGTGTATTCGCCGCCGCGAATGGCGCAGTCGGAGGCCGAAGTGCGGACGGCCTGGCGCGCGCCAACGATAGGTCACTTGCGTGCCCAGCTGCTTGATCTTTCCCGGGAGCAGGCAATCGACGATGAGGAACTGGTCGGCATTCTGCACCGCCGCCCAGGCTGATGAATGTCGGCCGCCGGGCGGCACCGGCGCGGTCGCAACGAGCGCGACGACGAGCGACGACAGCACCAGCGCCGCAGCCAGCTTCAAGCTGCGGCGCCAGACCTCTTTAACCTATTTACCATTGCAACACCTGCCTGACGATGCCGTTCCAACATCGATCCGGCGAACGCGATTCTAGCACAGTTCGGGCGGCGGCTGGACAGCGCGTGTTTGCACACGGCAGCCGCACGGCGGCTCCGCAGCGCGCCGTCGAGAGATCCTAGCATCGAGCACGTCCGCCGGTCTGTGTCGGCCGTCATTAGATCGATCCGCTTTGCGCCATGTCGCCGCAGGCGACGCCCGCGAAATGGCGAAAAGTCGTATCTTGCTACGAACGTCAGACTCGATGTCGCCACCGACAGCTTTCCGGGACCGACGCGCTGCGCGATGGCTTAGTCAGGCCGCGCCCAGATCCGCCAGATAAAGCACCCGCATCATCCCCATCTTCCTCCTGCGGTTGCGGCCTTCTGGAAACAGTCGGCTGCGGGCTCAAGATGACAAGGACCATGTTGGCGCCGAGGGGTGGATTGAAAACGTAGATCTCCCGCTCTTTGGGCAGCGAACCGATGACAACCCGTTTGCCGGCTTTCACGTAATTGTTCGGATCGCGCAAAGGGAGCTCGGCATCGGATGGAGAGCGTAGCGCTTCTTTGGGTCTGCGTTGGCGGCATCGATGTAGTCGACATAGAGAATAGCCGTCCCGGGACGGCGTGATCGTAAGGTTGAGCAGATCCTTTCCCTCGTGATACGGGCCGCCGGGATCGATCCGCGGAGCCGACGGGCCGCCCGCGTCGACGGCGACGCTCTCCTGCAATACGCCCAGCACCTTGCAGAGCGGCCGGGTCTGCACTTCGATGGCGTTGTCCACGCGCCCGACCTGGGGCAGGGGGCGGCCAGGGGCGGCGACTGCCTTGGCGCGATCAGCCTCGCTCCTCGACGCTAGCCCGAGGCCGCGATGTCGCCCCTGCGCGGATACATTTACGAGAACGACCGGCGCACTCCAGGGTTCCGACGGCTTGCTGCGCCTGGCCGCGCAGCTTCTCGATATCGGGCACTTGTGGGAGCAAGGCCGTCTGAGTGCCCGTGACGGTCGTACCGCCGGCGTGCGCCGGACTCAGTCCGTTGCAACGTTCGCATTCTGGTGTTGCGGCGTTCGACGTGCGCGGCACCTGCGTTCTGCATGTCGTCGGCGGCGACGTCGTGTCCGTGTCGCGAGCCTCTCTGTCGCCGACGACCGCGCGCCGCAGCAGCGCCCCATTGTCGCTGACGACTGCAGGTCGGTCACGGCCGGCGTCGCGTTTGACGCCTGCTGTTGGCTGGAGGCCGCTCGCCGCCGTTGGCTGGTCACCGTCGGCGCCACGGTCGTGGACGCATTCTCCTGCGTGCGATTGCGACTGCCCGTCGTCGCCCGCCGCCCCAGCCGTTCCATTCTGAGTTGCGGTGGCGGATTGATTGCCGCTTGACGCTGGCGTCGTCGAGTTCGACCCGCTCGCCTGCCCGCTATCGGCCGCCGTCGCACCACGGCGGAGGACGACGTCGTGCCGGCCGCAGTTTCCTGCTGCTGCGTCCCCGTTGCTCCAGTTCCGCCTTCCGCGGAGGTCGAGGTCCGCGTCTGAGTTGCGGTGGTAGACGCGGTCGACTGCTCGCGCGCCGCGTGACCATCCGCCGCGCCGCTATTCAGGGCGCGTTGGTGCCGGTCTGCTGGACGCCGTTGTCGCCGCCTGTTGCGCGTCGTTCCGTCACGTGATCGCGCCCGGCGCGGCCCTGCCAGTACCAATAGCCGAGGGCGCCACCTGCCACCGACGATGACGGCGAGCGCGCCCACGATCGCGCCCCATGCGGCGCGAACCCGGCTTCGACGGGCGACGACTGGTGCGACGTGTCCGGCAAATGGACCAGAACGACGGCCGCCGCGCTGCTCCGACGTACGGATCAGTTCCGCACATCGTTTGCGGCCGCTGGAGCCGGATCGGGCTGCAGCATGGCCGCCAGGTCCGCCCGCACCGCCGCCGGCACCCGGCTGAGGTCCGGCACCGCGCGCCGCGCCTCGATCACGGAGATCGGCGACAGGCCGCATATCGAGCGGCTCGCCCAGGGCCGCCGCCGCAAGCGGCACCGGCCCGAGGCTGCAGATGTCGGAGCGGCCGTCGATCTTGCCGCCAGAACATGCCCAGACTGTTCCGGGCGAGACCATAGGAGTACTTGCCGGCGAAATCGTCGCCGATGATGGTCGTCTGACCTCTGGATCGACGGCCTTGGAGATGCCGAAATCGATGATCTTCGCCTTGTCGAGGTCGCCGCCCGGCAGGATGACGTTGTCGGGCGAGATATCGCGATGGACGACGCCACTTGTCGTGGGCGACCGCGAGGCCGTCGGCCAGCCGGTCGCGCAGCTTCTGCCGCACCTCGTCTGCGTCGAGTGGCCGCTCGCGCATCAGCTTCGAGAGCGACGGGCCGTCGGCGAACTCCATCACGAGATAGAGGCGGGCATTCTCGTCGCGGGAGAGACCCCGTCATAGGCGACGACGGCGTCGTGCGGCGGACGTTGCGCAGCACCGACGCCTCGCTCGCAGTCGGA
>ERZ1370068.3797-contig-2898_pt1 | contig 42305 bp, 74 predicted proteins | sample MGYA00561227_ERZ1370068 | MGnify/ENA primary metagenome ERZ1370068 (study PRJEB38410, sample SAMEA6850437) | metagenome | study: Metagenomic assessment of the ecological functions of the soil: analysis of the soil microbiota associated with the... | reverse complement strand
TGCTCCTACTGTCTTCGCAGCCAAACCACCACGCCATGACGTGAAGGTGATGAATGACAGCGCGGTCGAGCGTGAGGATGATGCGCGGCTGATGTGCGCCGTCGTCGGCGCGCGCAGCGCTCCGCCAGCATCGCCACATTCGCAGCGCTGGGCAGCGCCGCGGTCAGCGTGGATGGCCATCACCTGCAGGTCGGTCAGCGGCGCGCCGAGCGCTCGGGGCGGCCACGGCCACCGCGAACACCAGCGCCGGGTGCAGCAGAAGCTTGGCACAGCGCTTGCGGCAGGTAAGCGCCAGGCGCGGTGCGCGTGTGAGCGTGTTGTCCAGCGCGCCACAGCCACCGTGCCGATCGTGAACAGCGCCACCGGCCTCGCCGCGTCGGCCAGCATCTTGATGACGGTATCCACCGGTCCGCTCGGGCGCCAATTCAGCGCGCTGAGCACACCGCCCAGCGCGATCGCCCATGGCATCGGGTTGGCCAGCGTGCCGCGCAACGAACGCGTCGCTGCTGCGCGCACGCCGCCCGCCGCACCGCCCGCTTGGGCCAGCGCAATGCACAACGAGGTGGTGACGAACATGTCGATCAGGGATGGTGGCGATCATCGGCCCGACGACCGCCGGGCCGAACAGCGCTGCCAAACAGCGGCACGCCCATGAAGCCGGTGTTCGGGAACGCGCTGACCAGCGCGCCGAAGGATCGCGTCTTTCAGCCCCACCACCTCGTCGAGCGAGAACGCGATGGCGATCAACACCATCAGCAGCGCACACAGCAAGTAGATCGCGAGCACGACCGGATTCAGCGCTTCGGCCAGCGGCGTGTTCAGGCCGAAGCGAAACAGCATGCACGGCAGCGCGAAGTACAGAACGAAGGCGTTGAGCCCGGGGATCGCCGACTCCGGCAACACATGGCGCCAACCCGCCAGGTAACCGGCCACCACCAGCGCGAAGAATGGCGCCGTGACGGCGAGGATTGCAGTCATCGGCCCGCAACGCTCATGCCGCGCTGGCACCCGGCCGCGCGGCATCGACGACAAACTGCGCCGCCACCGCCACTGCGCTTGCCGGGTCTTCCGGGCCTGTCGACCACCATCAGGCTTGCGTGCAGCGCGCCGGCGTCGACCCGACAGGCCACGTAGCCGCGTTGGTCCGAGCGGCCGTAGCGCACGTGCGGGTTGTGACGCAGCCATTCGTTTCACGCGTTCCTGCGCGGCGCCGCGGCTTGTGATCGACGTGCCGCAGAGACTCGGTGGCAATCGTCGGCGCACGGGCATCGTCGTAGTCCACCTTGAGATCGGTCACGTAGTGCGCGTGCACGTCGCCGCCCAACACCACTACGCCGGGCACCTTGCGATCGACCACCGCCCGCAGCAGGCGCTTGCGCGCGCCGGCGCGTAGCCATCCCAGCCGTCGGTCCAGTAGGTGGCTCTGGTCGAGCGCGCGCCGTCGCGAGAAGCGCGCCATCAGCGGTCTGCTGCGCGAGCAGGTTCCAGCGCCGCCGCGGATCCCAGCTCTGTCAGCAAGCCAGCGCTCTCGCGCGGCGCCGAGCAGCGTGCGTTGTGGATTCGAGCAGTTCGGGGCAATCGCCCAGGCGCACGACGTTGGAGCCGCCGCGTTCGGGTCTTGGCGCATGCCTGCACGTCGCGGTATTGGCGGTCATCGAGCGCGTGGATGCACACCTGCGATCCCCAGTCGTAGCGACCGTAGATGCGCATGTCGGGTCCGCTCGGGCGCAGTGCTTTCGGAAACGGCATGTGCTCCCAATAGGCGCGGTACGCGGCCGCACGCTGCTCGCGAAAATCGGTTTGCAGGTTCTGGCCCTGCAAGTTGGCGTAGTCGTTGTCGACTTCGTGGTCGTCCCACACCAGGAGCCACGGCATCGCGGCGTGGGCGGCTTGCAGCGCCGGGTCGCTCTTGTACTGTGCATAGCGCGCGCGGTATTGCTCGAGCGTGCGCACCGCGCCGCCCTCGTGGTAGCGCACCGCGACCGGCGGCGACGGGTACTCGTAGATGTAGTCGCCGACGAACAGCACGAAGTCGAGTTCCGGAGCTCGCGACATGCCGCCACGCCGCGTAGTGGCCGTGATCGAAGCGCTGGCAACTGGCCAGTGCGAAGCGCAAGTCGGCAGCGGCATCGGGCGCCGGCGCGGTGCGGCGTGCGTCCACTCGCGCTGCGCTGGCCCAGCGCCTCGAAGCGGTACCAGTAGGTGCGCCCCGGTTCGAGCGCTCGACGGCTCGGCGTGCACGCTGTGCGCTTCGTCGGCGGTGGCAGTCTCGGTGCCGCGCGCGGCGATCTGCGTGAAGCCCTCGTCGCGCGCGAGCTCCCAGCGCACGGACACCTGCGGCGGCAGGTCTGGCCCGGTCAGGCGCGTCCACAGCACGATGCTGCGTTCGCGCGGCTGCCCCGGAGGCGACACCGCAGTGCGCAGCGCACCACGTCGGCGGCGCGAGCGTGGCGCACGAGGGCCGGCGCGCCGATCGTGGCACCGCGCATATGCAAGCCAGCGGCGTCGCGACAGCGGAGGGATTTGATCGTGCATCGTCGTCGCATCCGCAGCTGTGGGCGATGGCCGCGCTTCATACCACATCACGCGCGCGCAGGGTCGTTGGCTATCATCGCGCGCCGCCGATGAACCAAGCCGCGACGACCATCTCAATCCAGCGCAATGGCAGGCCGTGCGGCACACCCAGGGGCCGTGCCTGGTGCTGGCCGGCGCCGGCTCGGGCAAGACCCGCGTCATCGTGCACAAGATCGCGCGCCTGCTGCACGCGGGCGCACGCGCCCGAGCAGATCGCCGCCATCACGTTCACCAACAAGGCCGCGGCCGGAGATGCGCGAGCGCGCCAGCGCGCATGATCGGCGCGCGCGCTGCCAAGCACGCTGGCGATCAGCACCTTCCACGCGCTTGGGCGTGCGCTGCTGCGCGAGCGACGGCGAGGCGACTCGGCCTGAAGCCGCAGCTTCTCGATCCTCGACAGCGACGACGTGCTGGCGCTGCTGCGCGATGCCGGCGGCACCACCGACGCGGCGCTGGCGCGGCGCTGGCAGTGGACCATCAGCGGCTGGAAGAACCGCGGGCCTGAACAGCCGAGGCGCGCGAAGCGCGCTGCCGGCCGACGACGACGAGCGCGTGGCGGCGCGCGTGATGCAGCGCTACGAGGAGCGCCTGAGCGCCTACCAGGCGGTCGACTTCGACGACCTGATCGGCCTGCCGCTCGACAGCTGCTGCAACGCGACGCCGAGGTCGCGCGCGAAGTGGCAGCACACGCTTCGCGCCACGTGCTGGTCGACGAGTACCAGGACACCAACGCGCGTGCAGTACGAGCTGCTGAAGGCGCTGGTCGGCGAGCGCGGCGCGTGTTCACCGCGGTGGGCGACGACGACCAGAGCATCTACGGCTGGCGCGGCGCGACGATCGACAACCTGCAAGCGCCTGCCGCAGGACTTTCCGACGCTGAAGGTGATCGCGCTGGAGCAGAACTACCGCTCGACCGGCGCACATCCTGCGCGCCGCCAACCACGGTGATCGCCGCCAACCCCAAGCTGTTCGCCAAGAAGCTGTGGAGCGAGCACGGCGACGGCGAGCCGGTCAAGCTGCATCGAGTGCGACAACGAGGAGCACGAGGCCGAGCGCGCGGTGGCGCGCGATCCAGGCGCCGGCGCGCGCGCGCGGGCGGCGCAGGTGAAGTGGCGCGACTTCGCGGTGCTGTACCGCGCCAACCACCAGGCCCGCGTGTTCGAGCAGGCGCTGCGCCGCGCGCAGATTCCGTACCAGGTGTCCGGCGGACAGAGCTTCTTCGACCGCGCCGAGATCAAGGACCTGTGCGCCTGGCTGCGCCTGCTGGTCAACAACGACGACGACCCGGCGTTCCTGCGCGCGGTGACCACGCCCAAGCGCGGCATCGGCCACCAGACGCTGGCGTCGCTCGGCGAGTTCGCGCGCCAGCTGGAAGCTGTCGCTGTTCGAGGCGCTGTTCGCCGACAGCTCTGCACGCCGCGCTGCCGCGCAAGGCGGTGCAGGCGCTGCACGAGTTCGGCCGCTTCGTCAACGACCTGGAGTACCGCGCGCGGCACGCGCCAAGGCGGCGAAGACGCGCAGCGCGTTGCTGATGCGACTGGCTGAAGGACCATCGGCTACGAGCAGCACCTGCACGATGGCGAAGACCAGGCCAAGCTCGCGGAAGCGCGCTGGGCCAACGTGCTCGACTTCGTCGAATGGATCGCGCGCCGCTGCGGCGGCGGCGAGGTCGCGCTGACGGCAGCGGCGAGACCGAGACGACAGAGCGTGCTGCAGGTCGGCGCAGACGATCAGCCTGATGCACAGCATCGCCGAGCGCGGCGACGATGCCGACGTGGTGACGCTGTCGACGCTGCACGCCGCCAAGGGCCTGGAGTGGCCGCACGTGATGCTCGCCGGCGTCAACGAGGGCCTGCTGCCGTTCCGCCAGCGAGGCGACGAGCCGATCGACCGCCGCAGCGCCTCGAAGAAGAGCGCCGCCTGATGTACGTGGGCGTGACGCGCGCGCGGCACACGCTGATGGTCAGCGCGCTCAAGCGCCGCAAGCGGGGCCGCGAGACGGTGCCGGCGCTGCCCAGCCGCTTCATCGCCGAGATGAAGCTCGACGAGGCCGTCACGCGCGAGGACCCGCGCGAGCGGCTCAAGCGGCGTGCGCGCCGAACTTGGCGCAGCGCAGCGCCGCGTCGGCGCTGCCTGCGGCATGACGAACCGCTTGCTGAGCCCGCGCCTGCTCAACGGCTCGATCGTGGCCAGCGCGCTGCTGGCGATCGCCGGCGGCGCCGTGGGCGCTCAACCAGAGCGTGCTGGCCGTTCGTGTTCAAGCCATTGACCACCGTGCTGATCATCGTGCGCGCCTGGGCCGCGCGGCGCCGACGCGCCCGCCGCGCGCCGCGCGGTGCGACTCGGCCTGCTGCTGTCGCTGCTGGGTGACATCGCGCTGCTGTGGCCGCAGCAAGGTTTTCTGCCGGGCCTGATGGCGTTTCTGCTCGCCCACATCGCCTACATCGTGGCTTTCACGCGCGAGCATCGTTTTCTGCGCGCAGCCCGCTGCGCTGACGAGCTATGCGCTGGCGGCCGGCGCGATCCTCGCGCTGCTGTGGCCGTCGATCCCGCCGGGCTTGCGTGTGCCGGTGGCGTGCTACGTGCTCGCACTCACCGCGATGTCGGCACAGACGGCGGTGGTCGGCCTGGCCGCGCAGGGCGACGACCGCGCGGCGCGGCCGCTTGCTGATGCTGGGCGGCGCACTGTTCATGACCTCCGACGCGCTGCTGGCTACCAACAGATTCGCAGTCGCGTTGCCGGCCGCGAACCTGTGGATCCTTGGGCACCTACTGGGCGGCGCAATGGTGCATCGCGTCGTGGCTGAAACCACCCGGCGACGCCGCGCTGCGCGCCTCAGCCGCGGACTGAGCTGATCGCGCCGCGCAATCGAGCGCGACGTCACATGCCCTTGAACAGCCCCGCGTAGCTGCGGCTCACCTCGAGCTTTTCGGTGTGGCCCTTCACGCTGACGATCTGGCGGCCGCGAAAATCGCGCGCGACGCCCGCACACCGCGTTCACGTTGACCAGCGTCGAGCGGTGGATCTGCCAGAACAGCTGCGGGTCGAGCCTCGTCGACCAGCTCCTTGATCGGCTTGCGGATCAGCGCCTCCAGCTGCGCGGTCTGCACGCGCGTGTACTTCTCGTCGCTGATGAAGAACAGCACGTCGGCCACCGGGATCATCTGGATCGTCGAGCCCACGCTGGCCTGGATCCACTTGCAGGTAGCCGGCGGCGCCTGACGGGTTGAGCTGCGTCGACAGCTTGTGCAGCAATTGCTGGATCGGCGCGCTGGCCTGCGCGTCGGCCGTGCCGCGGGTGGCCAGCGCGCTTCTTCAAGCGCTCGACCGTGAGCGCCAGGCGCTCGCGCTCGGCGGGTTTCAGCACATAGTCGGCCACGCCCTGCTCGAAGCGCTTCGATCGCGTACTGGTCGTAGGCGGTGACGAACACGATCTCCGGCAGCAGCGCGTCGTCGTCGAGCTCGAGCTGCGCGATCTGCCGCGCCGCCTCCACGCCGGTGAGCCCCGGCATGCGGATGTCGAGGAACACGATGTCGGGCTGGTGCTCGCGCACGGCCTGCACCGCTTCGAGCCCGTTCTTGGCCTCGGCCACGATCTCGAGCTCGGGCCACACCTCGGCCAAGCGCGCGCGCATCTGCTCGCGCATCAGGCGCTCGTCGTCGGCGAGCACGGCCGCGCGGCGGCGGCGTTGTGTTGCTGTTCATGCGGTCATCGTAGCGGCCCGCGGCGGCCTGAGCGCCCGCCACAAGACCCAGGCGAGCAGCACGAACGGCGAGAAGAGGGCGAGCAACACAACGCCCGCCACCAGCACCGGCAGGCCGACCGTTAGCAGCAGCACCGGCACCAGCGCGACGGCGGCCACCACGAACGCCGCGAGCGCGCAACACCAGAGCTGCCAGCAACGCCACCACCACCACGACCGGCCAGCGCCAGCTTCGTGCGCCGCTGGCAGCGCCGCCAGGTCGAGCCCGCTGGCCACCGAAGTGCCGTTGATCGTGATGTCCAGCGGCGCGGGTAGCAGGTCACCGAGGGCCGAGAGCAACGTCAGCACCGACAGTGCCACCGACGCCAGCACGAGCCACACCACGCGGCGCCGCCAGCGGCCGCGCCAGGGCATGGTCAGCGGCCGGGTATCGGGGTCGGGACCGTCATCGAGCTGTTCATCGAGTCACCTCCGTTTCGTACCCTGCGCGCTACTCGCCGGACTGCGGTGCGGGTCAGCCAGCGCGCCTTCGATGCTCTTGTAGGGCACGGTGATCGTCACCGCAGTGCCGCCGCCGTTGTTCTCGCGCACGCTCAGGCTCGCCTTGTTGCCGTACAGCAGCTGCAGCCGCTCGCGGACGTTGGCCAGGCCCACGCCGGTGCCGGCGGTGGCCGCCTTGCCGAAGCCCACGCCGGTGTCGGCCACGGTGACCGCGCGAGCTTGCCGTGCTGCACCTCGGCGCGCACGCTCAGCGAGCCGCCTTCGGGCTTGGGCTCCAGGCCGTGCTTGATGGCGTTTTCAACCAGCGTCTGGATCATCATCGACGGGAACTCGGCCGACTGCAGGCCTTCGGGCACGTCGATCTCGGTGCGCAGGCGGTCTTCCATGCGCACCTTGAGGATCTCGAGGTAGGGCCGGATCACCTCGAGCTCGCGCTTCAAGTCGCGCGGTCCGCCGTCGCCCGCCTCGCGCATCGTCGGCATCGAGGCGCGCAGCAAGCGCGATCAGGTTCTTCTGCATCGTGCTGGCGCGCGACGGGTCGGTCTCGATCAGGTGGTCGATCGACGCCAGCGTGTTGAACAAGAAGTGCGGCTCGACCTGCGCCTGCATCGCGGCCATGCGCGCCTCGACCACCTGGCGCTTCAGCGACTCGGCCTCGGCCGTCTCGGTGGCCTGCGCGGCCTGCGCCTCGGCCTGGATCTGCCGCTTGTAGGTGATCTTGATCACCGCGGAGGCGATGATCCAAAGGAACGCCAGCTCGGGCAGAAAGTCGCCGAACCGCGTGGTGCGCAACCGCACGCGTTTGCGCTCCCCGTCGACCTCGGCCTGCATCTCCTCGCGCGCAGCCTGTGCTTCTTCGCGCGCGGCCTCGGCTTCCTCCTTGGCTTCCTGCTTGGCCTCTTCGATCGCGTCGACGATTTCGCGGCGCGCCGCCTCGACGGCCTGGCGCACGGTCTCGCTGGTGGCGCCGGGCGGCAAGCGGATGTCGACCGATGGCGCGTCCGGTTCCGGCGCCGCCGAGCCGGCACCCCGCTGCCGCCGCTCGCACCGGGCGGCGCGCTGGCCGCCGGCGCGCCTTGGGCGTGATGCGCACGCCGCGCTCGTCGATCGTGATCTCGTAGGAGCGATCGCCCTTGGCGCTGGGCTTGTCCTTCTCGATCTGGATCGATCGGCTCAGCGCGCCCTGCTCGGCGCCTTCGGCGGTTTGGGCGGCTTCGGCGGCCTGGTCGTCGCTCGTCGATCGTCAGCACCTCGGTGGTCTTCCAGCTGAACGGCGGAATGTGCTGCAGGATTCCCGACAGGATCAGCAGCAGGATCGCGAGCAGGATGAAGCGCCACCAGCGTGATGCTGACCAGCCACCCGGCATAGGCGTGGAACGTCCGCACCGCTGGCGGCGACAAAGCGCTGCCAGCGCGAGGCATTCGGGGCAACTGCGGTGGAGGGCATCGACGGCGGGGCCGGAAGGGTCGTTGCCGCGCAATGTACGCAAGGTCCGCACGTCCGGGCGACTAGCGAACGATGCACTGCAGAGCAGGCGGGTTCAGTTGCCGGCAAGCGCGACCGGCTGGGCAATGCAAACCCGGCTGATGGAACTTTTTGGCGCCCGCACGCAATAAGGAGGGTCGGATGCTGCAGATCACCTCTTTCGTGCCCTGGACGCGCGCCGCTGCGAGCGATACCGCTGCCTTGCTCGCCCGCCTCATGCGCGGTGATCCGGCGGCGTTGGACTTGTTGTACCGGCGCGAGGCTGCCGCGGTGTACCGCTACGCGATGGCGATGGCTGGCGACGCTGCGGCTGCGGCCGACGCCACGCACGACGCCTTCGTCGGCGCTGGCTGCGCGGCCGCAGGGTTTCGATGCGGCGCGTGGCGAACTCGGCGCCTATCTGGCCGGCGTCGCGCGCCATTCGCTGCTCGCGCTGCGTCGCGTCGCGCGTGCGACCCGCTCGATGATGAGGCTGACGTCGGCGACGCCGACGGTTCACCCGAGGAACTGCACGTGCGCCGCCAAGGACGCGAAGCGCTGTGGCGCGCGATCGGCGCGCTGCCATGGGCGCAGCGCGAGGCACTGGTGCTGGTGGATCTGCAGGAGCGACCCTATGCAGCCAGGCAGCAGCCATTGCCGGCTGCGAACTCAACACGTTGCGCACGCGGCTGCACCGTGGCGCGCCGGCGGCTGGCCGAGCTGCTCGGCCGCGTGCAGCAGGAGGTGCCCCATGAATGAGCCGAGCAGCTGCCGCAATGGCGCGATGCCACTGGCGGAGCTGCTGGGCGCCGCGGCCGGCGAACTCCGCCATTTGCACCCGCCCGCCAGGCTGCGCGAGCGCGTTTTAGCGACCGCTCGTTCGACACCGCCAATGCCGCCACGGCGGCGGCCGTTGGTCCGGGCCTTGGCTGGCTTCGGGCGCGTGCCGTCGGCACGGCAGCGCTGCTGGTGGCGATCTTGCTGCGTATGGCTGGCCTGGCAGGCGCCGCCGAGCGACCACGCTGCGCGCCTTGGCGAGCGGTTTCGTCCCGGTGGCCAGCGCCGGGCGATGGCAACAACTGCTGAGCGACAGCGCGACGCCCGCTTGGCTGGTGTCCACCGAGATGCCGCGCGACCGCCTGGCCGCGCTCGGCCTGCCTTTCGACCCTGCGCGCGCGGCAGAGCCGGTGCGCGCCGAACTGCTGATGCACGCCTCGGGCGAGGTGATCGCCCTGCGGGTGATCGGCCAATGACACGGAGAGCATCATGAAAGTCTTCTTGCACGCGGTGTTTGCGCCCTGTTTGCACTGCCCGGCGCGCAGGCGTTGGCGCAGCTGGGGCGGTGCCACCTGCCGCTGCGCCCGTGGGAGAAACGCATTGGATGGCGCAGGTTGTGCGCTGATCGCGGCGCCGACGTGCGCGTGTTCGCGAGCCCCAGTCCGCGCACCATGGCGTTCATCTCCGACGAGATGGGCGCAGGAGCGCGTGGTGAAAGGAGCGCCGTACTGCGCCGACGCGCTGCACGAGAGCGTGCAACCGCTGGCCGACGGCAACCGCATCGTGCAGCGCCAGGTCACTCGGCTGTGCCGTGATGGCGAGGGGCGCACGCGGCAAGAGGTGGACTACGACGGGCGCAAGCGCGTGTACCTGCGCGACCCGGTGGCGCGCGAGGCCTGGATGCTCGACCCCGAGCGCAAGACCGCGCGCCTGCTCGCCGGCACGCGCGCGCGCGGACCGTCTCATCGTGCCGGACAGCCGGCGACGGAGCGGCTCTGGCGCGACGTACGGCGAGCGCATGCGCGAGTGGGGGCGGTCGTCGCGGGACCACCTCAAAGCAGACCCGGCGGCCGTGCCACCGGTGCCCCTGACCCTCCGGTGGCGCCAAAGCCCTGGCGGCGGCGCAGCCGGTGGTCATTGTGGCAGGGGATCCTGCCCGCCGGCTGGCCCTAGGCGGCGACGCCAGCGACGCTGGGAACATCCCAGATTCAGGTGTTCGGTGTCGAAGGCCGGCACGACGGGTTGATCACGGGGATGCCACCGCCGCCCGATGCACCGCCGATGCCATCCGTTGCTGGCGCATCGCCTGCCGGGCTTGCTGCCACGCGGCCCGGGGTGCTGAGCCCGTTGGGCAGCAAGGGAGATCGAGGGCGTGCGCGTCGACGGCGAGCGCACCACCTGGACCATCGAGCCCGGGCGGCTGGGCAACGAAAAGCCGATCGTCATCACGCGCGAGGTGTGGACGTCGCCCGAGCTGCTGCTGACCGTGCAGACGCGAGAGTTCGATCCACGCAGCGGCGAGACGACCTATCGCCTCGAGCAAGCTCAAGCGCGGCGAGCCCGACGCGGCGCTGATGAAAGTGCCCGCCGACTACGACACCAGCCCTGGCCACGGCGGGCGCCAGCGCGCCGCCCCCGCCAGCCGCATCGGGCGGCCGCGGCTGAAGCCGGCGCTCACTGGAGCACCTGCAGGCCGAAGCCCAGCAGGGCGATGGTCACCGTGACGCACAGCACCAGCGTCGAGCAGCGCCATCGCCGTGCGGTCGTCGTCGACCAGGCGCTGCGACCGGATCGTTGGCGGGCTCGATCGGAAAGACCGGCATCGCCGCGGCTTGCCAGCGCGTTTGCACGCGAGGCTTCGCGTTGGCTTCGGCGGCAGGTGCCGCCCATCACCAGGGGCTTCGGCGGCGGGCGCGTGTGTCCAGCGCCACCAGCGTCGGCCAGGGCCGCAGCGGGCGGCCGGTGCCCGAGCCGGTGAGAGGGGGCGCTCGGTTGGGATTTCAGGGACGTCATCTCCGTACCTCCAGGCGCCGCCGGAACATCAGCGGCATGGAGGCATTGCATCGAGAGACGGCGTCGCATTGCGACGCAACAATTGCCAGGCCAGGCGTTCAAAAGTGCAGACGATTCGCCGGCCGCGCGTGCGAGCACACCGGGCCAGCCATGCCGGCGCACCGGCCACGCTGCGGGTGCGTTTGTTCCTACGCGGGACCGGGTCGCACCGCCCGTTGGCGGCTGCCGAGCTGCACGCCGTCGCTAACCGAAACCGCCAAGAACCTGAAGGCCGAGACCCCGGGCACACAGCCCGGGAAATCCGCCGATCGGTTGCTGTCCAGCGAAGCCGCCGAGCATCTGGTCGAGATGGCCGTGAGATCCAGTGCCGCGCGAGATGGATGGCTGCGGCTGACGATCCGGAGCAGCGGGCGCGCTCGCACCTGTGTGATCGCCAACGCCTACCTCGCGATCTCAGCCCGCGGAACGCGAAGCAGCTCGTGCATTGGTTTGGGGCCGCCAACTGGGCGACACATTTCTGGCCAGAGCTCGGCCAGTTGCGTGAAACGTTCGACCGCGAACTCACGCGTGAACAGCGCCTGCTCGCGAGCTGGAAGCAACGCGGCACCGACTTGCCTCGACGACGCACAGCGCGGCGCGCTGGTCGGAGAGCTTGCTGCGCGAAGGGTCCGTCAACAAAAGCGCCTTGCGCAGCCCTGCGGCGCGTCAGCCCCGCCACCGCATCGAAGCATCTGACCAGCACTCGCCCAACGCGGCCTGCTGCAGCCAACCGGCAAGGGCCCGAGCACGCGCTACCTGCTTGAAGGACTGAACGGCCTCGGCGATGGCGCGTCGACCGCGCGCCGCACCCATCACTTGTAGAGCACTCTCGGCAGCCACAGCCCGATCTGCGGCCACCAGTAGAGCAGGAAGATCGCGATCACCTGGATGCCCATGAACGGCATCATGCCGCGCGAAGATCTGGTTCAGCGTCACGTGCGGCGGGCGTCACGCCCTTCAGGTAGAACGCCGCCATCGCCACCGGCGGCGACAGGAACGCGGTCTGCAGGTTGAGCGCCACCAGCAGGCCGAAGAACAGCGGGTCGACGCCGAACTTGTCGAGCAGCGGGATGAAGATCGGCATGAAGATGACGATGATCTCGGTCCACTCCAGCGGCCAGCCGAGGATGAAGATGATGAACTGGCGCGAGCAGCATGAACTGCGTCTTGGCTCAGGTTCATCGACAGCACCCAGCTGCTCGACCAGCTCCTGCCCGCCGAGCAGCGCGAACGCCGCCGAGAAGATGGCCGAGCCGACGAACAGCCAGCACACCATGGCGCTGGTCTTGGCGGTGAGGAAGACGCTTTCCTTGATCACGCCGATGGTCAGCTGCCTGTACGCGGCGGCCAGCAAGAAGCCGCCGAACGCGCCGACGGCCGCGGCCTCGGTGGGCGTGGCCAGGCCCATCACGATCGAGCCCAGCACCGCGAGGATCAGCACGACCAGCGGGAAGAACGAGGTCAGCAGCATCTTGAAGATTTCGAGCCGCTGAAAGCTCAGCAACGCGTAGAACGCCGCCAGCGCCGCCAGACGCCACGGCCAATCCAATCCAATAGCCGGCCGGCGCCGCCGCGCGAATGGTTCGCGCTCGGCCGCGGGCGCCGCTTCGCAGCGGCTGGTTCCTGACGCCGCTGTCCGACCCGGTGGCTCGCGCACGCCGGTGCTGGCACCCGGCGGCTCCTGCAGCCCGCCTGGCTGCGCCGGGCGGCTCCTGCAGGCCGCCGGCTGCGCCAGGTGGCTCCTGCGAATCCGCCGCTGCGCCGGCGGCTCGCGCACCGCTGGCCGATGCCGCCCGGCGGCTCGCCCACCGAGCCGGTCTTGCCGCACCATGGGCGCGGCTTCGGGCGCGGTGGCCAGGCGATAGCTGCCGAATGCCACCAGCGCGAACAGCGCGTGCCGGCAGCAGCGCGATGCCCAGCTGACCGAGCAGGTAGCGCGGTGGGCACGTCGACGTTGCGTTGGACCCTTTCAGCGCATTGAGCGAGCGCCGGCAGCGCGCGGTTCGACAGCGCATCGGCCACCCGCTGCAGTTAGCGCAGGCAGCGTCGACGCGGCGCAGCTCGGCCGCCAGCGGCAGGCGCCAGGCTCGGCTTGAGCATCGCGAGCGATGATCACGTACACGATGTACAGGCCCGCCAGCATCAAGCCGGGGAAGAACGCGCCCGCGTACAGCTGCACCACCGAGACGCCCGCGGTGGCACCGTAGACGATCAGCATCACCGACGGCGGGAATCAGGATGCCCAGGCAGCCGCCGGCGGTGATCGCGCCGGCCGACAGCTTGACGTCGTAGCCGGCCTTCAGCATCTGCGGAAAGCGCCAGCAGGCCCATCAGCGTGACCACCGCGCCGACGATGCCGGTGGCGGTGGCGAACACGGCGCAGGTGAACAGCGTGGCGACCGCCAGCGAGCCCGGCACACGAGCCAGCGCCAGGTGCAGCGAGCGGAACAGCTTCTCGATCAGGTTGGCGCGCTCGACCAGGTAGCCCATGAACACGAACAACGGGATCGAGATCAGCACGTCGTTGCTCATCACCTTGAACGCCGCCTGCACCATCAGGTCGAGCGTCTTGGTGGTGTCGCGGTCGTACGCGAGGTAGGTGAAGATCATGCCCATGCCCATCAGCGTGAACGCGGTGGGAAAGCCCAGCATGATCGCCACCACGATCAGCGCCAGCATCAGCAGCCCGTAGTGGCCGTTGGTGATGGTCTCGGCGCGCAGCAGCACGATGGCGATGCCGAGCAGGATCAGCCCCATCAGGATGAAGCCGAACCACAGTTCCTTTCTGATTTTCATGACGGGTCCTTCGGCACGGCCACGTACTTGTCGAGCGCGATGATGTCTTCGTCCTTCACGTGCACCATCGCCTTGAGCTTGTCGACGTCGACCTCCTCCACGTCCTGCACGCGCGAGGGCCACTCGCCGTCGCGGATGCACATCACGCAGCGCACGATCTCGACGATGCCTTGCAGCAGCAGCATGCCGCCGGCGATCGGGATCACGAACTTGAACGGGTACAGCGGCAGCGGCGTCGCCGCGAAGGTCTGTTCGCGGATCGCCAGCGCCTCCATCGAATAGGTCCAGCCGGCCCAGGTCAGCGCCACGATGCCAGGCAGGAAGAACAGCACGTACAGCACGAGGTCGACCCAGGCCTGCGTGCGCGGCGTGAAGAAGCCGTAGAGCACGTCGCCGCGCACGTGGTTGTTCTTGGCCAGCGTGTACGCGCCGGCCATCATGAACAGCGTGCCGTACAGCATGATCTGCACGTTGAGGTTCCAGTCGTGCGGGCTTGTTCAGCGCGTAGCGCGAGAACACTTCCCAGGTGATGCCAAAGGTCAGCACCACGATCACCCAGGCGAACCCCTGGCCCAGCCACGTGGACAGCGTGTCCACCCTCAACAACCAGCGCTGCATCGCTGCCCCCAACTGACAAAAGCGGGGCGCCCAGCTGGGCGCCCCGCTGCCATACGCTTCAGCCGCTCACTTGCGGCCGAAGTAGTAGTTCCACGCCATCTTGAAGTCGACCAGGTAGTCGTTCTGCCACTGGCCGGCGCGCTGCGCGAAGGCCTTCTGGCTGTCGAGCACCTTCTTGAACAGCGGGTTCTCGGCCGACTTCTTGGCGATCACCTTGTCCCACGACTTCGAGCTGGTTGCGCAGGATCGCGTCGGGCGTCTTGAAGAAGTTGACACCGGCCTTCTTCAGCTCGATGTAGTCCTAGCGAGTTGCGCTCGATCGCCTTCCAGCTCATGTCGGCGCTGGACGCCTGCACCGGCGTAGTCGATGATGTGCTTCAGTTCGGGCGACAGCGCGTCGTACTTGGCCTTGTTGAACAGGATCTCGAGCTGCTCGGTGCTCTGGTGGAAGCTCTGCAGCATGCAGTTCTTCACCACGTCGGGAAAGCCGAGCGTGCGGTCGCTCGAGGCGTTGTTGAACTCGGCCGCATCGATCAGGCCGCGGTCGAGCGCCGGCACGATCTCGCCGCCCGGCAGCGGGTTCACCGCTGCGCCCTGCTCGGTGTAGATGTCCACCGCCAGGCCGACGGTGCGGAACTTGATGCCCTTCAGCTCTTCCACGCGCGCCACCGGCTTCTTGAACCAGCCGAACGGCTGCGTGGGCATCGGGCCGTACAGGAACGACACCACGTCGACGTTGATCGACTTGTAGATCTCTTGCAGCAGCTCCATGCCGCCACCGTAGTAGTGCCAGGCACAGCAGCATGTTGGGGTCCATGCCGTAGCCGGGCCCAGAACCCCACAGCGCCAGCGCCGACTGCTTGCCGTAGTGGTAGGCCACCACGCCGTGGCCGCCGTCGAGCGTGCCCTTGGACACGCCTTCGAGCAGCTGGAACGCCGGCACCACGGCGCCGGCAGGCAGCACTTCGATCTTCAGCCGGCCGCCGGCCATGTCGTTGACCTTCTTGGCGAAGTCCTGTGCGTACTCGTGGAAGATGTCCTTCGCGGGCCAGGTGGACTGGAAGCGGAAGCTCACGGTCTGCGCGCGCGAGACGGCCGGTGCGGCCAGCGCGCCGGCAGTGGCGGCACCGGCTGCGGCCTTCTTCAGAAAGCGGCGGCGTTGGGCGGGGCTCTGGGTGGGCTCGGTCATGGGTCTTGTCTCCTTCGTCGTCGATCCGGTCGTGTCGGTGCAGCGCACGGGCGCGCGCAAAAGCTGGTGAGCTTTGACTATCGGATCGGCCTCCCAGCGACGCTACTGGGTCTAACCCGCTGAAAAACTGTGTCGCAGCGGAGCGCAGGAATCGTCGCCAGGACGGTGCGTGCGGCCGCGCGGCTTACGCGGTGCGCGACGGGATTCATCCCGTCTCGCACCCCGCGCTTCAGGGTGCGTCGTCGCGGATGCCTTCCACCTGCACCAGCAGGCGCACGGTGTCGGCCACGAACGGCAGGCTATGGGGTGATGCCTGCGGCACTGCGATTGAAGCGGCCCTCGAAATCGCCGCCGCACACTTCGCGGCGGATCAACGGGCTGGTGTAGCAGTTGAAGCGCAGCGCGGTCAGGGTCATCGGCAGGCTGACGCCACGCAGCGTGAACTCGCCGCGCAGCGCCTTCACGCGGCCGGCGCTCGTCGAAATCCACGCTTTCTGCCACCAGGTAGGCGCGCGGATGCGATTGCACCGCCAGCATGTCGCCCTCCTTGAGCCGGGCGTCGAGCACGGGCACGCCAGTGTTCACCTGCGAGGTGTCGATCTCCACCTGCACGCGCCCTTGCGCGCGGCGCGGTCCAGCGTGGCCTCGCCATTGAGCGGGCCAGAAGCGCCCGTGGATGGTCGAGGTGCCGAAGTGCAGCAGTTCGAAGTTGACGAAGGTGTGAGTCGGGTCGAAGCGATAGACGCACCGGCTCGGCGCGCGCCGCACCGGCCACCGTGCACAGCGCTAGGCAGCAGGTCAGCGTGCGGCGTCCGCTGTGCATCACGAAGTCGTCGCGCTGCGCCGCACCGGGCTCACGAAGTCGGCAGGCCCGACAGCGCGATGCGAAACCGCACCTGCACCTCGTGGGCCACCAGGCTGGCGTCGGTCCACTCGCCTTCGCCGATGCGGAAGTCGCTGCGCTTGACGGTGAAGTTGCCGCTGGCCGTGCCGCTGGCGCCGTTCTGCGTCAGCGTCACCGGCACCACCATGTCGTGCGTCTCGCCCTTCAGCGTGAGGCGGCCGCTCATCTCGTAGCGCCTGCCGCCAGCGGGGCGGATGCCGCTGGACTGGAACACCGCTTGCGGAAAGCGCGCCGTGTCGAGCCACACCGCGCGTTGCGCTTCGGCGGTGACCTCGGGCGCAGCGAACGCCACGCTGTCCATCTGGATGCGTAGCACCACCTTGCCGGCTTCGGGCTTGCGCGGGTCGAGCGCCACCTGTGCGCTCCAGCGCTGAAAGCGCCCTTCGACCGGCACGCCCATCTGGCGGGTGACGAACGTGAGTTCGCTGCTCGCCGCGTCGACGGTTTGCGCCCGCGCAGCGCTGCAGGCCGGCTGGCCAGCATCAGCGCGGCGGTCAGCGACAGAATGATCTTGCTCATGGTTTATCTCCGATCTTGCGCCGACATACGGAGTTCAACGCCAAAGCGGACGCATGCGATGCAACAGTCCGTCGCGATCGACCACATGATGTTTCAGCGCGGCGGCCACGTGCAGCAGCACCAGCAGCGCCAGCGTCAGCGCCGCGGTCTTGTGCACGGCTTTCAACGCCTCGGCCCAGGCGCGATCCACCGGCACCCAGTCGGGCAGCGGCAGCACGCCGAACCACACCACCGGAAAGCCTGCTGCCGAGCTGTAGCCCCAGCCGGCCAACGGCACGGCGAAGAACAGCACATACAGCGCCCAGTGCACCGCGTGCGCCGCGATGCGCTGCCAGACCGCCATCGGCAGATCGGGCGGTGGCCGGTGCGTCAGCCGCCAGACCAGGCGCAGCGCCGACAGCGACAGGATCGTGATGCCGGCCCATTTGTGCCAGTTGAACAGCTTGCAGCCGTTGCGGCGACAACGGCAGGTCGTGCATGTGCAGGCCGAGCGCCAGGTTCAGCACGATCAACGCTGCCAGCAGCCAATGCGCGGCGATGGCCACCGTGTCGTAGCGGGCGCGCGGCGACGCGTCGGCTGCCGCGTGCGCCGTCATGCGGCTGTGCCCTCGTCGAACAGCGGCGCCGCCTCCGCAGCGAGCGCATGCGCCGCTGCGTCGTCGAGCAAGCGGTGGCGCAGCGCGAAGTCCAGCGTCACCAGCGACGCATCGACGGTCATCTCTTCGCTAGCCGCCAGCGCCAGGGCTTGCGACAGCGGCTGCAGCGACAGCTCGGCCACCTCGCCGTCTTGATTGCGGGGCGTCAGCCCGGCGGGCAGCGCCAGGTCATAGACGTGGATCCACTCGCGCTGCAGGCCTTCAGGAATGTCGCGCAGCAGTTGCACCACACGGCCGCGCGCCAGCCCCTGCAACTGCGACGGCACGAGGCCGGCTTCTTCCCACGCTTCACGCACCACGGTGTCGTGTGGCGACTGGCCGGCCGGCACTCCGCCGCCCACCAGGTTGTCGAGCCTGCCGGGGTCGGTGGCCTTGGTCGAACGAGCGCCGTGCGATCCACAGGTGCTCGGGCCTGCCGTGCCGCGTCGGCGACATAGCCGTTGCAATGCGCGCCCAGCGTCAACGAGCCCCAGAAGCGCGTCGCCGCGCGCTCGATCGAGACCCCGACAGGCTCGCCTCGCACACTGAACAACGGAAACGGCTTCGTCGCGCCATGCAACGATCAGGCCCTCGGCGCGCAAGCTGTCGTTCATCGTGGCCATCGCGTCGCCGCGCGCCGATGCTGCGCAATGCAGCGTCACAGCGGGCGGCTCGATGTGCAGCCACTGCGGCCAGCGCGCCAGTACGCGCAGGTGCGCGCGAGCCGACCGAGCCCACGGGCCACGGCAGCGCGCCTTCCGTGTGCGACGAAGAAGGGCGTGCGCGTCGCCGGGTCGTGCGTGCGCGCGGCCGCGATCGCAGGCCACATCATCATCGATCTGAGGGCGCGTGGCACGTCACGCCGCCCCAGTGGGCCCGGTTGAGTCCAACACGCGTGCGCATCACGGCGTGGGCTGGCGCACCCATGACGCGATCCACTGCACGGCCTGCGCTTCCATTCCGACGTAGCCATGCCAGTGAAAGGCCTCGCACGGATCACCGCGCGCGCCTCGCCGCCGCTGGCCCACAGCAGCTTCTTCACCGGCGCCTGCGTCAGATCCGACACGATCCACGACACCTCGTGCGCGCGCACGACGGACAGGCGTCCTTCTCGTGGTGCAGCACCAGCACCGGCAGCCGCACTTCGCCCAAGCGCTGCGTCGGCACCGCACCGGGCAGCTTGAACGCGGTGATGCTCGACGTCAGCACCACACCGGCCAGCCGTGGCGGCCCGATCGCGATCGCCGCCGCCGCGGCCGACACCGTGCCGCGGCTGGTGCCCACCAGCCACAACGGCGCGTTCGTGCGCGTCAGCAGATCGTCGATCGACTAGGCCGAGGTCCTGCATGTGCGCGGCGCCGGCGCGAAAGCCGGTGTCCATGTCGGCCACGTCGGACGGTCGTCCGACGATCGCGACGTTGAAGCCCTCGGCGGCGAAGAGGTCGCGGCTGCGCACCAGGAAATTGCCCGATTGCGGGCGCCCGTCGCGCATACCCGATGCCGCCGGCGCCGCCGGGCAACAGCACCAGCGTGGCCGACGCATTGGCGCGCGGCATGTACCAGTACGAGACCGTCACGCCGCCGCGTGTGGGCAGCGTGACCAGCTGGTCGGCGCGCGCCATGGCCGCCCCGGCAGGCTGCCAGCACCACGAGCCAGGCCCCGAAGCAACGCGAGCCGATCATGATCGACGGTCAGCGTGCCGCGGCGAGGGCGGCGCGCGCGAACGCCAGCACCAGCGGCGGCACCTCGCCGCGCAACCCGGCGCGCTCGGGCTGGAACAGCGTTGCCACGAAAACGGATGGTCGGTGTGCTCGATGGCGCGCACCTCACCGGCCGCGTCGAACGCAGTGGCGACCAGTGGGCCGTTCAACAAAGCCTCGCGAAACGCGGGGTTCAAGCCGTAGCTGCGGTGGTAGCCCTCGTGGGCCTGGCCGCTGCCGTAGGCCCGTGCGATGCGGCTGCCCGCAACCAGCCGCACGGTTTCGCTGGCCTCGACGAGCGCACACGACAGCAGCGTGATCACCGGGCGTGCAGCTTCGGGCGCTGTCTCGGCGTGCTCGGCGTCGGCCCAGCCGAGTACGTGCCTTGCGTACTCGACCACTGCATGCTGGAAACCTCCGCAGGTGCCGAGGAACGGCAGACCGCTGGTGCGCGCATGGCGGATCGCGAGCAGCGCGCCGTTCCATGTTTTTGTAGGGGCTACCGGGCACGCACCACACGCCGTGCACGTCGCCCAACACGCTGACATCGGTGATGGTGTCGGTGGCCAGCCAGGGCGCGTCGATGCGTCACCCCAGCGCTTGCGCCACCAGCGGGAGCGCCGCCTCGATAGCGCGGTGCGCGACCTTGCGCTCGTCGCGTTCGCCCACCAGGGCCAGCGTCAATCGGGTGCTCATCGGCCAGCGAAGGTCAACCGCCGTCCATCACCAGCTGCGTCTGCGTGACCACTGCGCACAGCTTGCCTTCGGCATTGCGGATCATCGTTTGCCACACCATGGTCGTGCGCCCGCGATGCAGCGCCACGCTCTCGCCGGTGACCACCGTGTCCACGCGTGCGGCGGCGATGAACTTCGTGCTCGAGTCGGTGGTCGTGGTGCGTTTGCCGGCCGGCAGATTGAGCACCGTGCCGACCGCGCCCAGCGTGTCGGCAAACGCCATGATCGCGCCACCGTGCAGCACGCCGCCGCTGGTGCACAAGTCGGGCCGCACCGGCAACTCGGCCAGCACGCGTTCGGGCGCGAGCTCGCGCAACTGCAGGCCCATCAGGCCCGGAAACAGCGGATCGAGGCGTTGCTGAAGCGCAGACATGTCGATCATGCGGACCTCGCGCACGGACAAGCGGGTCCGCGTTGGTCCGGCATTGTGCCCGCTGCGAAGCGGCGCCACGCGCAGGGTCACCGCGCCGACGTTGCCGCCGGCGCAGGGCATTCACTCGGTTTCGAAGCGCAGCAAGTGGTCGTCGATGCGCCACCAGTTGGCCATCTGGCCGACGTGATAGTGCGCGCTCGGCCGCGCGCGCAACGGGCCGTCGATGATGCCCACGCGGATGCGCACCGCCAGCGGGTCATCGGCGTTGGTGCTGAACAGTGGCGAGCCGCAGCGCTTGCAGAAGATGCGATGGACGCCGGGCGACGATTCGTAGTTGCCCAGCAGCTCGGCGCCCTCGGTCACGTCGAGCGCGGCGGCCAGCATCGTCGCGTGGGCAGCGAAAGGCCCACCCTGCGCCTTGCGGCACATCGAGCAATGGCAAATCTGGATCGGTCCCGGTTCGGCGTTCAACGCGAGCTTGACGCCGCCGCATAAGCAACTGGCCGTGTATTGAGATGCGCTCATCGCTGAAAAAGCCGTGCTGCCTGCTGCCGTATCGGAATCTTAGCCGTGGCGATGTTCAATGCCGCGCGCGTGGCGCGACCGCTGCGTGATGCCTTGCCGCGCCTTGCGTACTGGCGCTGGCGTGCCCGTTACGGTTTGGGTGACGACGCTCCCGCACCGGGGATGCCGACCTTCTTGGCAGCCGTTTCGACGGCGTGCCCGGTGGCTTTGGCGCCACGCTCGACCCCTGACATGCCGGCGTTCACGCCATGCTTGACCGCGTGTTCGACCTGGTGGCCACGGCCGAGGCACCGGCCGCCGCGCTTTGGGCAACCTCCGTGACCGTTGCGCACGCGCTCGACGCCTGCCACAGCAGCGCGAGGCCGGCGAGCAAGCGGCTAGCGTTGGACATCATCTTGACTTCTCCCATTCGACCCACGCTGATCGTAGCGCCCGCGCCCGCTTGGTCAGGGTCGCGCCGGCGTGACCTTTTTGCCGGAAGGCGCTTGCGGCGAGCTGATTCCGTCATGCATCACGATGTTGCAGCAACGCTTTGGGTGCCTTGTGGGACCACGCTTGCCCGATCAGCTGTTTGACGACGGCGGGCGCGGCCATCAAGAGATCGATGCGCAGCCCCACCACCTTCGATCCCCACAGCACTTTGTGCGCCCATTGCGGGTGCATCGCCAGCGTCTGCTCGCGCACGCGGTCGCTGACAAACAGATGCAGGCGATCCTGCTCCGGCGGCACGGTGGCGAAAGATTTTGCCGCGCACGCGAAACGACGTGAACTGGAAGTGCGGCTGCTCGGCGGCGTCGGGCCACGACATCGCGCAGCGCCGCACGTCAGTCAACCGTCATCGTCCCGCCAACGCGGCTAGCGCGAGCGGCCGTCGAAATGCGTCACCGGGATCGGGCCGAGATCGATCCCTTCGAGGCAGCGAACGTTGATCGCCGCCATCGCGTTGCCTTTGGCGTCCTTGCCCTCGCCGTACGGGTGCATGCCGCAGGTCGGGCAGAAGCGATGCTTGATCACGTGCTTGTTGAACAGGTAGGTGCTGGCGTTGTCGTCGGGCGTGAGCAGCCGCAGCTGCTCGCGCGGCACGAACCACATCAGCGCGCCCTTGCGCTGGCAGATCGAACAATTGCACGACATCACCGTGCCGATCTCGCCGGACACTTCGAACGCCACCTTGCCGCAGTGGCAGCTGCCCTTGTAGTCCATCTGCGATCTCCTTTTCCTGGTCGCAGTCGATCCTCCACGCCACACGCCGGGCCATCAGCGCCCACACCCCAGCCAGCGACAGCAGCGTGCCGCCGGTCAGGTTGAATCGGCGCTGCGCCGTGGCTGGATGACGAGCAAGCGGCGGGCCGAGGCCGCAAACACCGCGTACAGCGTGGCATTGACCACCGCGAGCACGACGAACGTGGTCGCCAGCAGCCACAGCTGAGGCGCCACGCTGGCCTGCGGGCTGATGAATTGCGGCAGGAACGCGACGAAGAAGCACGATGCCCTTGGGGTTCAGCGCCGTCACCAGATAGGTGTTGGCAAACAGCTTCCAGCGCGAGCCCGCGCAGCCGCGGGCGCGACCGGCATGCCGCTCGACGCACCGGCGCGCAGCAGCTTGATGCCCAGGTAGAGCAGGTACAGCCCGCCCGCCCACTTGACGACCGTGAACCAGAAGGCCGAGGTGGCCAACAGCGCACCGAGACCGACCAACGACAGCGCCAATGCCGTGGAGTCGCCAAGGGCCACCGCGGCTACCAGCGCCGCGTTGGCGCGCCGGCCATGCGCCACCGAGTAGCTGATGACGGTGAGGATCGTCGGCCCCGGCAACACCAACAGGATCGCCGATGCACCGACAAATGCGAGCCACAGTTCAATCGACACGTGGCAGCTCCTTGATCGAATCCGTTGCTAGCATAGCGGCGAGGCAATGCACGCAAGGGACAGGGATGGACATCACAAGCAGGGCCCACGATTCGTGTCGGCGTCGGAGGCTGGACATTCTGAGCCGTGGCGCAACAACTTCTACCCCGCCGGCTGGCCGATCGCGCGCGAGCTCGAATACGCGAGCCGCAAGCTCACGGTGATCGAGGTCAACGGCACCTACTACAGCCTGCAAAGCGCCGCCACGTTCGCGAAATGGCGCGAGCAGACCCCGACGGACTTTGTCTTCACGCTGAAGGCCACACGCTACGCCGACCAACCGCCGCGTGCTGGCCGAGGCCGGTGACTCGATCGAGCGCTTCGTGCGCAGCGGCATCGCCGAGCTGGGGCCGAAGCTGGGCCCGATCGTCTGGCAGTTCGCGCCGACCACAGCGCTTCGATGCGGCGGACTTCGAGGCGTTCTTGCAGCAACTGCCGGCGGCCATCGACGGCGTGCCGCTGCGCCACGCCGTCGAGGTGCGGCACGAGAGCTTCAAGTGCGCGCCCTACCTGGCGCTGGCGCGCAAGCACCGCGTGACCACCGTGTTCACCGACTCCGACGACTACCCGTCGTTCGCCGATTTGACCGGCGAGTTCGTCTACGTGCGAACGATGCGCGCCGACAAGTCGTTGCCCGAGGCTGCTCACCGCAGGCGCTGGCGCAATTGGCGGCGTGCACGCGCGTGTGGCGCGACGGCGGCGAGCCGGCGGCGCTGCCGCGCGTGCGAGGCCGCAGCCGGCGCCCGCCGCGCCGCGCGACGTGTTTCTGTTCTTCATCAGCGCCGACAAGGAGAAGGCGCCGGCCGCCGCGATGGCGCTGCTCGAAGCGCCTGCGCGCGTTGAGGCGCGCGCACCGACCGACGCTTCGCGCTGTTACGCTGGACGCTGCCGCTGGCCATCTGCGCGAGCCAGCAGGATCTGCCACGGCGTGATGCTGTCGATTGTCAGCAGGTCCATGCCAGTCCACGGGTCCGGCTCGAGCAGGCGTCGCACGGCATCCGGCGACGCCGCTTCGATGATCAACAACGTGCGTTCACCGTCGCCCAACGGGCCGCCGAGCACGATGTGGCCGTCGGCGGCCAGTGCGTTCATGAAGTGCCGCATGCGCATCCCACGCCGGCCTGAGCACGCATCGGCAGCTCGGCGTTCCACGCCGGGCCGCGCGAGCGGATCACCGCGAAGGTGGCGGCAGCCGCGACCATCAGACCGCGGCCAGCAAGCGCCTGCACGCCCAGGCGCGGGCTCGAGAGCACCTCGACGCCGAGGTCTTGCAAGGCGTCGGCGGCGTCGGCCATCGACGCCTGCGCCAGCACCACGATGTCGTATTGACGCGGCGCGGCGCGCAGCGCCGCGACCACGCGCGCCGATGTAGGCGGCACGATCGCCGCGCTCGAAGTGAGGCCACGCGCCCTCGACCCACAACGTTTGCAGCTGCGCATCGGACGCGCAGCGCGGCGAGCGGACTCGCGGATCAGTTGCGCGGTCGACTCGATCGTGCTGCGCAGCGCGGTCGACCACCAGGATGCGCGGGCCCAGCCGCACCGGCGCGGTCGGCCATCGCGCGGTCGATGCGCGCCGAACCGGCAGGCCCGGCCGCGCCGGCGTGCGCTCGGCGATGCCGCCGATCGTCGAACACGTGCACACCACGACCGTCGCGCCGCGGGCGGCGGCATCCGTCATGGCGTCGTGGACGCGCTGGATCAGCGGCGAGTCGCTCACGCCGACCCGTTGCGCGTCGCGCAACAGCGGCTCGGCGACGATGTGTTCGACGCGCAGGCTCGGATCCGGCGGCATTGACCAGCCGATCGAATGTCTCCACGTGGACGGGTGACGTGTGCAAGAAGGCGACGTGTCCGCGCATGCCGGTGACTTTCACGCTCGATGGAGTCGATCCGGGCTGCGCGTGCTGGGCTGACCCAGCAGGGTCAGTCACAGGTCGTGCGAGTAGACGATGAAACCCAGGTGCCGCGCGACTTTGTCATAGAGCAATCTCCCTGCTGCGTTGGTGGTATGCGTCTGCCAGTACGACGCGTTTCACGCCCGCCGCCTGGGCCCGCGCGTACACGCCTTCGATCAACGCGCGGCCCACGCCGCGGCCGCGCGCGGCGGGTGCGGTGAACAGGTCTTGCAGGTAGCAGGTCAGCTCGATGCGGGTGGTGCTGCGGTGAAAGAGATAGTGCGCGATCCCGCACAGCGCGCCGGTCATGCTCGGCCACCAGCGCGTGCACCGGTTCCGCGGTATCGAAAAACCGCTGCCAGGTCGTCAGGGTGATCTCGTGCGGCAACGCGGTGTCGTGCTCGCGCCCGTAGAACGCGTTGTAGCCGTCCCATAGCGGCTTCCATGCGGCGTAGTCGGTCTGCGCGATGACGGGGCGTAACGGCATGATCGTAGTCGGGCATGGCGCCTGCGTGCCTCTCGTCGCGCTGCGTCATGCCGCGTGCGCCGACGTCACGAAGGGCGCCACGTGCTTCATCGCACGCTCGACGTATTCGTCTTTCTCGCCAACCGGCGCCACGTAGTGAAGCGCGCGCCTGCGCGGCCAGCAGGGCCGGCGGTGCGCGCGATGACCCACGCGGCCAGGTATTGCGCGGCCAAACAGCCACCGGCTGTCGCGACGTTGCCGGTGGCATGGAATGGTTGATTCAAGACCTTCACGCCGGCCTCCAGCACCCACGGCTTGGTCGTCAGATCGGTGCACGCCGGTGCGTTGCCAAGCAGGCCGAGCTTGGCCAGCAGCAGCGTGCCCGAGCATTGCGCGCCCGATGAGTTGGCGCGCCGGGTTCAGTTGCAGTGCCGCCATGATGGACGGGTCGCCGGCGATCTCGCGGGTGCGCACGCCGCTGCCGATGATGACGGCGCGTGGCTTCGCAGGCGTCGGCGAGGCCCGACTGCGCATGCACCATGACGCCGTTCATCGAGGTCACGCTCGGTGTGGGGCAGCACAGCGTCACGCGCCAGCCGGGCTGCTTGACGCGGTTGAGCAGCCCCAGCGCGATCAACGAGTCGAGTTCGTTGAAGCCGCTCGAAAGTGAGGATGGCGATGTGTGTGCTCATGGAAACAGTGTGCGAGCGCGGTTGTGACCCAGCCTGGTCAATGACGCCGAGCGGGTTCAGCCCCGCAGCGGCAGCGAGGCCCCGATCGCCACGAACACGCCGCCGCAGGCCTGGTTGAAGCGCTTGCCCACGCGACGCAGCCACGGGCTGATGCGGTGGGCCATGCTGGCGATGAACACTTCGGTCGCGATCTCGATGGCGGCAAACGTGGCGGCCATGACGACGAACTGCAGCACAGGCTGCGCGCCGGATCGATGAACTGCGGCAGGAAGGCGGCGAAGAACAGCAGCCCCTTGGGATTGGTCAACGCCGACAGCGCGCCTTGGCGGAACAGCGACCAGCCTGCGCGCGGGCTGCGCCGAGCCGCGCAGCTCGACGCCGATCGGCGGCGCGCGCCACACCTGGATGCCGAGCCACACCAGATACAGGCCGCCCACCCACTTCATCACCGTGAGCCACACCAGCGAGGCCTGCAGCAGCGCGCCGATGCCGAACATCGACAGCGCGATCACCGCGACGAATCCGCAGGCGCCGCCCAACACCGTGTACAGCGCCTTGCGCCGGCCATGCAAGGCGCCATGGGTCAGCGCGAGCAAGCCCGTTAGGCCCCGGGGACAGAGAAAGCCCGACGGCGGCCAGCAGATAGATCAGCCAAGTGTGAAAGTCCATGGGTTCCATGCTCTCCGGCGCGGGCGGCTCCGGTCAAGAAGGGACGCGCGGCTGTCTCAGCGCTTAGTCGAGGCTCTTGGCTGCCTTGGCGGCGTCCCACGCGATGCGAGCGAGCGTGGCGAGGTGCGCGACGTCTTCGGGCGGAGTGAAACTCAAACTCCAGCCACTGCGAGGCGGACTTGCGAAAGTGCGCCCTCGGATCGGCGCGCAGGCCGGCACTGCACGGCTCAGCGGAAGCCGAAGATCGAGCAAGTCATCGGCGTGAAGGTGTGCGAACTCGCGCCCAGCAACCGACCAGGCCGTGTTTTCGCCGGAGCCAAAACGCGAGGGATGCTGCGCTGTGCCCGGCAGACCAGCCAGCGCCGTGCGGAGTTGTTCGACGGGGCTCATTGACGTTGCGCACCCGGTGACGTCACGTGTTGGCTCAGTCGCGGGCAGACGCGGTATGCAAACTCGTAGGAGTGCTTGCCGCGCCCTCGACGTTGATCTTGAAGTCACCTTCAAGCCCGACGAAGCTCTCCGTGCCGGAGTCAGGCACGACTGTGACGAGTCAACCACGGCACGCCGCGATTCATGACGCCGGTGTGCTGCGGCACGAACGATGCCCCGCCTGCCGTGCAGGGCACCGGACACGCGCTCGATAGGCGACAGTAGCCGGCGGAGCCCTTCGTGCGCGGTCATTGCGCTGAGCATGGCGCCTTTGCTGCTGCCCACGAGGTCGCCGGAGATTTGTTTGTCGATGGACATGCGGTTGAGCTTCCACTCCGGCTCGGCGCCTTCAAGCGCCAGCGGTTGCAAGGACACGGCAAATTCACCCTTCGCGACTTGGCTCATTGGACTTCCTTGCGCACAAACTTGGGCCGTGCCGGTGCCCGGTGCCCAGCAACGATTTGCGGACAACGACGGTGCGCGTCCTCGCCATCTCGCACCACTTGGAAGCCGGCGCTCAGGTACATGCCGAGCGGCCCCAAAGTGATTGGCGCCCATCGTGGCTCGAGCTTCAGCGGCGTGGCCTGAACGGCCGCCAGGCCGCTGGCGCGAAGGCCTTCGCGCGCGGCGCCCAGCAGTGCCTTGAGCCACGCCTTGGCCGCGCCACTTCGCCTCGACGATGAAGCAATAGATCATTCCTAAAGTGGTGGTCTCGGGCTGTGGCGAATCGCGGGCATCGGATAGTGGGACCACGCAGCGCCGTTGCACCAGCCGACGACCGTGTGCGTCCCGTAGGCCAGGAAGCCACTCGCCTTGCCGGAGGCGATGCACTGCGAGACCGCGGCGCGGTTCTCGGGCGCGGTGTGCAGCCGCCAGGCCTTGCGAGCGGGATCGTGGAGCGGGAAGTTGCGGTAGCAGCTGGCCCAGCGCGGGTTGTCTGTGAATGCGCGGTGATCGAAGAAGTCGAGATAGTCGCCCAGCAGCGCGGCGGCGATGGGCTTGCAGACGATGCGCATGGGGTGCGAGCCGTCTACTTGGGCTGCGCTGCGACGACTGCTGGCCACGATCAATGGTTCTTGCCCAGACGACGCGTTCGCTTGAACCCCTGCTTCTCGAACAGTGAGACGGTGCCGTTGTGCAGGAACGAGCTCGACACCGAGCGGCCCGCGGCGTCCTCTGGGTAGCTCTCCACCGTTCCGCCCCCGAGGCGCGCGATCTCCTGCATTGCGCCGTTCAGCGCTGCAGCCGCGACGCCCTGGCCCCTGTAGGCCTTGTCGACGAACAAGCAGGTAATCCGCCAACCCGGAAGGCCGGTGAGGCCATCGCGGTATGCCCGCTGATGCTTGATGCGCGGAAGTTCCTCCGGCGATCCGAACTGGCACCAACCCACGCAGGTACTCGTCGTCGTAGACGAGGGCGGCATGCGCGGTGCCGTCGCGGACGCGGCATTCCTTCTCGCTGCAGTTCTGGGCGGCGGTCTTGCCGCGCCCGACGCCTTCGGCGTGAAACGCCATGCACCAGCAGCCACCCCAAACACCGTTGTGCCTTTCGACCAGCGCGGCGAAGTGCGGCCAGGTGGATGGGCTCAGTGATTTGACGACGAAATCAGCCATGAGACGAGCATCGGATCATCATCAGCCCGGCGCGGCTCTCGGCACGTCCTCGAGTGCAAAGAACACGGCCTTGCCGTGCTGCTGCGCGAGCGCAATCATTTCGTCCGCACCGGCCGATGGACCGCCAATGCGCAGGCAGGCATCGCACTTGGCAGCCAAGCGGCGCGAGATGGGATGAAAGATTTCGTTGAAGACCGGGTCCCCAATGTGCGTTGAGCCGGCGTGCTCGATGAGGGGAAGCGCGTACCACTCTCCCATCACCGGCAAATGGCCGGCGCGAAAGAGACGAAGAGACACCTCGGTCGCTGGCCTCGACGTTCTTGGCGATTAGCACCGGATCGTCATTCGTCCCCGAGCGGTATGGACCTGCGACCAACACCATCAAAGGCTTCACGCGCAGACTCCCCGGGGTATTTTGGCCTGGAGTGAAAGCTCCATGAAGACGGCGCTCTCGCGGTACTTGGCCAGTGTTGCCGGGTCTTGGTAAGCGCTCATGCTGTTGTCGGCGTATGGCTCGACCTCCCTGAAGCCGACCGACCGGTACAGACCGTGTGCCGCAGCGAGCGCGCGGAGCTCTCGAGGCGAACGGTGACGTATCCGAGCGCGGCTGCGTCCTCAGCAGGCGCTCGACAAGCGAGCGGCCGGCACCGACGCCCCGGACATGGGGCTGCACGTACATTCGCTGCACTCGCCGACGGTCGGGGCGAGGCGCTTGAGGCAACCGACACCGACAAAGCGTCCCGCATGCTGAACAAGATAGAAGCGCCCCAAGGGCGGGTAGAACTTGGACCGGTCTTCGATGTCCGATTGAACCATCGCGTCGACGTCGAAGGACAGGCCATAGTTGGACCTGGCGATGTCGCCGACCCAACGCAGATACTCAGACACGAGTGACCGCGCGGCATCGCGCTGGGCGGGCGACTCAACCGGTGCGAGGATGACAGATGCTGCTTGCATGCCGGAGAGGCGTTGTGTTTGTCCGACGTTTCTTGAGCGCACGCGAAGCGCGCTTGCCGGCAAGGCAACTGAATGATGCCCCGCTATCCCGGCGTGGGGTCGGGGCCGCGCCCGGTGGTCGCGCAACCACGAACCCGCGCCGAAGAAGAAAAAGAATGCGGTCACCAAGCCGAGCACAACAAGAATCACCGAAAGTGTATTTCGCTGCCTCACTGAAGCGGCAAAGTACCTCGCAATGCCAGCAACAGCGAGCAGCACAAGCAAGGCACCAAGGATCGGCAGTACGTTAGCTTGCATGGGCGCTGACGTTTGGACTCCGTTTGCGACTGGCGCGCGGACGCCGCGCCGCCAGATGTGCCAGGCCCAGCGGCGTGACGACGACCACCGGCGCACACCCTGGCTCGTGGAGAGGTTCGACGCAAAACCGCGCGCGTTGGCTTCTTCCCAGACAGGCAGTCGTGGGCATGACGTACGCCAAGCCTCCAGCACCTCGGCATACGGGCGCGATCGTGGGCCGATCCATTCGAGGAGGTCCAAGATCAATGGCTCTACGGGTCTGACACGACTAGCTCCGTACTGTGTTGACGAGCCTAACATTTGATCTCGGCCCCGTGCGGGGAAAGGCTTCGGGCGGCGGCACTGCGGCTGCAGCGAGGCTTAGGCAGCTGCGCGCGACGACACTTGAACTGCCACCTGCACCCAAAGCACGACCAGGGCGACGTTGCTGAGAGCAAATATCAGCGCCCGGTGCGAAACGCGGTTGTAGGTGAGATGGATGGCGCTGTGAACGAAACGCAACGCGACGAATGTCAAGCGAGCTTGACCATGAACGGCGAAACCTCGGTGGCGACGTATGCGAGCAAGCAAACAACGTAGAGCAGAATCGGAAACTCAAGCAGATTCATGTAGTTTCTGTTCGGCAGGCCAACTCGCGGCGGAACGCTGGGCGCCTCACCGTACTGGAAATCGGTGGTGCGTATTTCGCCGCGGCGTCCAGAACGAAGGCGAGCGATGGGAATGAGTGCTTGCACCAGGGCCGTCAAGCCGGCCAAAGCGAACATTGGATAGAGGATCGCAGGACAGTTCATGTGCCGTCCTTACAGGGTTTGACGTTTGAACTCTGCCGCGGGCGAGGCTCCGGTCGTTTGCGCCTTCGCCGGCGCCTCCAGCCACCAGCGAGGTTGCGAATCAACGCTGGCGTGCCAAGGCGGCCCAGAAATCAGTGCCGGAATGTTGCCGTGCGAGCGCCGAGATATCGGCAAACACCTTGTGAAAGATCGTTGCGAAGAGCAGGACGAGACACACGATCGCGAGCACCTGCAGTGCGGTCCGGAAACAAGTCATCGCGATTCCTGCTCATCTGAGCGCACCTGCGCTAGAAGAATCCGCGCAGGAATGCGGCCGCTTCATCCGAGATGCCCACGATCTTGTTCGTTGCTTGACGATAGAGCTTGAAGTTGAGCTCGGTCTCGGGTCGACCGTCGTTCCAGTTGGAGAAGGGTCTTGAGCTCGCCTCGTCCGAGGCGATGCTTCGCGAGCGCGGTGCGCCTGACGGTGATGCTGACGCGCGGCGTTTGCCTGGCGATCCCGAGTTTCTTGGAATCGCTTCGGCGGCGGTGACGACGCCGCTGGCGACCAGACCTCGGCCGCCCTCGTTTTCGCTTGCGAAGACAAAGATCCAGTCACCCTTGGCGATGTGCTTGCCACCGTACATCGTCTTCTGCTCGCTGAAGGCGAACACCGCTGTCCCAAGATCACGAACGTAGGCTTTGATTGCGAACATCGTGGTCGTCTTCTCGCTCCAGAGTCGCGTGACGGCCTCATGACGCTGTAGCGTCTGGACCGCGCCGGTGAGCCATTCATCACCGACCGCAACAAATCGCAACTGGATCACGCCGATGGCTGTGGGTAATCGGGCTCCCAGGATGAAAGGTGTTTTCCAATAGTGATCAGGTCGGAGCGCTTCCACTTGCGGCTACCGCGGCGGGAGTGCAATTGGTCAGTCTCTTTTCCACGAGGACTCCTTCGTTAAGAAGCAACGAGCAAACGCGCAATGGGCACGAGGTGTTTGCGGAAGAACATAAAAAATCACCGGACGTGGGAAGCTCGAACTTCTCGCCCGATAGCTGGGGTGATAGAAGACAGCGGCCGGCCAGGCTGAAGCGATGCGCACAGTTTCTGAACCGGGGCATCGGGCAAGGGTTGGCCTTCTGGGGCTGCCGTCTTGCACGACGCAACCAGTGCGCTGACAAGGACAACAATGGCAGCAGTTCGTGACGTGGAGCAGGTCATTGGGCGTCGCCGGTTCCATTGAATGCACACTCAACGTTCTCCGCGCGTCATTCGCGATCCGGCTGCTAAGGGGCCTCACTCGGAAGCCGGTGCGACAAAAAATTGTAGAGCCAGGCAAACACAGCACCCCCGGCAGCACCATCCACCACCCGACAGAGCGTCCCAACGGTGATAGATCCGACGGATGCGCCAGGTTTGTAGCCCGGGTAGACAGAAGAAACAAGTTCCAGGGAGGCGCGTCCGTAGTTCGGCCAGAGCGAATTTGCGTGTCGCCACCAGAAGGAATACCCCACCCCGAACCAGAGCGCAGGTCGCTGCGAAAGCAACGGCGTTAAGACGCATGAGGTTTCCTGACGCCAGTCACGGAGTTAGAGATGGCCAGAGAACTCCGGTGCACTCTGGCTGTCGTTGCGCCCGTCAACGTAGACGATAGGCAGGCGGGAGAGTTCTTCTTCAGTGACGCCGCCGAGGCAGCCCAGGTTAACGCCGAACATCTTGCCGATGGGCGTCTCGGTCCCCACGCCGAACGCGCGCACACCGCAGTGCCGGCAGAAATAGTGCTGGTTCTTCCCTGGTGTTGAACAAGTATTGGGTCAGTTCGCTCTCACCTGCCAGCAAGCGAAATGCACCTTCTCTTGCGACGGCGGGCCAGAAGCGCGTTCTTCGGCAAATGGAGCAGTTGCACCGATACGTGTTCTGCGTCAAATCGAGGTCAGCCTCGAACTTGACGACCACAGTGGCAACTGCCGTGGTATGTCTTCAGCATTCATCTGCTCCGGCGGCTTGGGATTGGCAAGACCGCTTCTTGGACGTCGATGTAATGTTGGGGTGGTCGGCGGTCAGCCCGGTCGTGGTTCACCTTCCCAGTAGTCGACGCTCTCGCCCTTGGCGTGAATCACATCAAAGTGGGTGACCTGGTCACCGATGGACTCGGCCAGGAACTTGCCTGAGTCTGGGTACTCGCAGATCTCCGGCGACTCCTGTGTGCTAACCGACAGGTACTTCAGTGGGGCGCCAGACGTGTTGATGGATCTGGTGCGGGTGCTCCGGGCCGGGGGAATCGAACACAACATCACCCGCACGCAGCGGCAACATCTCGCCTGCCACGCGCAGTGTTCCTTCGCCTTCGATAACAACGAACATCTCTTCCTGCGCATGATGAAGATGGTAGGGGCACCCCGCTTGCCGGGCGCAAGCGTAATCGATAGCGCTCCCCAACTTACGAGCCGCCGGTTCCGCGAGCCAGACGGGCACCACGAGGAGTCGTAATGAGGCTCGCGGACCGAGCCGCTTCATTGGCGCATCATTGAAGCTTGCGGATCAAACTCGCCGCAAGGGCTCTGGCGTGATCGTTCATGGACGCTCCTATCGGTGCGTTGACGCCTAACGCGTTGAGCTACCCCGCGCGCGTCGGCGCAGGCCTCAGCGGCTTTGGTGGTGTGTGGGCGGGTTAGATACCGTCTTGAGAGTCAAGCCGTACCACCATGAAATTGGCGTTGAACGCGGTGCCTGACTTCAGGATGCCATAGATCAGATGCGCGAGCTTGTGCATGCATGGCGGCGACCACTGCCTTGGGCGCCATACCGCCGGTCTTCAAACGCTCAGCCGAAGGTCTTGATGATCGGGTTGTGCTTCAGCGCCACCAGCGCGGGCATGTACAGCGCGTGCCGCATGGCAGCATGGCCGCTGCGGCTGATCATGCTGCGGCCTCGCACCGAGCTGCCTGAGAGCTCTCAGGCGTGGCGTCACACCGATGAACGCAGCCAATGCCTTGGCGTTCTTGAATCGTCGAACATCGCCCAGATAGGCCATCACCTTGGCCGCCGTGGTGTTGCCCACGCCGGGAATGCTGGTGATCAGCTCTGGCGTCTCGCGCGCAACTGCGGATGCCCGTCGATGTGATCGTCGATCTGGCGCTCAAGCTGCTTGATGCCCGCCTGCAGCCATTGCATGTGGCTCTCGATGGACTCACGCATGCCCGGTCTGATTCATCGCCGCCTCGAGCCGGTTGGCCTCTTGCTGATGCATCTCCTTGAGGCTGTGCAATCGATCGACCAGGGCGCGCAGCTGGCGCACTTCCAGCGAAGGGGCCACCCAGGGCTCGGGCTGCATGGCCTGGCCGAAGCGCGCCAGCAACGCCGCGTCGGCTCGGTCGGTCTTGTTGCGCAGCAGCTCACCTTGCCGCAAAACCCTTGATCGCGCGCCGGATTGACCACGCTGACGCACCACCCCGCGTCCACCAGCGCCGATGGCCAGCGCCTCGCTGTAGCAGCCGGTGGCCTCCATGCACACGCGCGATGCCTGCCGCGAGCAGCCGCGTTGGCTCAACCACGCGATCAGCGCCGCGTGGCCCTTGGCGTCGTTGGCGAAGACGCGGCTCTTGAGCTTGCCGTCGCTCGTCGAGCAAGGCCACGTCCAGCTTGCTCTTGGCCACATCGATGCCGACCCAGCAGCCAGTGCTCCCGTTCATCGCATCGGACCTTCCTCGTATGCGGGCTCGCGCGGCCGACACATGCAAGCTCAGCCACTGGCCCAAGTTACCGTTCGGTCTTGTTGAGCGACGAAACGGTCGGGAGCACCTATCTAACCCGCGGGCTTGAAGTCGCCTTCGGCCCTAGGCGCTCACCGATGTCATCCCGACCGGCCTGGTCAACACCCGCATTCTTGCCGGTCATCGAACTGGCCTCTGGAAGATACGAGGCCTCACTTTGCTCCCGGTAGCGTGTGAGATTTCGGTGCCATGCGGAGGTGCCGGCCCGGCGCTCGAAGCGACTGAGCAAGTCATCGACCAAACTCGCGGGAGGACTCACGGTCGTGTCGAGCAGCACAGTCCGGCTCAAGAAACTGACCGCCGGTCTCAAACCCTCGCCGGACTTCTTCAAGCGTTCGGTCGCCGCGGACCTTTGTGCGGCGAACCAATTCGTCCCAGGCGCATGTGGTCCCAGCCAAGAACGGTTCACTTTCGGCGAACGCATCGAGAAGCTGCCTCGGCGCGCCGCTCGGTCATCACCACGCAATCGAACACTACCCGGGCACCCGATCGAAGTGTGTCACGGACGCAGCCGTAGGTGAGTTCGTTGATCAGCTTCGTATCAATTGCCGACCAGTCATTGGCGAGGTCCGCTCGATCCACGGTCGACTTCGGCAAACAGTAGAGAAGCGTGTCCGGGGAAAAATGAAACCACTGGTCGGGAAGAAGGCGCTCCTGGAGCGCTCGCGCAAGAAGTCGTCTTGCCAGTGCCAGAACCTGCCGACGATGAAGATCAGGTTCGTGGACACCATTGAGGCTTGCCGTGAGGTCGGGCGAACCTCGCGTAGCAAAGACCCGCTGTAGCGCATCAGGTGCATTGACGGGCCGGGCGTTACTCGAAGTCCGCACCGTTGCGCCGTCAAAGGTGGTGCGCCAGTTGTCGATATCCTCGCCAACGGGCAACGTACGGCTGAAGTGCGCATCGATGCAATGGGTACTCCCAGCCGCCGATAGCAAGTGCGCGTGCAGTCTCTTGCCGTCGAGCTCCATCAAGTAAAGGACAAGGAAGGTGTTTGGGTCGACAGGTGCACGGTGGATATTGTCGCGATCCGGCATCTTGGGGCCGCGCGATCAGCTCGCGCAGCAGCGTTCCAGCCACGCTCGGGGCTACCGGCGGCAGCGGACGCGGTGGCGATGATTTCGACGACGTACGTTGTGTCCTGTCCTCGCGCCGTCAACACGCCGCCGCCCTGTGAGGCACTTGGCGCGGCCAAGGCGATGCTTGGAAGGCGGGGCACCGAAACGATGAATGCCGGGTATCGAATGATTGCTCAAATGCGCAGGCAGGCAGGAAACGCTTGCGCGAGACCAAAGGCAACGACCGGAGCGGCGAGGTTTCTCACGCGATGCGAGATGCATAACATTTGAGCGGCCTGGCGCAGCCAGCCGCCGCACGTCAGGTGGAACGAACGGCTAGGTTGCGCCATGCGCGAGGGCTCAGGACAAACTCTGCGCGTGCGTCACCGGTAGGCGAGGGTACCTCATGCAGGATATGGCCGCGCGAACGGTACCACCGCATAAGCTGGCGGTGAACATGCTCGACCCAGGGAAAGGAGTTGTCGCGCTCGGCATCGGTTGTGTAGATAGTTGTGTAGATATCTTCCCATGGGGGAAGTGCGAACACATGCGAGTGAAAGGGATGGACCCGAAGTGCGGCGCCGAGCTCCGGTGCAGTCAGCGGCGCAACCTCGTGAAGCATGCCCAGCGCCTCAACAGGCCCTCGATCGAAGAAAGCCAGCCAGACCCAGCCGGATGAGCGTGATGAACGCCAAGCGAAGATGCGCCGGCTTCTCCTCCGGTCTGGCTACAGACACAACGACGCCTTACCCTCTGGGCTAAGCTCGACACCGTACGTTGGCGGCCCCTCGGAGACAACCGATAAGCCGAGCGGTTTGAGTGCCTTGAGGAAGAACGCCTTGCTCATCACTGCATAGTCGCTGACTCCGAATTTGACGTGGTCAAACATGAGTCCTCCTGAAGTGTGGACCTGCGCGAGGCCCAACGTTTGAGTTCATTCGCCGCTACGGCTGGCGAAGCAGCCGTAGCGAGCCGGGTGCAACAGAAGGGTTAGGCGGCACTGCTTGCGTGCGCAACCGGCTGCGACGCTACTCGTCGAGGAACTGCCATGTATCGGCCCCGTCGAAGCGACGGACACGCACTGAGGCGATGAGCTCCGGATCGAAGTTGCCGAGGTTCACGCCATGCTTGGCGCCAGGCTGAGGCTGCAGCGGCTCCCAATGAGTGACACACCCACAAGTCTTGCAGCGAATGTTGCGGGAGCGTCCGGTCACCCCAGATGTACTCAGTCGTTGACTCTGGATGTCCGGTGATCTTGACGGTGCCGAACTCGAAGTACACCCATGGCCCACCACTGCGCCGGCACAGCGAGCAGTTGCACTTGGTGGCGACGGTGGGTGTCGACGGGAGTGTCAGGCGTACTGCGCCACAGTGGCATGAGCCGTCATGCATTGGCCAACTCCGGAAGTTCTTGCGCGATGGACTCGGCGGAGGTGATTGTGCCGCCCAACGTTTGAGCTCACCCGAGTGCGCAAGCTGGGCAGAAGCCCGCTGTAGCGCGCTCGGGTGGAGCGAAGGGTTAGCAACTGTCTTCATTGTCAAGGGCCGGCAGTCGGCCTGAGATGACGAGCTGCGTTCCACATCGATTGGTCGCGCAGGATGGCATTGAGGATTGTCAGCAGTTTGCGCATGCACGCCACGATGGCCACCTTCTTGGGCTTGCCCGCTGCGACCAAGCGCTCGTAGAACGCTCGAATCACGGGGTTGTGGCGCATGGCAACGATGGCAGCCATGTACACCACCGCGCGCACCTGCGATCGACCGCCCCACGTCCGGCGTCTGCCCTGCCTGGCACCGGAGTCATCTGCCAATGGCGCCACGCCAACCAGCTTGGCGATCTGACGGCGACCGAGCTTGCCTAGCTCCGGCAGCGCGGCAGTCAGCGTCAGGATCGTCACCGGCCCCACACCCTTGACGCTGTCGAGCAGGCCGCGCTGCGCCTTGAAGTGCAGATCCATGTGATCGTCGATGTGCTGATCCACGCTGGCGATCTGCTTGTCCAGCAGCTTGAGAACACTATGGATGCTGCGCGCAGCCCTTGCACCAGCGTGCTCGAGCCGGTTGTGCTCGGCCACTCTCATGTCCACCAGCTGCCGACGCCGCGTCATCAACTCCCCCAGCTCCTGACGTGCCCGCTCCAGCATGGGGTGATGTATTGCTGTGGGCCCGCGTGCCGGGACAGCACGTCTGCAAAGTCGCGCAGCGCCCTCGCATCGACCCGATCGGTCTTGGCCAGCACACCCATCGACTTGGCGAAGTCCCTGGCCTGTCGCGGGTTCACGCGCGCCACGCACATACCCGCACTTTGCAGCGCACACACCAGGCCACGTTCATAGCCACCCGTGGTAGCCCGATCAGGTATTCGCCGTTAGCGCGAGTTTTCCTCCTTGCTGCCGTTCTCTTCGCCTGTCTTCCGCTGTCGCAAACGGCGCGGGCGGCCAATCCCGCCCCGGGCACCCCTGCGACCAGTGCGTCCGGTGGCGCGATCAATGGCGTGCAGAATTTCAGCAACACGGCCTTACTTCGACCGGCGCCTACCATCACCACGTTCGATGCTCCGGGCGCGGGCACAGGTCCCGGCCAGGGCACACAGCCGTTCGCCATCAATCCGGCGGGGCTAATCACGGGATTCTACTTTGACGCCGGCGATGCGATTCACGGTTTCCTCCGCACTCCCGACGGCGCCATCAGCACATTCGATGCTCCTGGCGCTGGGACAGGCCCCGGCCAGGGCACAACCCCTTTCAGCATCACTCCGGCAGGCGCGATCGCGGGACGCTACGTCGACGCGAGCAGTGTGTTTCACGGTTTCCTGCGCACTCCAGACGGTGTGATCACTACCTTCGACGTCCCGGGTGCGGGCACGGGTCCCGGCCAGGTACTCCGCGCCGGCAACATCAACCCGTCGGAAGCGATCGCGGGACGCTACATTGACTCGAATAATGTAACTCACGGATTCCTGCGCGCTCCAGACGGCAGCATCACTACGTTTGATGCTCCGAACGCGGGCACAGGCCCCGGCCAGGGCACCATAGTTTTTGCCGTCGATTGCCTCAACCCCGCAGGGGCAATCACTGCAACTTCCGTTGACGCGAACAATGTGTTTCACGGCGTCCTGCGCGCTCCGGACGGCACTATGACCACGTTCGATGTTCCGGGCGCAGGCACAGGCCCTTTCCAAGGAACCCTAACCTTTGGCATCAACCCTGCAGGAACGATTGAGGGAGCGTACGATGACTCGAGTGATGTAAGCCACGGGTTCCTGCGTTTCTCGGACGGCACCATCACAACGTTCGACGTTCCGGGCGCGGGCACAGGTCCTGGCCAGGCACTTACCCCCAGAACATCAACACGCCTGGGGTGGTCCCGGGACAGCATTTCGATGCTGGCAATGTAATTCATGGCTTCGTCCGTGCTAAGCAGGGCGCCATTACAACGTTCGATATTCCGGGCGCGGGCACAGGCCCTTTCCAAGGCACGGTCCCCCTTTGCAACAATCCGGCTGGTGCGATTATCGGGAATTATATCGACTCGAGCGATGTGAATCACGGCTTTTGCGGACTCCGTAAGCCACTCATCCGCAGAGACGCTTTGAGATGCCGAGTTGGCTAAGCACCTCCTCTAGTCGCGGCGCAACATCGCCTCCGGCCTAAGAGAGAACGGATGCGCGCAGGAACTAGAGCATCACTCCCAGCCGATCTGGCGGCCTTTGTTCTGTTCTTCTAGCCAGCTCATCAGCGGCTTGAAGTATTCCATCATCGCACGCGTGGAGATGTCTTCGCCAGTCGCTTCCTTTAAGACTTTGCGCCAATCTTCGGTGCCGCCTTTTTTCAAAATGTTGTTCAGCCACGCACCCACTTCCTTGTTATCGGCGTAGTTACACGATTGCGGCGGCTGATGCAGAATTTTGCGCGCGATGTAGTCGTGCAGCTGAAATTTAAACACAGTCGCGAACGCGTAATTGTAATAATACGCCGGAGTATCGTTGATGTGCGTCTTGGTTGCGGCGTCGCAAAACTCTTCGCTGCGCGGTGCCGGCGGTTCGATGCCTTGAAAATCGCTGACGTATTTCCACCAGCGCGCATTCCATTGGTCCGGCGGTAAGATTGCGCGCGTAGATGTCCGCCTCCCAATGCGGCATCGTGCCGCAGGAAAATAAATGAACGGCACCGAGCGGGCGAGCGCGTCGTCCAGAAGGAATGCGGTCTTATCCGCATTGAAATCCGTGCAGGTAAAACGCCGCGCGATTGCAGATAGGGGACCTGGCTGGAGGCAAGCGAAATCAATTCGCCTACGCCTTCGTGGAATCCGGGCGCTGCTCCAAGTCGCAACAGGTACGGAACCTCCGGCCGCGTGTAAGCCTTGTCGTAGTAGCCATGCCCGAGCTCATGATGCGCGGTAAAAAACCACCGCGAATTCGGCTCGATGCTTTGCAAGGAGCGAATGTCGTTCTCAAGATCGATATGGTTGCAGGAGGCGTGCGTGTTTTTCTTCCGTTTCGAATCAGGCGGAACCGGATACAGATCTGATTTTTCCCAGAAACTTTGCGGCAACGGCGAGAACCCGAGCCCCGTGTAAAATTGTTCGGCCGTCTTGATGATCCATTCCGGTTTTCGGCCTTCGAGATACTTGTCGATGTTCGCTGCTTCAACGAGGCCCGGCCATTCCTGTGCCCAGCGATTGCCGATCCAGTGCGCAGGAATTTTCTTCGGCACCGGCTGGTGGAATTCTTCGGCGAGCTTGTATTTCGCCCAGGTATGCAGTTGCAAATACAGCGGACGCAATGTCGCCATCCAGTCGTCGAGCATCTTGAGCATCTCGTCGGTGGTCATTCCGTAGGCGGCGACCTGGAGCGAAAAGTAATCGGGATACTTCATCTCTTTGGCGACGCCGTTTCGCAGGTCGCGCAGTGTCACGAGATTTGGTTTTAACGCAGGCCCGATTTCCTTCGACGCTTCCCAAACTGCTTTGCGCTCGGCGAGATCGGTGCTCTTCTCGAGTTTATTGTCGATTTCGTTGGCCGTGATTTTCTGGCCGTTAAGTTTGAATTCGAAGCCGTTCATCAGCGACGCCTGTTTCGTCTCAGCGGCGACGCGCTTGGACACCAGCTCAGGATTTGTCATCGGCCCTTCCGCTGCGTTTAACAGCAGCTGTTTCAACTGCCGCACGGTGATCTCGCTGAGTTCCTTCTGGTGCGTCAGCAGTTCGCGCGCTTCGCTTGATGATCGCAGCATTGCCATTGAACGCGGCGTACGCTTTGCCGGTCGCCTCGGCTGCGGCATCGTGCTCCGGTGTTACATCGGTCATCGCAGTCCACTGCGCTTCGCTGTTCACTCGATAAGACAGCCTGATACCCGGCATTCGCCAGCGCGAGAAAACGATCCGCGCGCTCCTGGATGGGCGAAGCTGCGAACATCGAGAAACGAACCAGGATTAAGAGTAAGGAGAAGAGGACCAGCTTCGCAAAGCTACGGCTTGGCAAGAGTGGAAGAAGTTATGACGATGCATAGGCGGCAACTTAGGTGAAACAAATGTTGTAGGGCAAGCGTTCCCTGGCACGCCGTAGCCTCGGCGAAGGCGGCCGCTTGCTGTGCGCCGCGACTTTTTGAGATCCCGACCTAAGTCAGTCTGTGATTCGTTGCTCCGGGTTGCGGATGTTTATAGGAGAGCCACAAAAACACAAAGCCGACAATCGGCATTAGTATGTCAATTGGGAGAACCAGTCCCACGTTTCCGGGCGAGAAATTGTGCGCGACGATCATCTGATAGATGTGACCGCCGGCTGCGCCCAATGAGAAAGCCCAGGGTGGAATCAGTGTCGCGAACCGAAACGGCAAGCTCGCCTTGAACGCAATGACTCCTGCAATTCCCACGCCCAGACTTGCGAATCCCACCTCTGCCTGAAACGGACTGTTTTCCCAGCCGATAAACTTTGCCGCCACATCACCGAAGAACACGTGAAAGACGAAGTTGATCAGATTATTTATTCCAATCGCGAAAAGCAGATGGTACGAGAGAAACGCTTCGCTCACTTCGCCGATTCGCAGCGGTTTTGGCTTATTAAGGAGCGATATTCCTGCGGCAATCAGACCGATGATAAAAAGGTCACGAAATAATTGCCGACGAAAAAAACCAAAGCTGGAGAGAATTTCGAGTCATCCATGGAGGCGATACTAATTTCGTCGCTCGAGGATTGTGAAGCGAAGAGTGCTCGCCGGCGTCTAACTTCCCGCAGACTCTGCCGGTCCGCTTTTTTCGCCTGAAAGCAAGTCAACACGAACTATTGGATCCGTCGGCAGCACGATTGGGCCTTCCCAGCGCAGAAAACCAGCCGGCGCGGGATTGGTCAGCCAGATTTTTGTGTCGGGCACAGTAACGAAGAATTTCGCGATGAACGGAATTTCCGGATGAACGATGAAGCGATCGCCCTTTAGCGAGCGTCCCGACATTTTCATACGGTCAACTCCTCCGTGAGAAATTGTCACTGTTACAACTTGCGGGCCAAGCGTTGGAAATCCGAAAAACCGACTGCCTTGAGCTGAACTTGTTCGCCATGCAGGAGGCGTTTGCGCAGATTACTCAAGGCAAGGCTAAACCCAAACCCGGCAAACGTCCGGCCCGGTTCAATATTAATCTTTTGGACACATCCTTATTGATCCTGGCGGATGTGTGCGCTGGCGATTCCAGTCAGAAAATCCACAGCGA
>ERZ1370068.10498-contig-9192_pt1 | contig 42309 bp, 59 predicted proteins | sample MGYA00561227_ERZ1370068 | MGnify/ENA primary metagenome ERZ1370068 (study PRJEB38410, sample SAMEA6850437) | metagenome | study: Metagenomic assessment of the ecological functions of the soil: analysis of the soil microbiota associated with the... | reverse complement strand
GTATACTTCGTTCAGTTACGTATTGCTCAGAAGATGTTGTCCTTCTCTCCCGACTCGACGAAGAGCGGCCGCGGCGCGATCAGGCCGGCGATGTCGTACATCTCGGCCCAGTTCAGAATGCCGGGCACGTAGTTGTCGACGCAGTGCGCGAGGCTGCCGACGCTGTCGCGGAAACGTGTTGAGGTAGCCGCTGATCATCGCGACGCGAATGCGCGGCTCGAGCGCCGCGGCGAACAGCGTCGCCGGTGCCGCCGCCCGAGATGCCCATGCAGCCGACGCGGCTCGAGTCGAGCTCCGGTCGAGTTGCGATGTAATCGATGCGTGCGCATGACGTCCCACACGCGCCAGCCGATCAGCGTCTGGCCGAGCAGCAGCGCGCCGCCGGCCAGCGGCTCGCACGCCTTTCTGCGCCAGGCCCTGCGCTGCGCGTTGATCGGATCGCGCCGGCAGCCGAACCCCATCGGCTCGATCGCCACGGCCGCCATGCCGGCCTCGGCCACCTGGATCGGCGAAGTCGTGCTGGTAGCCGGCCTTGTCGGTCCGGTCGCGTCCCTGCTCGTCGATGCCGACGATGTCGTCGACGCCGCGGCCATGGCCGGGCACGCAGATCATCGTCGCGACAGGCGCGCTCGCGGGAGGTCGGCACCAGCACGCATGCCAGCACGCGCTCACCCGGCCGGCTCTCGAAGACGACCTTCCGCGCCGTAGTGCCGGGAACCGGCGCGACTCGAGCACGACCGGCCGCAGCGGCGTGCGCTCCGATGGGAATCCGCCCCAAGAGCTCCGTGACTCTCGCGTGCAGCGTCTTCTGCCAGGCCTCGGCTTCGGCGCGCGTGCCGGCCTGAAAGCGAAGCCGGCGCGGCGCGGCAGCGTATTCGCCGCGGATGTAGGCAACCGGATCGAACCGGCGATCGGCAACGTCCTTCTCGATGCCGGAGAGCGGCCCGTTATAGAGGCGCGGGCGTCTGGGCGTCGAGTCGAAACGCGCGCAATGCCGCGAGGCCGCCGGCAAGACGGCCGAGGTCGCGACGAGACATCCTGCGCATGGGGTGGCTCCGCCGGAGCACTCTATCACCAGCATTCATCGACGCTGCGATCCCGATCGCGACCAGCCACGCGAAGCGACTCCTCTGGAGGTTCGCCGCTGATTCGACGGCGAAGGGTTTCCGCGCGTCGTGTCCTACCACTGCGGGAGACCTCTTGATCGACCCGGACGCTCTCCGCTGAGGTGGCGAACTGGTCTCACCTGGCATGTCTACGAACCGTCTTGTTCGAGCCGCATCCGCCGCGACCTTGGGGAGCCCCGAAAGCTTCAACCATCGGCGTGGTGGTGGCCGCGCAGGTCGCCTTGCCGGCGTCTCGGGACGCGCGTGCCCCCGCCTGACCAGACCATCGAGCGCGAACTGGCAGCCCGGCCAGCAGCATCGCTATCAAGTCGCGTTGGATGCCGGCGCGAGTGCGTTCATCTGATCGTCGAACAGCGTGGAATCGACGTCGCCGTTCAAAACCCGCACTCCGGAAGCTGACGCGCTGATCGCGGAGGTCCAGGACGAGCCCGCGCCTGACGGACAAGAGGAGATCGATCTCGTCGCAGACAGAGCCGGGACCTACACCATCGCGACCGCGCCTGCGGCGCGGCATCGTCGGACCGGCTCGTATGCGATTCGCGTCGCCAGCCGGCGCGCCGCCACCCCCGCGGATCGTTCGCGGCAGGACGTGCGAAGGCGCCGCGAACCGTCGCAGCGCAACAATCCGAACAGGACGATTTCGCGAGCGCCGCGGCTTCTCCTCGAACAGGCGTTGGCGTTGACCGAAGCACGCGGCTCCGGGGACCGGAAGTCGCCGACGTGGCGGCCCAGCTCGCCGATGTCTACCTGGACAAGCGTGACAACCGCCCGAGCGGAATCACGCTGTACCAGCGCCCCTCACGATCATGGACGACACGCTGGGCCCCGAGCACCCGACGCCGGCCTACGTCCGGTCGCGGCCTCGCGAGGCTGTGCCCAGCTCAACCGACCAGCGCCCGAAGGCCGAAGCGTTGATTCGGCTAGCCCTCGCTGATAGCTTGAAAAGACGCCTGGACAGGACAGTCTCCTGTGCGTGCGCGCCCTCACGACGTCACGCGGGCGCTGCGGGAAAATGCCCGCGACTTCGAGCAGGCGGGACAAATTCTCCGGCGCCAGCTCGCGATTCTGGAAAGCTCGGCTACGCCGAGAGCGTCGAATACGCCCAGTCCCTGATTGTGCTGGCGGCGTCTGCAACATGTGGCGCGATGACCGTGCGGAGGACGTGCTGCGGCGAGCGATGGCGGTCTGCGAAGCTGCGGGGACGAACCGATGCAATTGCGACCATAACGCGCGCTCGCGAACCTCGGCGTTTTTGCCAAAAAGATCATGGCGACTTCCTGGCCGCCGAAGCGTATTACAAGCGATCTCTCGCCAGCCGGACGCTAATCGTCGTCGGGGCCGACAGCGTCGACCTCGTCCCGCTGCTGAACAACCTGGCCAACACCTTTACCATTCGCTCGGCGACGATGCGCGCGCGCTGGGCATGCACTACCAGGCGCTTCGCGCCGAGGGAGCGATCGCTCGGTCCATACCACCGTTATGCTCTGCTGACCGCCGGCAATATCGCCATCATCAGCATCAGGCCGCGGGCGATCTCCCGACGGCGATCGCGTTTCGGCGCCGCGCCGATGCGATCCTCGAAAACAGCTCGCGCTCAACCTGGCCGCCGGATCCGAGCGGCAGAAGCTGTCCCTTCGTCCGCGCCGCCTCAGAGCGTGACCGACCGGACGATCTCGCTCCATCTTCACGAAGCGCCAGACGACCCCGACGCCGCCGCGCTGGCGGCGCTCGTCGTGTTGCAGCGCAAGGGTCGCGTGCTCGACGCGATGACCGACCTGCTGGCCGCCGCACGCCAGCGGGCCAGGGATACGCAAGGACCAGCCGCTGCTCGATCAACTCGACGCCACGACCGCCCAGCTGGCGCGGTTCTCGCTGAATACGCCGGAAGCGAACATCCCGAGGCGCGTCAGGCGCAGATCAGAATCTGGAGGAGCAGAAAGAACGGCTGCGAGGCCGAGATCGGCGTGCATGACGCCGAGTTCCGCGCCCCGCAGACGCAGCCGGTTACGCTGCAGGGCGGTGCAGGACGCGATACCCCCCGACGCCGCGCTGATCGAATTCGCGGTGTTTCGCGCGTTCGATCCCAGACCGGAGCGGTGACGAGGACGCTTACGGCCCGCCGCACTACGCCGCCTACGTCATCCGCAAGGATGCGGCGCCGCACGGCTTCGATCTCGGCCCCGCCAAGCCGATCGACGAGGCGATTACGGCCTTCCGCGAAGCGCTTCGCGATCCCCCGAAGAAGCGACTTCCGCAAACGCGCGCGCGCCAGTAGCCGAGCAGGTGATGGGCTCTGTTGCGGGCGGCGATTGGCGACGAGCAGCGCCTGCTGGTATCCCCGGACGGCGATCTCAACCTGGTCCCATTCGACGCGCTGATCGACGCACGCGGCCGCTACCTGGTCGAGCGCTACGCCATCACCTACCTCACGAGCGGCCGCGACCTCCTCCGCATGCAGGTGGCTCGCGCCAGCCGGAGCGCGGCCGTGATCATTGCCGATCCCTGTTCGGCGAGCCCGCGCCAACCGGCGGCACATCGGCGTCAGCCGGACTCCCATCCCGACGCCGCAGCAGCACGACAGCGGAGGACCTGTCGGCGGTGCATTTCGCCCCGCTGCCAGCGACCGAGGCAGCAGGGCCGCGCCATCAAGCGGCTCTTTCCGGCGGCGACGTTGTTCACCGGACCGGCGGCCACGAAGGCCGCGCTCCGGCGCGCCGAAGCGCCGCGCATGCTGCACATCGCCTCGCACGGCTTCTTCCCTGCACGAGCCAATCAGACGACAAATCGCCGGCGTTGTCCGCCAGCTCCGCGGGCGGCGGGCGCGGAATCCGCTGCCACGCTCACCGTCGAGAATCCTCTCCTGCGTTCCGGTCTGGCGCGCTGGCCGGCGCCAACCTGACCCGGGCGATCTCGGAACAACGACGGCATCTTGACGGCGCGCTCGAGGCGTCGAGCCTGAACTTGGTGGGGACGAAGCTGGTGACGCTGTCGGGGTGTGACACGGGCGTCGGCGAAGTCCGCAACGGCGAGGGCGCATTAGCGGGCTGCGGCGCGCGTTCGTGCTCGCCGGCGCGGAGACGCTGGTGCTGAGCCTGTGGCCGGTGAGCGACTACCTGACGCGCCAGATGATGACCATTGCACTACACGGCCTGCGCGCCGGCCCTGGCTGCGGCGACGCGCTGCGCCGGGCGAAACTCGCGATGCTGCAGCGCCAGGGGCAACAGCATCCCTTCTACTGGGCCGGCTTCATCCAGAGCGGCGAATGGGCCAATCTCGATGGCCAGCGGGCGTCGAGCATGCGATGACCGGCGGGAACACCCGCAAAAGGATTTGACGCGCCGTACTTCAGCGACGACGAAGCGCGATCCATCATTTAGCCCTTTCCTCAGCCATCGTCGCTGAGCCCTCAGCCCTGCGCCGCGAGTCCTTGACCGCGCCGTGGTGATAGAGCTGCGCCGCGAAGCCCTCGTTCCGATGGCCGGAGCGCGCCCAGCTCCATCACCGCATCGTGATCGCGTTCCGGCCCTGCCGCCAGTCGAGCAGCCCTGAGCCCTTTCTTCAGCCCTCAGCCCTTCACCTCAGCGCGGTGCTCGACGGTGTTGAACTACGGGTTCAAGCGCGACCTCAATCAGCCACATTCGCGATCACGTGCGGCACAGCTTCCCGATTCAGTCGCTCGGAGGACGTCGTCGACTTCCAACACCGCGCATGCGCCGGCGACCACGAAATGTACGACCAGGATCTGGCGATCTTCTCGCAGATGTTCGACATCTCGCCGACGAGCGCCGATACCCTCCGCTACAACCGCGATCGAGGCCGAAGACATCGTCCGGTCGCGGGGTGCGATCGCGGAGTTGCTCAACGGGGCGGACGGCATCGCAGGGACCGCCGACGATTTCGACGCGTTCCTGGCATCGGGCAACAACCTCGCCGCCACGCCGGCGAAGGCCGGCTATCCGAGCATCGTCGTGCCCGGCGGCTTCTTCCAGAACGTCGTCACCCCGCCGTTTCCGGACGGGTTCAACGCCAAGCGACGGTCCCGCGGGCGTGACGTTCTCAGGCCGCGCGTTCAGCGAACCGACGCTGATCGGCCTCGCGTGCGTGTTCGGAGCAGGCGACGCACTTCCGCGTCGCGCCGGCCAGCGCACCGCCGCTCAGGAGCGATACTGGTGATAAAGCGTTAGATCGAAGACATGTTCAATCGAAGAATCGCGCAACGCTTCGCACCCCGATTCTCAAAGCCTGGCCAAACCATCGGCACGCGGGCAAGAGCGTCGCGCAAACGCGAAGAGGGAAGCGCCTGACGGCGTCAAGCGCGATCTGCACGTGGCGGCGGTCGTCACGCGCAGCCGCAAAGAGCCTGTTCTGCGTCCCGCAGTCGGCGCTCGAGATTCTGAATATGGCGATCGCGCGCCGCCGTGGACGCCTCGGACTCGCGCGTCAACGCTTCGACGCGCGTCGACAGCTCAGGAGCCCGCTTGAGTTCCCGAGCGACCCGACGAAGATGATTGGCCGCGGCGACTGAGGGATTCGCCGTGACCGCGGAGCTTGCCAGGGCGGCCCCGTAGATGGAGATCAAGCGATCGATCGCAGGCTCCATCCCCGCCTCCGCACGGACTCTGAACGGACACGTCAGCCGCTGCTCCCGCGTCGTAGGCGGCGATCTGCGCTGCGTACCACGCCGGATCGTGCGCGTGAGACAGCCTCGGATCCCGAAGTTGCGCGCGCGCAGCAGCCGCTCGAAATTGTCGGGGGTCACCAGTGGACCACACCCGACGACGTCGGCCAGTATGACCGCGCATCCCACCGCCAGTGCTTCAAGCGCCGAGCGCCCTTTGGCAAACACCAGGTCGTAGCCGGCAAGCACCGACGCTGGCGTGTCCGTCGGATTGCCTTGGGCGTGTCCGACGATGTCGACGCACATGGCGACCGAATCGCCGACGGCCCGGATTGTTTGCACGTAACCCGCGTCGGTCGCCTGATTGCTCAGGGCGAGGGCGCGAGCCGGCCGTGGCGGCAACGGAGGTCGAGGGCGGAAACGTTCGAGATCCACGAAATTCAGGAGCAGATCGACCCTTTCCGCCGGGATGCCCTCCTCTCGCACCAGGCGATCGACACACACCTCGTCGACTGCCACGCACCGACGGATCGAAGGGTGCTTTCAACGGGCAACTCCTCCCACGGAAGCCATCCGTGGCAGAAGTGCACGATCGGCGTCTGCGGAAAAGCGAGCGCCGCGATCAGTGTTTCGACGTGATGGTGTCCGTGGATCACATCCGGCGGCATGGCCAGCCCGGTCAGATCGTCGATGACCGGGACCGTAGCCCGACGGAGCTCGTCGGCCATCACGTCCGAGAACGAGGCTGAACGCCACTGGACGATGTCCGGCGGCGGAGAAGCGCCAGCGCGACGTCGCGCAGGTAACTCCGAGCCCCGCGCGCCGCGAGGCGTGCTATTGGTCAGAAGGACGACGGCTGGCCGCATCGAAGTTCGGGCGTGAACAGGGTCTCGATTATCGGCTTCACGTGCGCGGCGTATGTCAGCACCGACGCGCGTAAGTGCCTGCCTGGACCCGCGCGGCGCCGACCTCCTCGTGGTACGGCACCCATTGGCGTGACGGCAGGGGCTGATCGACCACGACCCGTCTCAGAAACTCGATACGAAAAGCATCCTTCCCGTAACGTCTCGAACGCCGCCGCGGCTTCGCCGGCGAGACCCTGATAGCGGCTGAGCGCCGCGAGCTTGCGCTCGAACGCTTCATCGTCAAGCGTCAGACGCATCCCGTCGCCGCTTCCGTCGGGATGGAGACACGAGATCCAGCTCGAACAGCTCGACGCTGGTTCCCAGTTCCCGGGCATCGTGCCACCGCCGCGCGAGCCATCCAATGGCAGACATCGTGGACCGGGTTAGACTCCTTCGGCCGCGTCAATGAGCGCGGTTGTTATCCCTTCCTCGCCGATCAGACTGGCCAGGCGCTGAACCTGAGCCACAATGGGGCGGCGTCGTGCTCGATCAGCGCACGATAGGATTCGCGATCGGTTAGCGCGCCAAACATCGGCCCCTCGACGTGCTCCCACGCGCCCGAGAACGGCGCTCGACTCGACGACGCGGGACGTCCCGGCCGAACCGGAGCCATCCGTCAGCAGTGTCACGATTGGCCTCACGCGCTCGAGTAGATGGAACGCACGAGTTCGTGCCCTGGGTGCGCGAGGACGAGCAACCAGGTTGAACGGTCATCCAGCAAATTGGTCATCGAATGGAGAAAGTCAGCCGAGTCGGCGACGCGGCCGCGATTGTAGCACCCCGCACGCGGCGACCCGCAGGCGTCGCGCGCGCGATTTCATCCTCATCGCGCTTGCCGGCGGACCGAATCCGGTCAGCACGGTTCGAAGTGTTTGCGGTGGCTGCTTCTCTATCGCATTCCTATCCCCGCCCGCCATTCGGCGCGGAGACCATCCATCGACTTCCCGGTCAGCTTCTCAATCCGAGGCAGCACCCCATTGGTGAGGATGAGAGGCATCAGAGCGATCGTCTCCGGCAATCCGATGCGGCCGACGACAAACTGAGTGAACGATGTCCCGCAGGCATAGAAGGTCGGCGCGACCTGGCCGCGGTCGGTCGTAAACAGCGCCGCGGGGGCGCCGAGCTTCCGATGAAGGACAGGACCTCCGGGCCGCGGGGTCCCTGCAACCGTTCCCGGCAGGCGGCGTCAGCGCCAGCAAGCCCGCCGATGTCGAACACGTCGCCTTCCGGGACGCCGGCACGGGACGCGGCCGTCAATCCGACATAGTCAGCCAGGCCTTCAGTGAGCCAGAGCGGCCTGCTCGCGCGCACGCGCTCGACCCGCGCCGGATCCGGCGTCAGGGGTTGGCTGAACGAGGACAGCAGCTCGTGCCCGGCTTCGTGAAGATACGGCGGCGCGCGTCCGTCCTGCATGCGAACAAAGGGAATGAAGACCGCGGCGCGGCCGGACGCGTGCGCGACGAAACGATCGGTGCTGACGTAGTAGGTGATTTTCTCGGCTCTGATCACCTGCCACGAATGACGACCGACGAGCGCACGCAGTTCCGCCATCCCGCGGTCGAGACGGTCGAGGAGAGCCGCTTCCTCCCTGTCGTCGACGACGCCGGCTGGCGTGAACAGGACGACGAGTTTCCCCTCCCGGCGCTCACCGGTGGCGGTCAGTTCCGCGACGTGGCGGGCATCGTCGGCGTTCCAATTGAGGGGCGCGGCCGGCTGCGTCGCCGGTTGGCCGCTCACACCCAGAGAAGCTGACAGAAGGAACACCGCGACCTGCAACACCTGGGACCAAAGCTTCATTTCGAGTCATCCGATGACTTCCTCGAAGCCTGGAAGAAGTCGTCGATCTCCTTCTCGTCGCCTCCGCGCACTCGAGGTAGGCGAAGTGACCGCAGTTCTTCATCGTGACGTAGCGGGCCTTGGGAATCGCCCGGGCGAGCGGCGTGGCGGCGTCCGCTGCGGGAATGAATTCGTGATCGCCGTAGATCACCAGCGTCGGAATCCGCGAGCGTGGCGAGTTTGGGGGCATAAATCGTAGCCGTTCGGCGAGGCCCACGTGTAGGTCATCAGGCGATTCTTTCAATCGCTCGCGCTTTGAGCACGCCTTCCTTGGTGAAACTCGCCCTCATCCGGGCGACCACAGTTTCGAAATCCTCGGGCCGCGCGAAGGCCGCGCTGAAATGGATGCGATAAAGCACGCCGCGACGGCGTCGGGATCGCCCGCTTGATAGCCGGGGCTCGACGCTATCGCCTTCATCTGTTCGAACTTCTCGCCCAGCTGCTCCATTCTGCGCCTTGCGAAACTTCAGGTAATCGTCTCTGGAGGCGGGAGCGGGATTCATCAGGATGAGATGCGACACGCGGTCCGGATGCCGAAGCGCATATTCGACCGCGAGGACCGTGCCCCACGAGTGCCCGAGCAGCACCGCCGAGCCGAGCTGAAAGTGGCGCATGACCTGCTCGAGATCGCTCATCTCGGAGTCGAGCGTGACGTCCTCCGGCCGAACGCCGCCGCGGACTTGCCCCGCCCCCGCTGGTCGTAATAAATGAGGCGGAACGAGTCGGACAGCCGATCCATCTCGGGCAACAGGTAGCTCTGATCGAAATCAGGGCCGCCATGCAGGACGATGACGGGCTGACCTCTTTCCGACTTCCCGCGTGTAGAGCCTCGGCATTCCCGACCGCGACGCGGGCCTCCGCGGGACCGCGGCTTCGCGGCGTCCGCGCCAGATCGTGGACCCGTGCCGCATGCCGACGCGAGAATGGCAACGATCAATATGGTTCTCATGGCGGCGCGATCATAGCAGATCCTGCCGGCCGCCATCGAGTTCCCGGCAATCGACCGGCAGGGCTTAGGGCGCCCGGTCAGCGAAAAGAGCCCCAGCGCGCCAAATGTCGCGGTCGCCTGCGGCTCCAGCGTGACCGCGAAGCCATTGCTCTCGAGATGCGCGGCGAGGGTCTCCACGGTGAATTGACCGTGCCCGGGCAGGCGCACGTGTCGCGGCGGCTCGGCTCCTCAGCTCGTGATATTCGCCGACGATGCGCTCGATGTGGTGGAGGCGGCGGGAGGTAAGGAGAATGGGAAACTCGGCGCCTTCGCAGTCAATCTTCAAAAGATCGATGCGTCGCCGCCCGCCCCTGACTGACCTCGTCAACGACATCGTCGAAGGCGACGGCGTCGACGAGCGGTCCATCGGTATCCCAGATGAGCGTTCCGCCGCCGGCGTTGGCATCGCTCCGACGAGCGCCAGAAATGCAACGACGACGCGGTGATGTCGGAGCGCCAGACCGCGCGGTGGTCGAGATGGACGCGCGGCGCCGAACGGCGCGAGGTTCTGCCGCGCGTAGTCGTAGTTGGCAGCCTCCGGCTCGAAGCCGTGGGCTTCGGCGGCACCGCGAGTGAGCACCAGGTGGCTGAAGGTCCCGATGTGGACGCCGATGTCGATCACCACGGCGCCCGACATGTCGTCGGCCACGCGCGTGCTCGTTGCGAGTGACGACGTTGGTGTAGATAAGTTCGTCATTCGTGCCCGGACGCACTGAGAACTCCCGCTGCACGCGACGATCCTACCGGAATCTCATCCACTCTCACCGTGGTCTCACGACTTCGACAGGTCCCGCCGTCTACGATCGCCTGATGCACGATCGGAAAGATTTTGCGCGTCCAAACCCTTTCATCTGGTGAGTCGCGGAGGTATTTTCATGGCAGAGATTGAGAAAGTCAGCGGCACGGCGTTCGTCGTCGCCGAGTTCCGGGCGGAAGAGAATCTCGAGGCCGACCCGCTGTGCCGGGACTCGGTGGTGGGATTGTTTCTGAACGACGACACCAGGCAGGCGGCCAGGCTGGTCGCCGCCAGTTTTCCGCAGGTCAAGGATCTCGTCAGGATCAGGACGAAGCTTACTTCGACGATGTCCTGGAGGAACAGCTTCGTGCCCGGTTTCGGCAGGTGGTGATTCTCGGCGCCGGACTCGACACGCGGGCGGCGCGGAAGCCCCGTCCCGGCGTCACCTACTTCGAGATCGACGATCCGGCGACCCTTCGAGTGAAAGCGGCGTGCTACGCGGACGCGGGCCTCGACGTCAACGTCAGGTTCATTCCCGGCAACTACGTGACCGATGGCTTGATCGATCTGCTGCGCCAGAACGGGTTCGACTTCGATCTCCCGACCTACGTCATCTGGGAAGGCAACACCATGTACCCTGCAGCTGGCTCGACGCCAAGCGCATCGTCACCGAGCTTCGTGAGCACGTGAAGTCGTTGCGCCTGTCCTTCGACTACATGGCCGAGTCCGTCATCGCCAAGACGACGGGCGACCCCGGGGTCACGCGCCTGGTCGAGAGCTTCGAGAAGATGGGCGCGCCGTGGTTTTCCGGCATTCCCGACATCCGCAGCTTCGCGCGCGAACTGCGCATGACCGTGGTCGACAATTTCCGGACGTCCGAGCTGTTCGAGGCCTACTGGACGAATCGTCCGATGACGTCGCCGATCTTCAACTTCTATTCGGTGGTGTGCACGCTCGGCAACCAGGCGGCGCGGACGCCGTCATTTCGGGCGAGGCCGAAGCCACCGGATCGGTGACGGAGCGGCGCAGCCTGACGAGCAGCAACAGCACGGCAAGGCCGATCGTCGCATCGGCCACGCCGAGCTTGAAGAACCCCGGCACCATAAAGCCTCTTCGAGACACCCACGAAGAAGGTCGTGGCCGGCACCAGCCGCGCCACGATCATCATCCACGCGTTGGTTCGATAGCGAAACGGATCCCTTCGCCGCCGGGATGTAGAAGACGCTGAGGATGGCGAGCAGGACCGAGTAGTTGAACAACCACACCGGATCGAGCCGCGGACCGAGCGCCAGCTTCTCCACCAGCATCGCCGGTCGAGGAACGCCCACAGGGCGAAACTCCAGTTGAGGAGGATCCCGATCCAGACCACCGCGCGAAACATAGCCGGACAGCATACTGACAAGAGGGTTCAAGGTGCAAGGGGTTCAGCCTCTCTTTCCCAACTCTGCAATCGTTGAAACGTTCTTGAACACACCCGTCAGGACCGTTTCCCGATCCCCACCCCGATCGATGGCAGCAACTAATTCGCGATAAAAGACTTACGAGATCGACCTCCCTGCGAACCAGCTGGCGTCCTTCTTGACCATGGTCTCTGCGCCTTGCGCTCAATTTTTCCGTACGGCAGACCCGTTCCGGGTGTCGTCTGCCTCGCGGCCGTGTTGATTTCGGCGTCGCCGCTGGCGCCGGTCGCCTTTTCACAGGATGCAGCGCCGGTGCCGCTCGTCGAGCGGGCGCGCGGCGCCGCCCAAATCGTCGTCGGACGCGTGGCATCGGTTAACCCGGTCTGGCGAGTCAACGATTTCGGCGACCGCCTCATCGTGTCCGTGGTGCGCGTCGCAGTCGACGAGACGTTGAAAGGCGACGCGCAAACGGCAGTGGACGTCGAAGTGGAAGGCGGGACGATCGACGGCCTGACCCTTCACGTCTCGGATCAAGATGCGTTCGTTGCCGGAGATCGAGTGGTTTTCATCTGCAGCGCAGCCTGCGCGGCGCGATGGTGCCGCACCTGCGCGGACAAGGCGCGCTCAAGCTCGATCGAAACAACCGCGTGCCCAACAGCAGCCTGACACTCGACGAGATCCGGCGCACCGTCACGGCCGCTCGGGCGGCGCGATGATGCGCGTTCGGACGAAGCTGCCGGCGTCACTCGGTCTGATGACCGCGACGCTCACGATGGTGATCATCTGGTCGCGTGGACGAGCGCCTTCGTGTTGAGCGGCCCGGACGTGGGCCTTCCGCCCCGTTCCTTACTACGTCAACACCACGAACCTCGATTTGCCCGATGCGGTGATTCCGCCGGCCCTTGCCGTCGGCGCCAGCGCCTGGACCACCCAGACGAACGCGTCGTTCAGCTTTCAGTACGCCGGAACGAGCGCCGTGACGACGAACACGAATGACGGCCTGAACGTCGTGATGTTCCGCAACGCGTCAAGCGGTTCGGCGATTGCCACGACCTACTGGTGGTCGAGCGGGTCGCGAATCATCGACGCCGACATCGTATTCTGGGATGGCGGGTTCACGTTCTTCACCGGATCGACGGGATGCTCGGGCGGCTTCTACATCGAGGACATCGCCGCGCACGAGTTCGGCCACGCCCTGGGGCTGGGACACTCGGCGTCGCCTCGCCGCGACGATGTATCCGTCGGTGTCCACCTGCGCGACCGGCAATCGTACGCTCGACGCCGACGACATCGCCGGCGTGCAGGCGCTCTACCCTCCGGCGACGGTCCCGGACGGCGCCCACCGGCGTCCGCATCGTGCCGGGGTGGAATAGCGAGACGAGAGGCGCAAACCCAACCTCTGGCACCCTCTTGAACCAATTGCACCTCTTGCACCTCTCGTCCTTTTATCCTCTCCACTGTCCCGCGACCCAGTAGTATCCGCGCGTTGGTAGACTCGTCTCCACCCGCACACCCACGCCATCACAGAGCGCACGCGGTCGCTGTTCGAGGAGGCCCGATGAACGAGCATATCGAGATCAACCTGCGGCGGAATGACAAGCCGCTGCGGATCAAACGGCAGGTGGCGGGTGGCATCGTGCTCGACGAACCGGATCCGATCGAACGGACGGTCTATATCGGCTTTGCCGCGGCCGATGACATCACCGCCCATCGAATGCGCCGCGTCCGTCAGCTCCAGCGGCTGGGACCCGGAGCAATCTAAGCTGACCGTGACCGTCGAGGACGGCTCGATCGTGGTGCGCGGCGTCGACGCCAATTCATTACCGGAGGGGCGGTACCTCCTCGAAGTCAGCATCGAGGAAGCCACGACCAGCCCGGTTCGGCAGCGAGTCACCGTGCCGCATGACAGTTTCGGCGCGGTGGACGTGAAGGTCGAAACAGACGATCGACTGGTCGACGTCGATCTCACCGACTGCGATCCGACCATCGGCCGCGTCCTCGAGCGCTCGACGATCGACGAGGAAAACGCGATCGACCGGGCGTCGACGACGACGGCTGGCGGCCGAGTCGAAAAGCCTGTTTGCTCAACCTGCTCGCCAGCCTGCGAGTGCGGCCAACGCCGTCGGGCAACCTGGCGCAGCACGTCCGCGCGACGTGTTCTGGATGGGGAACGAGCGCGCCTACGCCACCGTCGATCGCGCGCTCTACGAACGGCTCGAGGATCTGTCGGACGACGGCGACAAACCGTTCTATCGCGAGGGATATCCGAAGGCGGACATCCATCTGAAGCTGCTGGAGCAAATCCCCGGAGCCGGCCGAGCGGAAAGCGCTGTTTCCGCGGGAGAGCCTGGTCAGCTATCGCGGCGAAGGTCGGCCGTCCCTGCAGGCCGTCGGGCGCGGCCGCCGGCCGGGCTCGACTACACCTACGCCGATCTCGATCTCGGGACTCTGGGCAACCCGCTGCAGGATTTCTTCGGCTTCGTGGTGCACATGGGCGAGCTGCTGAACGGCAAAGCCCACCAATCATCTCGACCTGCGGAAGCAGCTGGCCAAGGGCGCGGCTAAGCCGTACTCGTACCACACCGTCGGTTGAACACGTCCGGCTAGTCTGGCGCGCAGCGCGATCATCGGATCCGACGCGCGTGCGCCCGCCGCGCCGGGACGAAGCGTCGCGACCATCGAGACGAGGCTGACAACCGCCGCGACCGACAAGGTAGATCAGCGGATCGCGTCCGCTGACGCCGAACAGCAGTGTTCTGGATGCCGTCTGGCGGCGACGATGGCCAGCGATCGAACGCGAGCCCGAGGCCGAGCGTCAGGCCGAGCGGCGATCTGGACGACGCCCTGCCGCACCACCATCCGCAGGATCCGGCGGCGCGCTGGCGCCGAGCGCCATGCGGACGCCGAACTCCTGGGTGCGCTGGTTCACGGCGAAGCGACATCACGCCGTAGATGCCCCGACCGACGCCAGCATCACCGCCACCAGCGCCGAAGATCGTGAACATCGTCGCGATGATGCGGTTCTGCGCGACGAACACGTCGCTGCTGCCTCCGCGGCGTGCCGACGAAGTTACAGCGGCAGATTGGGATCGGCCTTGCTCACCTCGCGCCGCAGCGATGCCGGCGAGCGCGTCGGCCGCGCTGCCCGGCGCGCGGACTTCACGATCGACGGTGGCGAACTGGCTGACGAACGGCCCCGGCGTCGCCGGGCCCAGCGCATGTCGAGTAGAACGGAACGTAGAAACCGCTGTCGTCCACGTTCGGGTTGTTGAACGGCCCGAGCATCCGAACGGTCGGTGACGACGCCGACGATGGTCCGCCACGGACCGGGCGTGCGTGCCGTTGGTTGCATGACGGTGCGGAACCGGCGTCCGATCGCGTTCTCGTTGCCGTAAGTGCTTGCGCGGCGAACGCGGCGTTGACGATCGCCACCGGCAGCTTCGACGTCGAGATCGTCGTCGGTGAAGCGTGCGGCCCTCGAGCAGCTTCTGCGCCGGTCACGTCGAAGAACGCGCCGGCGTCACCTGCTCGAAGTTCGCCTTGCGGCCGATCCGCGCTTCTCCTTGTATGCCTTGCCGTCGATCTCGATCGGCCCGTTGCCGGAGAACACCATGCGGAAGCGGTTCGTGAGCGCGACGGCGGCGAACTCCGGATTGTTCCGCAGCGTCGCGCGACGATGCGGTCGTAGAACGAGCTTGCGCGCCTCGTTCGACGGATAGTCGCCGTCCATCAGTCCCATGCGCGCCGACATGACGCCGCCGGTGTCGTAGCCGTAGTCGATCGTCTGCTGGTTGAGGATCGACCGGACCTGCAGCAGCGATCCGATCAGCAGCACGCAGGTGACGACGATCTGGAACACGACGAGGCCGCGCGTGATGAGCGTGCATGCCGCGGCTGGTGGTGCCGCGGCCGCCGTCGCGCAGCGCGGCGTTCGACGTTCGCGCGCGACGACATCCACGCCGGCAGCAGGCCCGACACGACCGCGGCGGCGATGCGTCGCGGCGACGCGTGACGCGCGAGCACGAGCGCGTCCACGTCGAAGGTGATCTACGACGGGCGGCGGGTTGTCGAGGTTGCGCACGGTCGCGATGCAGCCAGTCGATCGCGAAGTACGGCGAGGCCGATGCCGACCGATCGCGCCGATGCGTCGCGACGAGCAGGCTCTCGGTCAGCATCTGGCGCATCAGCCGGATGCGGGTGGCGCCGAGCGACGATCGAACCGCCAGCTCCCTGGCGCGCAGCGTCGCGCGCGCGAACTGCATGTTCATCACGTTGACGCACGCGATCAGCAGCACGCCGACGCAGAAGCCGAGCATCGTCAGCATGGTGCCGCGCAGCGCCAGCGGCGTGAACGATCTCGATCAGCCGCTGCGACCTGCGCCGGTGTTGAACTGCTTGTTCGTGTCCGGGTAGGCCTCGGCGAACCGCTGCGCGAGCGCCGGTGAATTCCGCGTTCGCCTGATCCGAGCGACACGCCGGGCTTGAGCGAGGCCGAGGACCGCCGGGATTGATGTTCGCCGGATCGCTTGCGCGGCCGCGGCGGAAACTCGCTGGATAGAGCGGCAGCCACAGCTCTTCGTTGGCCGGAAAGGCAAAGCCCTTCGGCATCACGCCGATGATCGTCGCCGGCTTGCCGTTGATGCGCACGTTCTTGCCGACGATGTCCGGCGATGCCGCCGAAATCGCGCTGCCAGATGCGCGTAGCCGATGAGCGCCACCTTCTCGGCGCCCGGCTTGTTGTCCGTCGGCCGTGAAGTCGCGGCCCATCATCGGCGCGATGCCGAGGCTCGGCAGGAACGTCCTCGGTCGTGTAGGCGCCGGTGTAGCGCTGCGGCTTGCCGTTCGACGGTCACGTTGACCGTCGAGCCGTTCAGGTAGGCTGCCAGCCAGCTCGAACGACTGCTGCGCCGGCAGGAACTCCTCGAAGTCCATCGCCGCTGATCTGGCCGTTGACGCCGAAGAACGTCTGCGGCTCGGTCGGATCGATGAAATTCGCGCTCGTCGAGACGGTCGGCGTTCGGAAATGAGAAGCCGCGCAGCATCACGCCGTTGACGACGCTGAACATCGTCGTCACGCCGCAGATGCCGAGCGCGAGCACGACGATCGCGAGGGCGCGAAAAGGCCCGTTCCTTGCGCGAGGACGCGAAAGCCGATGCGGACGTCCTGCACGAAAGTCTCGAGCGACATGGTTTTGAAGTTAGACGAAGGGCCGCGGGCGCTCGGGTTCCGGCCTTGACGATTCGTCAACGGTGCCTATATTGACGTTCGACCGCACCCTCTGCGCCGCGATGCGCCCAACCGGCCGGACGCCCCATAGCTGCGCTGCCGCGGCTTTCTTTCGTGCCACAACAGCTCGATCACGCTTGAAGGCCGCGCTCCGTGCGCGGCTTTCGCATTTATGGGCGCGCACGGAACTGCCCGTCGAACGGGCCGGCAATCGAAGCCGAGCTGCAGAGCCATGCCAGCAAACCGAAGGATACGTTCGACCGACGACGGATACCGTTTGCACTTCGCGCTAAAGCACGGCCACGAAGGCCCCGGAAGGCCGCGAACCTGCTCGTCCCCAACGGCATCTACCTGCGCGAGGACTTCAGCGACTCCGCGTCGACCCGAATGGTGGTCTTTTACGACGTCCGCAACCGCGGACGATCCGACGCCGTCACCGGCGACGGATCGCGCGCGGCGTCCTCCACGACGTCGGACGACCTGACGCCGTCCGCCGCCATTTCGGCGCCGACCGGGCGTGGACATCCTGGCGCATCTGCATGCCGCGACCACGGCGCTGCTGCACGTGATGAAATTCCCGGCGCAAGCCCATCGACGTCGTGCAGATCGACCACTGCCTCCTACGCGGGCAAAGCAGTATCCCGCGGACCTCACCCGCGCCGACGATCACGCTGCGCGACGCGCTGTCCCGACTCGGACAGCCTCGAGCCGCAGCGCGCGCAGATGGATCCGGCCCGAGTTCTGCCGGGCGTTCTGGGGCGATCCTGCGGCGCCTTTACGTGGTCAGATCCAGCCAACGCCGGGCCGCAACCGGCTGGTGGAGCGGTGCGACGAGCCGAACGAGCTGAACGCCATACGGGACACTGGACGCGCTGTCGATCCTGCCCTCGACCCCGCGGCTCAGACCTGACCGGAGACGCAGCTTCGGAGCAGGCGCATCACCCGGTGCTGCGGCGCACGGCCGCAAAGATCGCAGCGCCGCCTATGGCGGCGGCAGGGACCGGGCGCTCGCGCCGGGGAACCAGCGCGGCCGCTGCTGACCATCGACGATGTCCTCCCACGCGCCGTGGATCGAAGTCCCCGGACGTCGTCTTCAGCGCGATCGTGAGATGCTTCCTCGGCGTGGCCGGTAGCCGGATAAACACAGGGGCCGAGGATCCGCGAAGCGAAGCAGCGCCGAGGGCTCAGGGCTGAGGGCTGGAGGAAAGGGCCGAGGAAAGGGCCGAGGGCTCAGGGCGGTTCTCGATCGGGCAGCAGGGCCACGATCGTGTTGTGCTGGAGCTGGGGGGCGAGTCTTTGTGGGGATGGCTGGCAGACAGCCCGAGCGCGCGAGAAGCCTCTGGGGATCCAAAGCGAAAGCGAAGGGCTGAGGCTAAGCGCTGAGGGCGAGGAAAGGGCCGAGAGCTGAGGGCCCTGGCTGCGGATCGACGGATCGGGGCAACGTCACGCGACAGCTCCAGCACCACAACGTGATCGGACTCAGCGCAGGGCTGAGGACGCAGCGCTTAGGGGCTGAGTAGGGCAGAGGGCTCAGGGCTGAGGAAAGAGCCGGTCGCGCGAGTTTCCACCGCCGCCGCGCTCGGCTATGCTGATCCGGTTTTACCCGCCGATGCCGACGCGTAACCGTCACGTGATCAACCCGACCGCGGCGCCGACGCGCACTGCCACGCTCAGGCGCGGGCTGGCGCGAGTGAGGCTGCCGCTGCCTCAGACCGGACCAGGTGATCTTCAGCCCCGAAACGCAGCTGACGTATCGAATCGAACGCCTGCTCGGCGAAGGCGGCTTCGGCCAGGTGTATCTCGCGACGCGGCTCGGGCGCTCGTCGACGGTCCCCGCAGATCGGTCTGCATCAAGGTCAGCGAGCGCATCGACGGCTGGCTGCGCGAGGCCTACTTCGGCCAGCTGCTCGACGGGCATCCGCGGGCGATCCGGCGTCTTCGACACGTTCCCGCTGATGCGCGCCGGACGGCCGGTCCTCTACTGCCTGGCGCTCGAGTACGCGCGCCACGGCGACCTCAGCGCGTTCCTGCGCGCGCGCCGGCCAAGGCGTGGCCGGAGACGGCGGCGCGGCGCGAGATCGCGGGCATCCTCGAGGTGCTCGGCAAGCTGCACCGCGGCCAGCTGCTGCACCGCGACCTCACGCCGATGAACGTGTTCGTCTGCGACGGCCGGCGCCTGAAGCTCGGCGACTTCGGCATCGTCCGGCAGCAGAGCGACTCGGCGCGGCATCACGGCGCGCACCATGAACGCGTTGACGGCGCCGAGCGACATCCTCGCGCGGCGCCGTCCCCAAGTGGCAGGCGCGCGACGACGTCTACCAGGTCGGGCAGCTGCTCGGCATGCTGGTCAAGGGCGACGCGCGGGCGCGCGATCCGCGCCGCAGGAAGTCCGCGCGCCTGCGCTGCAGCGATCACCTGAAGGAGATCGTCTACCGCTGCATCGGCGAGCGGCGCAAGCGCTACGAGGGCGCCGACGAGCTGATCGAGGCGCTGCGCAACCCGCCGGCGCGCGCTGCAAGGCCGGCGTGCTGCGATCGCTCGAAGGGCGTTCACCTCGACGTTCACCGGCATCCTGACGCAGGCCGCGCAGCGACGGCCGTCGCGCGCCGCCCGGCGCGCCGGCGCGATCGTGCACGGCGGGCCGTCCGTGCAGACGACCGTCGTCGGTCGCGCGGCCGGCCGAATCCGCTGCAGGCCGCCGGCCGCGACGCCGGGCATCAAGCTGATGGAGATCAAGCGGCCTGCGCGACGAAGGGACACCGCATCACGCTGCTCGAACGAAGACGCAGTTCTGGCGCCTCGCGGACCGGGCGCGGAAGCGGCGGATCGCGCGCCGGCGATAGCCAGCCGGACCTGAGCGCACCGTGAGCAAGCGGGAAACGATGCGCCTGGCGAACCCAGCGCGCCGGCCGTCGTCTTGTTTTTCAGCTGATGGGAGATCGAGAATCGGCGCTGGAGCGCGCGCCGTGCGAACTTGGTGAACCGGGCGAACCGACCGAACCTCGGGGTGGGCTATACAGCCGCCGAGAGCATCTGATACGCCCGCCCGACCGCCTGCGCCTTCAACTTGAAGTGTTCCTGACCTCGGCGCTCAGGTGCGCCACCTGGTCGGCGTCGTATTTCGACTTCGCCTGCTCGCACGCGGCCTCGATGCTTTCGCGGCTGGCTCCACCGACAATCCCAGCACGGCGAAGGGATCGAAGGTGTCTTCGACGCCGAACTGACTGCGATCGTGCGTCTCCGCTTCGCGGCGCCGCCGCCCTCTTCGACGCGAGCCTCTTCCTCGCGGCGGGCGCGCTCCACCTGCCGGTGCCGGGCCAATTCCTCCTGCTGCGCCTGATCGATCCGCCAGGCCCTTCCTGTTCCCGCTGACGCCGAATCTGCTGCTGTTCGAGACGCTCCTGCTCGGCGCGCTCGACGGCAGCGCGGCGCAGCGCCTCGGCGGCTTCGTGTCGGCACGCTCTGGCACAGATCGCCGCCGCCGGGAACGGTGGTCCGGGCACGTCCGGCACTTCGATGCCGGACGCCTGCTGCGCATCATGAAGAACGCCGCTCCTCCGGCCGCAAGGAGAACGGCGAGAACGGCCACAGCCGGCTGCGGCCCCCAGACCTGATCCGGATGGCGGCGGCGAGCGGGCGCAGCGCTGACGTCAACCCGGCCGGCGGCGCCGCCGAGCGGGCACCTCCTCGGCGGCCGCGGGATTGGCGTGACTGCGACGGCCCCGCAGGGCCGTCAGCTGGCTGCTCAAGCAGGCCACGCAGCGTCGCGCCTTCGAAATTGCGAACCTTGTTGCAGACCGAGTCGAGCGATCGTCGTTCGACTGGCGTCAATTTGCTGAGGTCGCGGCCAAGTCGGTTCGAATCGCGAGCAGTTGCGAGGTCAGGCAGGTCTGGTAGGCGTCGGTTTCCGCCGGGCCTCGTCGCCCGTGTCGCCCCGCACTGATGTTCGATGAGCGCCTGCTCGACCGGCGTCGGCACCTGGTTGACGGCGTCCTGCATCGCGGCGGCATTCGCCGAGAGGCAGATCGCGCACGACGCCGCAGTCAGCAGCCTCAGCGCGATTGCATGTGCACGGTTTTTCACCCGGTCCGGCAGCATTCTGAAAGTGCTATCGGCCCGGACCGCCGCCGGTCGCAGGACCCGGCGCGGTCAGACGGGAAACGCCGTGAAGTTTCCGGCAACGCTTCTCGCGCGGCGTCGCTCTTCAGCGGCTGGACGTCCAAAACAGACGTTCGACGCCCGCGTTGACGATATCGGAAGCGCGCTTGACGGCGGGCATCGACCTCGGCAGGTCGACCAGCGAGCGAAGCTCGGCGGCTTCGACCGACGAGGACAGCAGGACCAGTGAGATGATCAGCAGCCGTGTGCGCGCATGTCGCATTCCTCCAGACATTCGGGCGGCGAGGTTCGTCCGGCCGCCCCATCCCAATATGGATTGCGGAGTGCGGACTGCGGATTGGCGCACGGAGATTCGCAACCACAATAAATCCGCACTCCGCAATCCGCAATCCGCAATGACAACGTCCGCGAGGGCTTGTCGTCTAAGGGAGACGAAGCGGAGGGTTCAATGCGCAAGGTCTTCCAGCATCTGGTAGCGGCCGGCCTGCTTGTCGCAGGCACTGGCTGGCGCGGCGTTCGCGCAGGCCGATTTTCAGTGGCGGGGATCGCTCTCGCAAGGCCAGGCGGTCGAAATCAATGGCGTCAACGGCGACGCGCACGTCGCTGTCGCAGTCGGGGCAAATCGAGGTGACGGCACGGCGAACGGCACGGCGCAGCAACCCCGCCGACGTCCGCATCGAGGTGGCGCCACATGCCGGTGGCGTCACCATCTGCGCGGTCTACCCGTCAGCGGGCGGAGACGCGAATACCTGCGAGTCCGGCGGACGGGGGCATCTGAATACCCGCGACAACGACACCGTCGTTCATTTCGGAAGTGAAGGTGCCGGCCGGGGTCGGGTTCATCGGACGAACGGTGAATGGCGACGTCGAGGGCGATTCCCTGCAGAGCGACGCCCAGGCATAGAGCGTCAACGGGTCGGTCGAGCTGACGACCACCGGGCTCGCCAGCGCGTCCACCGTCAACGGGTCCGTCAGCGCCACCACGGGGCCGCGCCGACTGGCCGAGCGGGAGACTGCAAGACCGTGAACGGCGGCATCACCTCACGCTCCGGAGTGTGTCGACGCGGATCTGCGCGCGGATACGTTGAACGGCAGTATCACGTCCGACTTCCCATCACGATGACGGAACCGTGAGCCCGCGGGCGACTGCGGGAACCGTGGGAAGCGGCGGGGCAACAACCTGACGCTGTCCACGGTCAACGGGAGCATCGGGCTGTTGAAGGCGCAATGACGGCAGGACGGGCGGGTGCGGAAATGAGCACCGCTATGGTTGGCCACCCGACCGCCGATAACAGTTCCGCATGACATCCGCGTGCGATGGGACCTCCGGGCTCACGCATTTTCTCCCCGAGGTCCTGCTTTCAGTACTGCTCGGCTGTGCCTTCGCGCTCCACCAGCCTCGCCGTCGCGCTCTACCAGCTCCTGCCGTCACGCTCCTGCCAGCTCAACCACTGCCCGGCTGTTTCGCGATCACCAGATCCCTGATCTTCGTAGGTCGCCCGCGGCACGATCTTCTGGTCACCAGATCGTTCTCGCCCCGTATGGGCGCCCGTCGATGATCTTCTGCGCGCATCGCGTCGCCGATGCCGGGGAGCTTCATCAGATCGCCCTCGACGCTGAGTTCAGTCGACCAGTGTGGCGGCATTTGGCCGCCGCCGCGGCCGGCTTCGGCGCGGGCTTGCTCTTTGGTTTGCGCGAAACTGCTGGTCGCCCCGGCGAGCACGGCGCAGACGAAAATGAACGCGAAGCTTCAGCTGTCGGCCTCGATTCATCGTGACCTCCCGTTGATCCATGATGATAGGCGCAGCGTCGGCGCGCCGTTCGCTTCGGCAGCAGATTTTGACGGCTTCCCACGTCCGACGCGCGAGTGCGCATGATCGCGATCATGTGGCAAAGTTCGAGGTCAAGGGGAAGGGCACGAGAGCGGTCGCCTCGAAGAGTTCTCTACGGAGTCTGACGGCGAGTGGAGCGCAGCACCAATCGCCACAGCCGTCCTCGCCTCGGCACGTCGTTCCTCCGCGATCAGAACCTGCCGTCGCGCTACCCGTTGATCGAGTCACTGGTAGCGAGATTGGTCGTCTACGAGCAGCAGCGCGGCCTTCCATCGCAGCGGAGGATCTGAAATGCCCGGCGCCTCGACGCCAAACGCAACGGTCCCTGGTCACCCCCGGTCGATGCCGCTCGGCGTTCTACCGCCCTCGACGTCCCGGATCGCGCCGGCCCGGCGTGGTCCGCGGCGCGGCGAGAAATAAGCAGGTGCGGGCTCCGCCCGATTGACCGGCAGCCGGTCCCTGCCTGGCGCTCGGCGCGCGAATCGTCGAATTTGTGCCCGTATTCGACTGGCGCCCATCTTGCCTTCGAGCCGGCCTGTGATGACGCTGTGATGAACCACACGCGGCGGAGCTGCCACTCATGGCTGGCCGCACCCTCGCGGCCTGCGTTCACCCACATACGCCGCATGGCGCGTCCTGCCGCGATCGGCGCCGCCGCCGTGCCCATCTCGATTTTGACGCGGACCCCTGAGCTACTCCGGCCGTCTTGAGCGTTGCCGCTGATTCTCGCGCTAGTGTCCGGCGCGGCAGGTCGAGCGAGGCGTCCTCGGCGAGCCGCTCTGATCCGTTCAACCGCGTCGCTAATCCACATCGCGTTGTTGGCGTCGATCAAGCTCTGCATCAGCCGATGAGCACCTTCGGTGCCAGGATTTCCTGACCGGAACGCGAGCGTCACCGTCGATGGCGGCGATCAACGCTTTCTGCGTAGCACCGTTGGGGAGGGGTTCATCACCCGGCGGCAGCCGGCTTTCGCTATAGATACCCGCGACACGGAATCGCGCGCCCGGCTTACGCTCCCGTCAGGCCGCCAGTCGTCGCCGCGCATGAATCTCCGCAGCAGAGATCGGACCGGTATGGTCCCCGACATGACGCCCCCGATGGCGAGTCATCGTCGTCGTGTGACTCCTCGTAGTCGGCAGCCGGGCTGACCGCGCTTCTGCTGGTTGTGGCCGGGCCTGCGGGCGAGGAATGGCCCTCACCGCGCTGGCGGCAGTTCTTTACACCAGGCGTTAGCGCGCCACGCGTCGGCGAAGCGGGTGCGGGCCGTGGCGAGCTAATCGCCAGAAGCGACACGACTCTGGCGATCGCGCCCGTCGCCGCGGCTGTCATCCTTGTTTCGACGGGCCGCTCCGCCTTCTCGGCCGCTCGAGGCAAGGCGCAACGAATTCGAGTCCCGTGCTACCAGATCGACTCCGTTGCCGGCGCTCATCCTCCCTCTCATCGCTCGCTCAGTTCGCGCTTCCATCAATACCAGAAGCACTCATCGGCCAGAAGGCCGACGCTCTCGGACCGGCGGGAGGCCGAGTGCGCGACGCTGGCGCGCGCGCGCGATCCGTGGAGCTTTCGACGAGCCTATGACCTTCGGTCAGGCGCTCGCGAACGCGCGTCGACCCGCCGACGATGCAGCAGGCGTTCTGAGCTTACCTCGCCCCGCTTCACGGCAAACGGCCGCGTGCCTGGGTGCTGGCCGGTGAAATCGGCGAGCGCCGGGAAGTGCTGATCGACGACGCCGGCGGTGAGCGCACACTCGAGCGGCTGGAGCCGCTGGCGGTGCGTGCGGTTGCGTGATTCTGCCGTCCGAGGGCGCGGCAGCGGGCGCGAGCCACTTCTGCGTGCGCTGCCTGCCGCCGGCGGCGCGCTGGTGGGGGCCATGGGCGTGGTCGCCTCCCTTCGCTTTCGGACGCAGAAAGGCAGGCGCCCGGCGCGGCGGCGGCGGTGATGGCCGTCAGCTGTCCGCAAACATGCAGGTCCTCTACCAGACCCGCGATTCTGAGCCTCGCGCGACGAGCTCACCGGGCCGCTTTCAACCGGGTCCATGCGATCGGTGAACGGCTGGATCTGGCGAGCTGCGGCGCGCCCGGGCAAAGGGCGAACCGACGGCTACGGTGTCGTGCTGCGTCTGCGGTCTCGATCACTCCGCGCAGCCGTGAACGATCAGCTTGGGACACGCCAAGCGGCGACGAGATGCTGCGGGCGGTCGCCGCCACGCTCAGATCGCGTCGTCCGGACCACCGACATCCGCCGCCGCTATGCGGGCGACGAGTTCCCGATCATCCCTTCCTGATACGAGCGTGCCGCGGGCGCGGCGCAGGTGGCCGGAAAGCGTGAGGAAGTGATCTGGCGATGACCGCCTCCGCGGGCGACGTCGTCGGTGGGCCTCACCGCCAGCATCCGAGAGTGGCCACGTCAGGGTCGGATCGACGCAGCGCGATGGCACTGCCGGGAGCGTGCCGACCGCGCGCCTCCACCTCGCTAAGCACAACGGACGCGGGACCGTTTTCACGGGTCGCCGCGGCTCAGGGGACCACGCTGGCGATCCGCCGCCCTGATCGTCGATCGTCCCGCGATCTATCCGCCCCCGACCCTGCCTGGGTTTCTCTGGAAGGTCATCAGCGCCATCACCAGGGACAACGCCGCCCCCGCCACCAGCAGCGGAACAAGAGCACTGGAGCGCCGTAGACCACCACGCCGCCAACGACGCTTGCCACCGCCACCCCCCGAGATCCCTTTATTTCGGACGTGAGCCGGTTCTTCAGGCGGCTGCGCTGCAAGGGAATAGAAGAGCCCGGACAGACGGCGCTCTGCCAAAGGAGGGGTTCGTTGGATGCGCAAGATCATGAAGTCGTTGGCGCTCGCTGTTGGCGTAGCGCTTGGCTTACCGCGACAGATCTCGGCCACCACCACGCGTGGACGCTCGAGCGTGACGATGCCGCTGGCGTCTTCAGCTGCGCGCCGCGGCGCTGCCCGGCGTCGAACTCGGGTGCCGGAACGTATATTTTCGGAGCTGGCCAACCCCGTGGAACGACCCCAGCCGGGCGGGTCCGCGTCTCGAGCCCTTCGACCGCCGCATCATCTACACGACGATGTTCACCAATCAGACGGTGCGGCCGGCGAGCCTGGGCCCCGATCAGGTCGTGTCCTTCGGCGAATCGCGCAATGGCGCCGCGCCGCGCATCACCGCCTGGTTCCCCGGACGGCTCCAACCAGGGCCGCCAGTTCATCTACCACAAGTAACGCCGCCGGTCCGCCCGCCCCCAGCCGGGTGTGAGTCCGCGGACCTCCGTCCGGAGTCCTCTACCCCTCGTATCGCACCGTAAGCGATGGTCGCGTCGTCGTTTTGCGTCGCCTCTCCGGCGAAGGCGCGGAGGTCGGCCAGCACACCGTCGACGAGCCCCTGCAGCGAGGCGCGTTGCGATGGATATCGACCGAGGCGCAGCAACCGCCCGTCGGTGAACTCCTCCCGCCTCCGGATTCAGCGCCCGCTGACGCCGTCGCTGAACGCGACGATGAAATCGCCCGGCGCCAGCGTGACGGTTTCCTCGCTCGAACGACGCGTGCTCGAACAGGCCTGAGCACCACGCCGCCCGTCTCGAGCCGGCGCACGCCGTGAGGTCGAGACGAGGATCGGCGCGTTGTGTCCGGCGTTGCAGTAGGTGAAGCGAGCCGTTCGGCGCCGAGCATGCCGTAGAACGTCGTCAGGAACGCGCGCTTCGATCGCGCGGCGGAACAGGCCGTGATTGAGCCGCGTGATGACCGGCGCGGCGTTCGACTGATAGCGTCGCCTCGGCGCTGAACATGCCGAGCAGCCGCCGCCGCCAGCAGCGCCGCCGGCGATCCTTTGCCGGCCACGTCGCCGACGATGAAGCCGAACTGGCCGGTCGGGCAGATCGACGTAGTCGTAGAAGTCGCCGCCGACCGCGCGGCACGCGACCGACGCGGCCGGCGGTCGAGAAGAACGCGCCGTCGCGGTCCGCCGGCCGGCAGCAGCGACTGCTGAATCGCCGCCGCGACCTTCAGCTCCTGCTCGAACTTCGCCTTGTCGAGCGCTTCGCGGTAGAGGCGCGCGTTCTCGATCGCGAGCGCCGCTTCGCGCCGACAGCGTATCGAGCGCCGCCTGCGCCGCCGACGAGCTGCAGCGCGCCGCGCTCGCGGCTGTCCAGATACAGCACGCCGATGATCTCCTCGGCGCCGCTGCTGTTCCGCCCGCTTCGACGTAGCGCACCAGGCGCAGCGGCGTGCACAGCACGTGGCGGATGCCGAGCGCCACGGTGCCGGTGTGCAGCTGCGCGAGGTCGCCGTCGAGCAGGTCCTCGACGATCGTCTGCCGGCCGGTGGCGAAGACGGTCTCCGGGAATCTTGCGGCTGGTCTCGAACGTCCGGCCCGGCAGCGTGACCTTGCCGCGCGACGCGCCAGCTTGAACTCGAGCTGCTTGCTCGCGGTTGGCGAGCATGATGAAGCCGCGCTCGGCGCCGGTCACTTCGATCGCCGAATCGAGCACCAGCGCGCAGCACGTCGTCGAGCACGCGGCCCGATCCGAGCGCGCGCAGCCCCTCGAGCAGCGCCGCCATCTGCCGCAGCTCGGTCGCCGCCGACACCGCGCTCTTCTCCACCGACGGCGCTTCGTCGTCGACGAAGAAGACGATCTCGGTGTCGCCGGCCTGGCCGAAGCGGATCTGATCGCCGTGCGCGAGCATCGCGCTCGGTGACGCGCTCGCCGTTGACGAACGTGCCGAACCGCGACTGCTTGTCGCGAATGACGCAGGCGCCGCTCTTCGATGCGCGATCTCGGCGTGCGAGCGCGCGAGATGTCGGCGCCGGGCAGGCGCAGGTCTGTTTCCGCTGCGGCGTCCGATTGTGAACAGCGGCTTGTCGAGCGCGACGATCCGTCTGCCAGCGAATCGGTGACCACCGACGCGCCGGAGGGTAGCGCTTCAGCCATGATAGCGGCCGATTATAATTTCGTAGCATGATGAAAGTTCATTCGTCATCGCCGTCTCGCTGTGCTCGCGTGACTGGCGCTCTGGCGCCGGCATCCACCTGCCCCTAGGCGCGCCAGGAACCGCGGCCGCCGGCCGCTGCAGTGCCTGGCGGCATCCGGGCGTCCGCCGCATCGCCGTTCTGGACCGGCATGATCGGCGCGGCGTGGCGCTTCGAGCGCGCCATGGACGCGCGGCTCGCCCACGCCCGTCACACTGCTCGACCAGCTGGCATCGGTCACCGGCGCGCGGACCGTCGAGAACACGCTCCGGTCGTTCGACGACATCGCAGCTCGAAATCGACGCGGTCGGATCAGTCAGGCGCAGGCTGATGCAGTCGGTCCATCCCGACGAGAGCGATGCGCGAGACGGCGAGCGCGTCTCGCAGAAGGTGAGCGCGCTCGGCACCGAGCTCTCGCTCAATCGCGGCGTCTACGACGCGATCAGCGGCCTCGACGTCAGCGCGCGCCGACGCCGAGACGCAGTACTACGTGCACGCGGCACGCTCCGCGATTTCCGGCTCGCCGGCGTCGACAAGGACGAGGCGACGCGCAAGCGCATTCAGGCGCTGCGCGACGAGCTGACGCGAGCTCGGCCAGGACTTCGACCGCAACATCCGGACCGACCTGCGCAGCGGTCAAAGACCGACGCCGCGCGAGCTCGAGGGTCTGCCCGCGACTACATCGCCCGGCACAAGCCCGACGCCAACGGCACAGATCACGCTCACGATCGACTATCCCGACTCGCTGCCGGTCTTCTCATACGCGCAGAACGAGGACCTCCGCAAGCGGATGTTCATGGAATACAACAACCGCGCGTATCCCGAAGAACGTCGAGGTGCTCGACCAGATGATCGCCCAGCGCGCCGAGCTGGCGCAGCTGATTGGCTTCGACACGCTGGGCCAACTACATCACGGCCGACAAGATGGTCGGCAGCGCCGCCAACGCCTCGGCAGTTCATCGATCGCGATCGTCGCGGCGTCGGGGCCCAAGGTCGGAAGCGCGAGTATGCCGATGCTCCTCAAGCGCAAGCAGCAGGACGTGCCGAGGCGACCGCGGTCGTGAACGGGTGGGAGCGCACCTACTACGCGGAGCTGGTGCGCAAGGCGAGCTACGCCTTCGACTCGCAGTCGGTCCGTCCCGTATTTCCCGTTCGACCGCGTGCAAGCAGGGGCTGCTCGACGTGACCAGTAAGCTGTTCGGCGTCACCTACCGCCAGGCCCCAGGCACGCCCGGTCTGGGATCCCGTCGGTCGAAGCTTACGAGATGTTCGAGGACGGCACGAGCCTGCTCGGCCGCTTCTATCTCGACATGCACCCGCGGCCCAACAAGTTCAACCACGCCGCCGCAGTTCGCCATCCGGACCGGCGTCGCCGGCCGTCAGGTGCCCGAGGCGGCGCTCGTCTGCAACCTGCCCGGCGGGCAGCCGGGCGACCCCGGGCTGATGACGCACGACGACGTCGTGACGTTCTTCCACGAGTTCGGTCATCTGGTGCACGCCATGCTCAGCGGCCGGCATCGACTGGATCGGGATCAGCGGCATCACCACCGAGCAGGACTTCGTCGAGGCGCCGTCGCAGATGCTCGAGGAGTGGACCTGGGATCCGGCGACCCTCGCCACCTTCGCGCAGGCACTACGACACCAACCAGCCGATCCCCGCAGCGCTGGTGACGCAGATGCGCCGCGCGAGCGAGTTCGGCAAGGCGCTCGGCGTCCGCCAGCAGATGCTGTACGCCCGGCTGTCGCTGTCGATCTACGACCGCGATCCGAAATCGGTCGACACGACGGCGCATGGTCAAGGAGCTGACCAACAGGATCACGCCGTATCCGCTACGTCGAGGGCACGCACTTCCAGACGTCGTTCGGACACCTCGACGGCTATTCGGCGATCTACTACACCTACATGTGGTCGCTGCTGATTGCCAAGGACTTCTTCAGCCAGTTCGATCGGCGCCAACCTGCTCGCGCCGGCGGTCGCGCGCGAAGTACCGCGACACCGTCCTGGCGCCGGGCGGATCGCAAGCCGGCGGCGGCGCTGGTCCGCGATTTCCTCGGCCGGCCGTTCGAGTTACAAGGCGTGGAAGCAGTGGCTGAATGCTCGACCAATAAGAACGAGCTCCTGCAGGGCACGCTGGACCTGTTGATCCTGAGAACGCTCGCCTCGGGCGACATGCACGGCTGGGGGATTTCGCAGCGCCTGCAGCAGATCTCCAACGACGTGCTGCAGGTCAACCAGGGCCTCTCTACCCGGCGCTCTATCGGCTCGAGCAGCACGGCTGGATCACGTCGGCGTGGGGAGACTCGGAAAACAACCGCCGCGCGAAGTTCTATTCGCTGACCAGGGCCGGGCGCAAGCAGCTGGCGGAGAAACGGCGAGCTGGGAGCGGATGAGCGCGGCGGTCGCGCGCGTGTTGTCGCATGCCTGACACGTCGCTGTTCCGTCGCGTGATCGGATCGCTGCGCACGGCGGCGTTCGAGCGCGAGATGGCCGCCGAGCTCGCCACGCACATCGAGTTCGAAGTCGATGCGCTGGTCGCGCGCGGCTGGAACGCCGCCGACGCTCGCGTCGAAGCGCACCGCCGGTTCGGCAGCCTGGCGCAAACCGCCGACCTCTGCCGCGATTCCTGGGGCATTCGCGCGCTCGAGACCATCGGACAGGATCTGCGCCATGCCACCCGCGTGTTCGTCCAGAGTCCCGGCTGCACGCTCCTCATGCTGCTGACGGTCGCCGTCGGCGTCGGCCTGACGACGGCGGTGTTCAGCGCCGTAGACGCGGTGCTGCTGCAGCGGCTGCCCTACGCAAACGGCGACGCCCTGGTCGAGATTCGCCAGCAGAAGACGGCCGGCGCCGCCGAGAACCTCGGGCTGTCGCTCCCTGAGCTCGCCGACTATCGGACCCGGATGTCGTCGTTCGACGGCGTCGTCGAGTATCACCAGATGTGGTTCAACCTGATCGAGGCGCACTCGGCGTCTCGAGTGATGACCGGCGTCGTCTCGGCCGAGTTTTTCGACGTGCTCGGGGTCCGGCCGCTCCTCGGCCGCACGTTCGCTCCGGCGGACGACGCGCCAGGACGCTGCGCCCGTTCTGGTCCTCAGCCACGCGTTCTGGCGGGACACGCTGGGCGCAGACCCCGGCGTCGTCGGGCGCACGTTCGAAATGAACGACCGCGTCCATCGCGTCGTCGGCGTCCTGCCGGCGGTGCCGCAGTTTCCCGAGGCGAATGACGTCTACATGCCGGTGTCGGCGTGTCCGTTTCACGCACGCGCCGCCGCGGCCAACGATCGCGGCATGCGGGTGGTCTCGGCGATCGCACGGCTGAAGGCTGGCGTGCCGGTCGCTGCGGCCGGGCACGAGCTCGGTGAAGTCGCAGGAACGCTGGCCGCCGCTCATCCCGACGCCTACCCGGCGGGCTTTGTGACGAGCGTGGTCAGCGTGCGCGATCAGCTGACGGCCGGCGCGCGGCCGACGCTGATGGCGCTGATGGCCGCGAGCCTGTGCGTGCTGCTCCTGGTCTGTGCCAACGTCGCCAACCTGACGTTGTCCCGCCTCGTGCCGCGCGAGCGCAGACTGATGCTGCGGCGTGCTCTCGGCGCCTCGCCCGGCCGCCTGGTGCGGCAGTTGGCGATCGAGGCGGCGCTGGTCGCGAGTGCCGGCGGCGTGCTGGGCCTGGCCTTCGCCGCCGCCGGACGGGCGCAGCTGGCGTCCTACACGCTGCGGTTCACGCCGCGGGCGGCGGAAATTTCCTTCGATCGCACCGTCGTCCTGTTCGCGATCGGGACCACCATCGTCACGGCGCTGATTTTCGGGCTGCTTCCGGCGCTGCGGATCTCGCGGGCGCCCATCCGTCTCAATCGGAACGGCGCCCGCCGATCCCTGATCGTTCCCCAGATCGCCGTGTCTTTCGTCCTGCTGGCCATCTCGCTGCAGATGACTCGGGACCTCATCACCCTGCTCTCGAGCGACGCCGGTTTCCGCGCCGATCACGTGCTGACCGCGCGAGTGGACCTGGACTGGGTCAGGTGCGCGACCGGCCGCGACCGTCGTGCCTTCTATCGCCGTCTGCTGGCGGCGCTCGAAGCGGTGCCGGGCGCGCGGCATGCGGCGCTGAGCACGACGTTTCCTCTCGACGATTCCTGGCCGCTCCGCGCCAGCATGGTGACCGACGACGGCGAGGATACGGCGGGCGAGGCGCCGGCACAGGTCGACGTTCGATTGGCGTCCGCGGGCTATTTCGACGCGCTCGGCATGTCCGTGCTGCGCGGCCGATCCTTCGCGGCGTCAGACTCCGACGCGTCGCCGGAGGTGGCCATCGTGAACGGATCCATGGCCCGCCGCCATTTCGGCGGCCGCGATCCCGTCGGACGCCGTGTGTCACTCAACGGCGGCCGGCGCTGGATCACGATTGTCGGCGTGGTCAACGACGTGAAGCAATACGGCCTCGATACGTCCGCGGTCGACGAGGTCTACGTGCCATTCGATCAGCGGGCGCCGCTGTCGGCGACCCTGCTGGTCAGGACCAATGACGACCCGACGAGCGTGCGGCAGGGCCTCGAGGACGCGGTGCGGGCCATCGATCCGCGCCAGCCGGTGAGCCGCGTCCGGACACTCGACCACGTCCGCGACGCCTCCCTGGCTCCGGTGCGGACGACGACTGCACTGGTCGGCTGGCTGGCGGCCATCGCGCTGTTCATCGCCGCCGCCGGCGTTGCCGGGACCGTCTGGTTCTCGGTGAATCAACGGAGCCGCGAGATGGGCGTGCGGATTGCGCTCGGCGAGTCGCCGGCGCGGCTCGCGATCAGAATCGTCCGCGACGCGCTCGTGCCGGTTGTCGCCGGCGTCGCCGCCGGCGTCCCGGTGGCGCTCGCGGCGGTGCGATGGTTTGGCGGCGCCGGCGATGCCCTCCATGCCGTCGGCCCCTGGGCAATCGGGTCCGCCGTGACAGCGATCCTGGCCGTCGCCGTCCTCGCGTGCCTGGCACCGGCGCGGCGTGCCGCCGCCATCGATCCGATCCACGCGATCCGCGCCGAATGAGATTCACGCCCGGCGCGCGCCGAATGAGCACCACGCCCGGAGCGCGAAGGCTTTAGCCGAGCGATGCCCCGCTTCAAGCTGACGATCGAATACGCCGGCACCCGCTACAGCGGGTGGCAGATCCAGAAGAACGCCAGGACCGTCCAGGGAGAGATCGATCGCGCGGTCAAGCAGGTTACCAGGCGGAACGACTTCGAGTTGTACGGGTCGGGCCGGACCGACGCCGGCGTACACGCCGCGGGACAGGTCGCCCATCTCGACGTCGTTACGTCGCTGGCACCGGAAGCGCTGGTGGCGCGGCTGAACGACGAACTGCCGCCGGACATCAACGTCATCTCAGCGACGATCGTGCCGCACCGGTTCCACGCGCGGCACGATGCCGTCAGTCGGCGGTACGTCTATCAAATCGCGCGGCGGCGGACGGCGTTTCACAAGGCGACCGTGTGGTGGGTCGAGGACCCGCTCGACGCCGGGCGCATGCGCGCGGCGGCGGCGGCGTTCGTCGGATTCCGCGACTTTCGATTCTTCGCGGAGTCCGACGGCGATGGCGATTCGCAGCCGCCGCGATCGACCGACGTCAAGATCGATCGCGTGGACGTGGTCGAGGCCGGCGATCTGCTGCTCGTCGTCGTCGAAGGATCGCATTTCCTCTGGAAGATGGTCCGCCGAATGGTTGGCGTGATCGTGGAAGTGGGACGCGGCCGGCTCGAGCCTGGAGCCGCGGCGCAATACCTGACGGAAGAATCCGGCGCGCCGGCGCGCCTGACCGCGCCGCCATCCGGACTGTTCCTGGCCCGCGTCTACTACGCCAACGAACCGCATGACCCCGCGGTCGAGCCGCCGACGCCGATCGCGCGGGCGGCGCCGATGCGCGCGCCGACGGGTCAGTAGCCCGAAGGCAGCACCTTGAGCCCGAGCGCGAGCGGCGAGCACTTCGCCGTAGCTTCGCGTGCCGCTTTCGATGCGGTTCGCCTTGAGATACGAGTCGTAAACGCGCCAGCCGGCGGCGGAGAGCTGCGGGCTCACACTGGCCGCGATGCGATCGCGGATGGCACGCAGGTCGGCGCGCGGACCAGGGCCGACGCGGGATGCCAGGGCCACGCGGTCGGCGGCGGGCAGCGCGCCGAGCGCCTCCTCGTCATGAACAGCCAGCCGCTGTACTGGCTGGCCGGCGTCGCCTGCAGACAGACGAACCAGCCGACGACATTGGCCTCGCCTTCGTCAGCCAGTCCGGCAAGATGCCCCCACTCGTGCGCAATCACGAATGGCCGCTCCACTGGCAGCAGATCGCCGGCAACCAGCGACTCGAGAAAGTACGGATCGATCATGCCGGAGACGCCGGCGCGGCGGAAATACCAGTCGAAGATCGTGTGCTTGGGACGGCCGGCGACCACCCGCCCCGAGGCCCCGGTCAGCCGCAGGACCCGCTCGAAGGCCCCGGCCAGCGATGGGTCCACCACGCTCGCCCGGGTCCAGCCTTCGGCGTGCGCGAGCGGATGGAGCGCGTTCAGCCGCTCCACGGCAGCCGACGCGAGGCGTGCAACCGCGGCCTGGTTCACGGCGCTCGCGTCGAACGGCAGCCGGTCGGCGAGCCGCTCGCGCCGATAGTTGAAGCCCCAGACCACCAGCAACGCCAGGTAAAGCGCGGCGCCCCAGACGGCGGTGCGCGCGAGGATTCGCGCCGTCCCTCGCAGCTTCGACGAACCGAACAGATCCCGCGCGCCGATCACAACGAAGGCGGCGCTCACGGAGATCAGCAGCGCGTCGAACAGGGCGAACGGGACGTTGTTGGAGACGAAGGTGATCGCCGGCTGGATGGCGGCATAGAAGCCGTTCGAATACCAGCGCTCGATGGCCCAGCGTGGGAGCGGCGCCAGCGCCGCCAGGGCGGTGACGACCAGCAGGACGAGGGATCTTGCACGGAACGGCGCGGATTGACCCGGCCTAGACTTCATCTAAACTGGCTCCCGTAACTCTTGCGCGGCCAGCGGTTTACTCGAACCAGCCAGAGATCGACCGGGGCAGCCCGGCGGAGGAGATTGCCCTAAATCTCGCAGAAAATAAGAGTTGCATGCAATTCTTGGCATTACAGTCTTTTATTGTCCTATATAGTCATATAAAATGAAGCCAAGAATCGCCTCGTTCAACCGATAACTGAGACAAGCGTTCCTATGCGTGTCGTGCGAATTATCACCGCCGTCGTGCTCGCGGCTTCAATGCCCGATGCAGGCGCTGCTCGCGCAGTCGCAGCCGCCGGCCGTCCGTGTGACGCCGGCCGCTTCGGCGCCAATTCGTGCGACCGCCGTCGCGACCATCCGTGGCATCGCGCTGACCGCGACCAACAACCCGCTCGTCGAAGCGCGGATTCGCCTTCGCAACGCGCGATCGGGCCGCATCGTGAACCAGGTCGTCACCGACCGCGCGGGCCTATTCGAGTTTCTCGAAGTCGATCCGGGCAGCTACGTCGCTGAGACTCGTCGGCTCGCGCAGCGACGTTGCTCGCGGCCAGCGACATCATGAACCCCAACGGCGGCGACACCATTTCCACCGTCGTCAAGCTCCCCTACGAGATTCCTCCGGCCAGCGGCGTGCTCGGGCACATGCATGCGTCGGCGCTCGTCGTCACCGCGACGGCGGCCGCCGCAGGCCTGCTCGCGACAGTGGTCGTGGGACAGGACGTCAGCCCGCGCAGGTAGCCGAAGATGCCAGAGTCGTCGCTCCGCCCTTCGAAATTCCCAGCTGTCGCACCCCCACAAGGGGCGCAGCCGCCGACGTTCACGCCGGACAACGACGTCCATCTGCTCGACCGGATCGCGATCCTCCATCGCTACCGCCACATCTCGATCGCGGTGTTCATCCTGGCGAGCGCGGCGATGATGATCCAGGGCTACACCTCGCTGCAGCTGTATCAGGGGCAGGCGCAGATCATGATCGAGGACGAGCGCGCCACGGCGGTGCCCGGTCTGAACGGCCCGGACACCGTCTACTACGAGGATCCCGAGCCGTACCCACAACACGCAATGCCCGGATTCTGAAGGGCCGCGATCTCAACCGGCGCGTCATCAAGAAGCTGGATCTCGCCTCGGTTCCCGAATTCAACGGCACCGCGGAGCCGCCGACGACGCCGGCGACCATCGTCCAGGACGTCAGGCAGCGAGTCCTCGGGTTCCTGCGCTCCTCAAGGAGACGGCGGAGCCGAAGCCCCGCAGGTGGACGAGACGGCTGACGAGTCCGGCCTGGTCAGCTCGTTCGTCTCGCGCGTCGAGGTGGCTCCCATCCGCGGCAGCCGGCTCGTGAACGTGTCGTTCACGGCACGCGATCCGAAATTCTCGGCGCTGGCGGTCAACACGCTGGTCGACGAGTAAGTCGAGCAGAACCTGCAGGTCAAGGTGCAGAGCTCGCAGAACATGCTCGACTGGCTGCACAAGGAACTCGAGAAGCAGCAGGCCAAGGTCCAGGAGAGCGAGCAGGCGCTGAGCGACTACCGCGACAAGAAGAACGCCCTGTCGCTCGACGACAAGCAGAACATCGTCACCCAGCGGCTGACACAGCTGAGCGACGCGCTGACCCGCTCGCGCACGGTCAAGGCACAGAAGGACGCGCTCTACAGGCAGGTCCGGGAAATGTCCGTATCGACCTCGCCCGACGCGATTCCCGCGATCGCGCAGAACGCCAGCGTGCAGGCGCTCAAGAGCAAGATTGCCGACCTCGCCCAGCAGCACGCGCAGTTGGCGGAGAAATGCGGCGACAAGTGGCCGGCGGTGCAGTCGGTGAACGCCAACCTGCAGGAGGCGCGCAGCCAGCTCGCGGCCGAAACCGCCAAGGCCCTGCAGTCGATCAAGAACGACTACGAGACCGCCGTCCTCGAAGAGCGCACGCTCGCCGCGAATCTCGAAGCGGCCAAGGCGGACGCCCAGGACCTGAGCCGCAAGAGCGTCGGCTACAACGTCATGGAGCGCGAGGCGAAGAGCAACCGGCAGATCTACGAATCGCTGCTCGCGCGCGAGAAGGAGCTCAGCGTCGCGAGCAACAGCCGCGCCAACAACGTGCGGGTCATCGATCGCGCCGAGGTGCCGCGCGCGCCGATCGCGCCGGGCGGCCGCCGCACGTGGCTGATGTCGCTGGCGGTCGGCCTGGTCCTCGCCGTCGCGGTCGCGTTCGGCCTCGACTACATGAACGACACGATCAAGACGCCGGAGGACGTGGCGCGCCGGCTCAAGCTGCCGTTCCTCGGTCTGGTGCCGTCGGTGCGCGGCGACAAGCATCCGGTGCTGACCTCCTCGCACGTGCCGCACGATTTCGGCGAGGCGTTCCGATCGCTGCGCACCTCGCTCATCGCCAAGTATCCCGGCGAAGGCACCAAGATCATCACCGTCACCAGCGCCCAGCCGCTCGAGGGCAAGACCACGACCGCCGCGAACATCGCGATGGCGCTGGCCTACGGCGGGGCGCGGGTGCTGCTCATCGATGCCGACATGCGCCGTCCCGGGCTGCACTCGACCGCTGCGTCTGACCAACGAGCGTGGGCTGTCGCAGGTGCTGATCGGCCAGGCGCGCGTCCGCGACGTCATTCAGCGGACGGTCGATCCCGAACCTGCTGGCGATCACCGCCGGCAGAACGCCGCCCAACCCGTCCGAGCTGCTGGCGTCCGAGCGGATGAAGACGCTGCTCAGCCAACCTGTCGCACGGGCCGTTCGACTGGATCATCATCGACACGCCGCCGGTGCTGGCGGTGACCGACGCGGTGATCCTCGCGCCCAGCGTGTCGGGCGTGACCTTCGTGGTGCGGCGCGGAGATGACGCGGCGCCGCCTGGCCGAGCGCGCGATCGAGACGATCACGTCGAGCCGCCCGAGTTCTGCGCCGTGGTGCTCAACAAGGTCGATTTCGCGCGCAACAAGCATGCTACTATTCGCGCTACTACGGCCACCAGTACAAGAACTACTACGCCGAAGTCGCGGTCTAGACCGCCGCAGGGCGCGGGTCGCCGCGCTCGCGGCGATCGCGGCCTGGACACTCTTTGCCTTCGGCGGCGCCTACCTCTGGACGATCTTTCCGCTTGTCCTCGGATCCCTCGCGCTCGCGCTCATCGTCCAGCCATCGATCGCGCCGCGCGGATTTCGCGTGCTCGACGCCGCGATCGTCGCCTGCCTGCTCGCGGCCTGCCTTCAGATCGTTCCCTGGCCGCCGCGCCTGCGGCTGGCGGTCGGTCCCGGTCTAGCGTCGATGGACCGGGCGCTCACGTTCGACGCAGCCAACGGCGGTTCGGGTCAGGCCCGACCGCTGGCGGTTGATCAGCAGGGCGCCATCGAGTGGCTGGTGCTGGCCGCGACAGTCGTCGTCTACTTCTGGTGCGCGCGCCAGATCGTCTCGGGCGGCGGGGCGCGACACGTGGTCAGGGCGATCACCGCGTGCGGCGCGATCGTGGCGGCGATCGCGCTGCTCCAGCACATGACCGCCCCGCATTCGCTCTACTGGGTCTGGCACCCGGTGAGTCGCGGCGCTGAATACCCCTTCGGCCCGTTCGTCAACCGCAACGACATGGCGGCGTGGATGGTGATGGCGCTGCCGCTGGCGGCCGGCTACATGCTGGCGCGGCTGGAAGTCCGGCGCCGCGACGGCCGCCTCAACCGTCGAGACGGCTTTCGACGCGACGGGCGTGTGGGTGACGCTGGCGATCTGCGCGATGACGGCGGTCCTGGTGGCGACGTTGTACGCGATCGGGCCTGATCGCAGCGTGCGCCGGCGCGGTTTCGATCGTGATGCTGTCAAGCCGGGAGGATGGAAAGGCGCGGCCGCGCGTGGCTGCTCGGCGGCCTCACCGGCCTGGCGCTCGTGGGCGCAGCCTATGCCAGTTTCGGCGCGCTGATGACCAGGGTCGGCGAAACGGTCGAAGCGGCCTGGGCGGGCGACGTGAGATCTGGGCGCTGACCTGGCAGATCATTCCGGGACTTCCGCTCACCGGAGTCGGGGTCGGCTCTTTCGCGCGCGATGAGCGTGTGCCAGCCGCCTCACCAGTTCGCGTTCAATCACGCCCACAGCGAGTATCTGCAGCTGGCCGTCGAAGGCGGAATGCTGGTGGGCGTCCCGATGGTTTGCGCGGCGTTCTTCGCGTTCAGACTGATCGTCGCGCGGCTGCGATCGGACCACACACCGACGTTCTGGATGCGCGTCGGCGCGCGCCAGCACGCTCGTCGCCATCGGCGTCCAGAGCGTGTGGGAGACGGGCTCTGAGGATGCCGGCCAACGCACTGCTGTTTGCGCTGTGCGTGGCAGTTGCGCTGCACGGGTCGACGGGGGGCCCGGACGGGGCCTAGCGGCAGAAGCCCAGGTGGGGATATGAGGGCGGCCGCGGTCAGGCGCGGCGTTCGCGGGGGCGTTGACCGCGTGGACATGCGCTGTCGGCAATGTGGACGAGCGCCGGCAGGACGCCGCTCAGCCGGCGCAGGCCGTTCGAGACATGAACGATTCCGCGGTGCGCCGGCCTCAAAGAGATCGAGGTCGGCGGACTGCGCGTTCAGGCTGAGGAAGCCATCGACGGTCAGGCCGGTCGGCCCGACCGCTTCGGCGACTACGCGGCACAGCGCGCCGCCCGCCAGTAACGGACTTCGAAGGCGGTCGGCGCGCGGAAGCCGCGCCTCAACTGCCACCAGGTTGAGGCGCCGAATTTCTGGGCCATCTGGATGTGCGCCGCGCCCCTCCTTCAGCACCCGCCGACCGCCACCGCACATGTGCGCACGTCGGTCTCGGAGAAATGCTGGAGGACGCTGTAGGAATGCCACGACGTCAAAGGCCGCGTCCCTGAACGGCAGGAATCGCGCGTCGCCGACGACGAAGGCGGCCTGGACGCCGAGGCGCGTGCCACGCGACGGGCGGCGCGGACGGCGGGCAGATACGGATCCAGACCGATGACCCGGAATCCTGCGCGCGGCGCTGACGCACCAACGGCCCAGTGGCAGCCGATGTCCAGAAACGAGGCGCCGGCGGGAGCCTCGATCCGAAGCGAGGGGATCGGATACCTCGGCAGCGCACCGATCAGGTGTTTGTACAGGTTGCCGCCGGTCGCGCCGATCGCTTCCATCACGACCGGATCGATCACGGCCGGGACCATGACCCGCCGCCTCCGGTTCGGTCTCGTGCGCCTGTTCGAGAGAGGCCCAGCCGGCCCCGTCGCGGCCCAATGTGTCCTGACGAACACCATCGAGGCACCATGATGGGGATGCCGCCGCTGACCGGGTATCGATGGCGGATTACTCGCATTCGAGCCAGGTCTCACGCGCCACGACGCTGGCCCGATGGCATCGCGGACACGCGAGCTGCTCGACAGCGCTGGCGATCAATCACCGACCCGCTCCCGGCGACGGCCGACCAGGAGTTCGCGCGATGTCGCTCTCAGCCACGCCGGCGCGCCGTGAGCGATGCGATGAGCGTAGCCAGGGGCAGCAGAGGGCGGGCCAGCCTGGATGGCGCTTGCGGATGTATCGAAGCCCGGGGAAACAGCGGCTCCGCAGCAGCGCCGCCCGCGTTCGCCAGTGGCCCTGGCGCGAATCCGAGAGGGAGGATTTCGCGCCCAGCGCCCGGTTCCCGCCGACGAACGCGGCCGACGGTTCGTCCGCTTCGCCATTCGATTGCAGGTCGGCGATCGAGACGATCGACGGGTGTTGCGCATGTGGTGTGTGTGCGCCTCCAGGCTCGGACGCCAGACGGCCCGAGTTTTCGACCGCTGCGCTGCGGCGGCGAAATGCGCGCGGCCGTTGCCGTCGAGTCGCCTGACGAGCAGGTCGATGTCCATGCAAAGCCAGCGCAGCTCCACGCGGTCGCCGTGATGCGCCACGCGATGGACGCACGCGAGGGAGCAGCGCGTCGGCCTCCGACAGGGTCAGGCGCGTTCACCCAGCGCCGGAAGCGGCAGCCGCCTCGACCACGCGGCGTCGAACTCGAGGACGTCGCCGAATGCGAGCGGATTAGCGACGCGCCAGTGCAAGATCGATGACATCCGCCGTGTTCGTCGGCGGCGTGTAATGCCGCTGGGCAGCGGCGACTTCGGCATCCGGCTCGAGCTGTCGGCGTGCCCGAGCCCGAGGAGCACGCGCTCGGCCGCCTCAGGTGCGGTCGTCGAATCAGCAGGTCGGCGTCGCAGCGCTCGCGCCGGTGAGGCGCATCGTAGACGACGAGCGCAAGCGCGCGCGCCCTTGATGACGAGGACCTCGACGCCGTCGGCAGCGAGCGCGTCAGCAGCGTGGCGAGCGTCTTCTGCCGGAGGAGGTCAGCCGCGACCTGTCGGTGACTGGCGGAGGCCGGCATCCGTCAGGTGCAGCCGGCCAGGGACCTGAAGAGAATTCGGCGCGCCGGCCGGTGGTTGAACAGCGCCTTGATCGAGATGGCGGTGCTCGTTGGAAACGGGCGGTCTTGCGCACGAGCGGCATGACGCCGTCGGTGCGGGCGAGATCGACACAGCGCTTCGATGTCAGAGTCGCTCATCCCACGGCGAGCCGCCGCAGCTCGAGCTGGGCATCGAATTCCCGCGCCAGCCGCGCCCGCCATCGGGTCTCGTATACCGACAGCGCCGCGGCATCGGCGCGTTCTTCCGGAGGGCCCGCGATCCGACGTCGGCGGCCAGCGAACCGCTCAGCACGCTGTAATAAATCCCTCCGCCTGTCGTCGGTTTGACGAGCCCGGCGGCGTCGCCGACCGCCAGCAGGCGCGTATCGTAGGTCTTCGCGATCGCCGCCAGCGGCAGAATCTTCAGGCGCGGCTGCGCCGTCGGCGGACGCCCCATGACACCGCCGTGCGCGCCAGCATCTTGTGGAAGAAGCCGGGTGCGTCGTGGGAAGACCATGACGCCGACGCGAACATGGGGACCTTCCGGCCGGGTCACCGGCACCGCCCACGCAGATCCACCCGGCGCGATGTCGCGGCCGAAGTGCATTTCGACCTCGTGCAGCGTGCCCGCGGGCAGCTCGCGCTGCGCCGTATGGAGGAACTGGCCCGGCAGCCCGAGGCGGGCGCGGCGCTGCACGCCATGCGACCGCCGCAGGCGGAACGACGGGCGGGCGCGGACGCGCCGCTCGCCCACCATCGCGCTGATGCCGGTTCGAGGACGGACAGGCCGCTGATTCGGGTGCCGGTCGCGATGCTCGCGCCGGCGGCACGCGCCGAATTCGCCAGGGCGCGATCGAAGGCTCCGCGATCGATCACTACCGCTTCCGCTCTGGCTGTTGAGTGATGCGATCGACATCCCGGACGGCGACACGAAGCGGACCCGGTTGAGCGGGTTGAGGATGGTGGCTCGCGGCAGACCGAACTCGTCAAGCTGTCGGCGGCGATGATGCCGGTGCAGTGCACCGGGTCGCCGACGGTCTCGTGCTCCTCGCAGACGAGCACGCGGTGACCATCGCGGGCGAGCCGGGCGGCGGCGAACAGGCCGCCGGGGCCTCCGCCGACCACCAGAACATCCACCTCGATGTCAGGCATTTACGGGGTCATTATACGGTGGACGCTCTTCCACACC
>ERZ1370068.11176-contig-9813_pt1 | contig 42310 bp, 46 predicted proteins | sample MGYA00561227_ERZ1370068 | MGnify/ENA primary metagenome ERZ1370068 (study PRJEB38410, sample SAMEA6850437) | metagenome | study: Metagenomic assessment of the ecological functions of the soil: analysis of the soil microbiota associated with the... | reverse complement strand
GCGCATGCTTCGTTCGGTGCAGCGGCCCCAGCTCCCACAGCACGTCGACGATCTTCTCGCGCTTGAGCGCCTTGGCGTCGGGTCCGAGGATCTTGAGCTCGGTCACTTGTCCGATGTCTCCGAGCACGAAGTCGATGCCGCCGATGGTGAGGATCAGGTCCGACAGCAGCTGGCCCTTCGACGAGGTGGAGCAGCGACTGCATGTGCGGGAACGACGGCGTGCGGACGGTACACGCGGTAGGGCAGGTTGCTGCCGTTGCTCATCGACGTAGAAGCCGTACTCGCCCTTCGGCGCCTCGGTGGCGACGTACGCCTCGCCCGCCGGCGGCACGAAGCCGCGCGACACGTTCACGAAGTGGTGGATCAGGCTCTCGATGTCGTGGAGCATGCGTCCCGGCTCGGGGATCCCGTAGCGGAACTCCTGCGCGACGTACGGGCCGTCGGGCATGTTGCTGCACGCACTGCTCGATGATGCGGTGGCTCTGCCACATCTCGTCCATGTGGACGCAGGTAGCGGTCGTAGTTGTCGCCGGTCGTGCCGGTCGGGATCTCGAACTCGTAGTTCTCGTAGCCGATGTAGGGCTGCGACCGTGCGCAGGTCCCACGTCGACGCCGGCCGCGCGCAGGTTGGGGCCCGTGAAGCCGAGGTCGATCGCGTCGTCCGCCGAGATGCCGCCGGTGCCGCGGCAGCGCCGACGAAGATCGGGTTCTTCGGTGACCAGCTTGTCGATCTCCGCGCACTGCGCGGGAAGCGCTTGAGCCAGCCGTCCATGTCCTCGCGCCAGCCGTCCGGGCAGGTCCTGCGCGGTGCCGCCGATGCGGAACCAGTTGGGATGCATGCGCGCCCCGGTGACCTTGGCGACGAAGTCGAGCATCTGCTCGCGGTGCTCGAACGGTGCAGAACACCGGCGTCATCGCGCCCGCGTCCTGCGCGAACGTGTCCGACCCACACCAGGTGGCTGATGATGCGGAACAGCTCGACCATCATGCACGCCGGATCACCCGCGCCCGCTCCGGAACCTCGACGCCGAGCAGCGCCTCGACCGCCATCACGTAGGGCAGGTTGTTCGACACGCCGCTCAGATAGTCGATGCGGTCGGTGTAGGGCATGATAGCGGTGATAGGTCTGGCGCTCGGCGATCTTCTCCTGCCCGCGGTGGTGGTAGCCGATGTCGCGTGTCGATGTCCTCCACCGTCTCGCCGTCGAGCCGCACCGATGATCTTGATCACGCCGTGCGTGCCGGGATGGTGCGGTCCGATGTGGAGCACCATCGCGCCGTCCTCGGCGCTGGAGCCGCGGGTGCTCGGCGATCGAGCGCTCCCAGACCGTCCGCGTCCTCCGGCGGTCATCTGCGGCATCTCGGAGCCGCGGTACGGATGTGATCCTTGCGCAGCGGATGGCCGTCCCAGCAGTCGGGCATGTAGAGCCGGCGCAGATCGGGATGGCCGTCGACGCGGACGCCCATCATGTCCCAGGCCTCGCGCTCGTACCAGTCCGCGGCCGGGTAGACGCCGGTCACGGTCGGCACGCGCGGATTGTCGGCGCCGAGGTCGACGGCGAGCTGCACCTGCGGCTTGCCGGGCTCGAGCGCGCTGACGGTGGTAGACCATGCGGTAGCCCGCGCCGCGCGGGCCGGTTGTCGATCGCCGCACGCGAACTCGAACCGTCGGAACGCGTCGGCGACTCGCGCCGCAGATAGTCGCATCGCCGGCACCAGCTGCTCGGGCGTGACGCGCCAGGTCACGATGTTGGTCGCGACGTCGTCGCGCGCGACGCCGCCGAGCTTGTCGCGCAGGCCGTCCTCGACGCCTTCGAGCCCGGTCTCGTCCGGCGCGCACGGCGACGGCGGCGTCCAGGGCGGGAAGTACGCCGGCCGGCATCGTCACGTTGGGCCGCAGGATCGTGCCGCGCGGGTCGCGTGCCCTCGAGCCCGGGGCCGCGCGGGTCGGACGTGGTGGTGACGCCCTCGATGCGCGGGTCGGCGCGTCGTGCCGGTAGTGCTGCCCGGGCTTCCGCAGCACGTCGCGGATCGGGTGCTCGTCGCGCTTGATCTTCTGCTGCAGCAGCATCAGCGCCTGGAGCAGCGACTCGGGGCGCGGCGGGCAGCCCTGGACGTAGGCGTCGACGGGCAGGATCGTGTCCACGCCCTGGAGCACCGAGTAGACGTCGAACATGCCGCCCGAGTTCGAGCACGAGCCCATCGAGACGACCCAGCGCGGCTCCATCATCTGCTCGTAGAGCCTGATGATCGCCGGCACCATCTTCTTGAACGGGGTGCCCGCGATGACCATGACGTCGGACTGCGCGCGGCGAGCCGCGCATCACCTCGGCGCCGAAGCGCGAGAGGTCGTGGCGGGCGGTGATCGCGGTGGCGGTCTCGACGAAGCAGCAGCGACAGGCCGAAGAACATCGGCCACAGCGAGTTCGCGCGGCCCCAGTTGATGAGGTCGTCGAGCTTGGCGATCAGGATCGACTCGCGCAGCTTCCTCGGACATGTGCATCGGCGACGTCGATGCGCGGAGCGACGGACGTCGACGGTCAACGGGGCGTCCTCGTGTCGGGCGGCGGTTGGGTGTCGATCGACAGCGCGTGCGGGCGGGCACGCGATGCGGCGACGAAAGCTTCAGCACAGGACCCTGTGCGGGGTCACGGCAGCCGCGGCGCGCGAAGCGCAACAATTGGAGTAGCCCGGGCCGCAGTGTATGGATTCGCGATCTCGTGCGATCCGCTTGGCCGGTCGAGAGGCGACCGGCCCCGCTCGCCGGAACCGCAGATCTTGGCGCCCAGGGCATGCCGCGCCGGTCGTCCCGACGTCGAAGACCGAACCCACCGCCGCCGCGTCGCCGCTGCGCGAGGCCCGTCGCCCTCGCCGCCCCGAACCGTTCGATCGTGTTCGCGCAGGCGGCCCTCGTTGATCGCCGGGGCGCTACGGCTGCACTTCTCCTCTTGCTCCACGGCTACACGCTGCGCTGGCCGTTCATCTCCGACGACTGACATCTTCATCACGGCAAGCGCGCTCGGGCTCGCTCGACAAGCTGTTCCTCGAGAAGCTTCACCATCGCGCAGAACTACTTTCGGCCGCATGCGGGCGCAGCTCTCACTTCTACGCCGGGTGGAAGCAGCTTTCCGGGAGCCACCCGTTCGCGTTCCGCGTCCTGAACCTCGCGATCCTGCTCGCGATCGTCGCGCTGGTGTTCGCGCTGGCGCGGCGGCTGATGGATCGGCGCGCGGGCGTCGTCGCCGCGCTCGTGTTCACCGCGCTGGCTCACCCGCACGCGGTGCTGATGGGCTTTGGATCTCCTGCTCGCGGGGACCTGATCGCGACCACGCTCGGCGTCGTGGCGGCGCTTTGCTGTTCGTGAACGGCCGCGCGCGCGCCGCGGCGGTGAGCTGCTTCTTCGCCCTGTTCGCCAGGAGAGCGTTTGCCGCACCTTGCCGCTTTGATCTTCGCCGCCGCGCTGGCGTGGGAGGCGCGCGGGCTGGCGTGATGCTGAGCGCTGCGCGAGAGTCGGTCGCGCGCACGCGCGCCGCTGTGGATCGCGACCGGGGTGTGGGCGGTGTTCGTGCTCGCGGCGCGGGTGTCGAAACGGGCGTGGGTGGCGGGTGAGGCTTTCCGATCGCCGACATCGCGATGTCGCCAAACGCCCTGGTCGAGGGCTACGTCTCGGCGCTGCGCGCGTTCGTCTACATCGATCAGCCGTGGGGTGCGCTCATGAACTCGCTCACCCGCGGCGGCGTGCCGTACGCCGTAATGGCCGTGGCGGCGGCGTTTGGCGCGGGCCTGGCGTGGTGGGCGGGACGCGATCCCGCGGGTGCTCGAGGGCGACGCGCACGACGCGCGCGGCACGGGCCCCTCGGCGCTGCCGCTCGCCATGTCGTGGACGCTGATCGGAGCCATCCTCCCGGCCTCGCGGGCCATCACTTCAGCGCCTACTCATCGCCTTCACGCCGGCGTCGGCTGCGCGCTGCTCGTCGGCCGACTGCTGCGCCGCGCGCCGGCGTGGAGCATCGGCGCGTGCCTGGCGCTCGCCGGTTTCCTCGACGTCACCGCCAGCGGGGTCGAGAGCTTTCGCGTCACGCGCGTCCAGGCCGAGCACGCCCGGCGTGTCGTGCGTGACCATCTCTCCGGCTCCAACGCGAGTCGCGTTCCTCGACACGCTGCGCGCACGCGCTCGATTGCACGCCGCCGCCGCGCGCGTGCTGCGTCGTCTATCTTTCGCCATGCGCCCCGCGGCATCAGCTTCACGCGACCGCCGGCACAGCCGCGCGCCGCGCGTGTGGTACGACGATCCCGGGCTCGACCTCGAGTGCCGTCCTCGCCTACCGGCCCGGGGACCGCAGTCGCCCGGCGCTGTTTCCTGCGCTTCGATCGCCCGCGCTGGAGCTTCGTTCCACTTCCCAGCCAGCTCGTCGACGCGATGGCGGCACGCGTCCGGCGGCGCCATGTCCCGCGGTGCGTGGATGGAGGCGCGCAACGATCTGGCGCAGGCGCTCACGATCGCGCAGCCGGGGGTTCACGATCTCGAGCGCGTCGGAGTCGTGGAACGCGGCCGGCGTCGCGAGCCGCCAGCTCCGGGGACACCGCGTCGGCGCGGGTGGCGTGGCGGCAGGCGCTGGCGATCGACCCCACGCACCGCGGCGCGCTGCTCAGCCTGGCCGGGTTGTGCGGCGAGCGCGGGCGCTTCGACGGCGCGCGGGCCTGATCGAGCGCGTGCTCGAGCAGACGCCCGACGATCCGGTCGCGTTGCTGCTGCTGGTTCATCTCGAGCGGGCGGTGGGAAGGAATCAGGCCGCCGAGGAGGCGTGGTCGCGCTCGCGCGCGCGCAGCCCCAGTTCGCGGACTCGGTGGTCAGGAGGCAGCGGGCCGCCGTAGGTCGCGGCCGGATTTGTCGTTGGGTGCCGTCAGGCGCGCTTGTGCCCAAACGGAGCCACAAACTCCCCAATCACATTTGCCGATACCGGGGGATGACAGCTGAAGATCATGAGGCTCTGAGTGCATCGCTCTTGCGGCTGACGGCTCGGCAGGTCGCCCTGTTCGTCGCGCTCTGGGCGTTGCTGCTGATGGTCGTTGTGGGCCTCTGGCATCCGACGCCGCTTTACACGGCTGAGACCAGACCTCATTGGCGAGTACGTTCCGGCCGCTCGCAGAGTTGATGTCGGGGCAAATCAACCTAGCGCATTACACTTTCAAGGGTCCTGGCTACCCGCTTCTCCTCGCTGGGGGCGGCCAGGTTGTTTGGCGGCGATCCCGCGCTCGCGGCCCGCTATTTGGGCCCCTCACCAGCGCCATTGCGGTGTGGGCGGCCTACCTCTTGGCAGCGCTGACGGCTAGGTGAAGGGATCGGCGCCTTCACGGCGCTCGCGTTGCTGGTCAGCCCCATCACGGTCCGTTACGCGATCGAAGGCCGGAACGGATGCCCCTGCGCTCGCCTTCATGCTGCTTTCGACGTGGGTCGTGGTGCGCGCGAAAAGGCCGGCTCGCGATGCTTGTCGCCGGACTTGTCGCCGGTTTCGCGGTCCTCACGCGGTCGAATGCCGCATTTCTCCTTCCCTGCGCCGCCGCTACACCTTCTCGCCTGGGCCCCGTCGCATTTCCTCCCTGGGGATGTACGCGCTTGGCGCAGTGATTCCATTGGCGACTTGGGCTGCTGTTGCCTCGCGCGTGGGTCCAGTCCCGGTCGACCGCAATTACCTGAACGTGGCTTGGGAACTCTATGGTCACGGCGTGCCGTGGGACACTTTCCCAAGTCACCATCGAGGCCGCAGTTCCATACGATGCGAGAGGTGCTGATGTACGCGCCGCTTCGCGCGCTCACCCGCGTCGCATGGAATCTCGTCTACTTCCGTGCGCGCGACTGGAGTGAGCTGGTCACGCCATGGTTCGGGATGTTCGCATTCCCCGGCCTCATCCTGATGATTCGAAGCTCGCGCACGCAACCTGAGTCTCTCCCACGTGGCAGCCTGCGGCATCGTGCTCGCGGCCGTCTTCTACAATCCCGCTTCGCGCTCTGCTTGCTTCCCTTCTGCTTGGCCTCCGCCGGACTGGCCCTGACCTGGTGCTCAGCTCGGCTCAAGGCCGCCCTGACGAACTCGAAGTTCGGCTCGCTTTCTGCGCGCGCTGTTCCGGTGGTCGGGTTCCTCGTGTTGGCGGTCTCGGCGACCATGGCCACGGCGTCGGCCGTCGGCATGTTGGCGAGTGCGCCACATGAAGTGAGGCTTGCCGGACGCGTCCTCAAGTCGATGGGGCTTTCGGGGCAATCCATCGTGGCTCGAAAACCTCACGTGGCCTACTTCGCCGACATGAAGCAGAGTCGCGTTTCCGGGGCGACGTCCTCTCTCCGGCGATTGTCTGCCTGGGCCCGTTCGGCTGGCACGCGGTATCTGTTCTTTTCCGGGAATCGAGCAGGTCATGCGTCCCAACCTCGCCGTGCTCATGCGGACTCTGCGTTGTCGCTTCCAGGATTTGAGCAGATCCTCTGGCGGCGAGTGGATGCGAGTAGGTTCTACGCCGTCTATCCGCCTCACGGAGGTGGGGACGGACTCTGTCGCGTTCGCTGCTCGCTACCGAGATGCCTTGTATGCCTTCGACCGGAATCATCCGCAGCAGGGATCGCGGCTGTTCGTCGCCGTTCAGCTGTTGGATCTCGGCTCCCCCGCTGAAGCACTGGCTCGGCTCCAACAGCATCGGAGCGGCTGGCGATCGCGACCCTGCAGTGCAGCGTTATCGATCGATTGCGCTCCTCGATCTTGGACAGTGGGACGAAGCCGCTCAGGCCTGCAACAAGAGCATGAACCTTGGTGGGCCGACCGCGTGGCTCTGGGCGCAACTCGGACGAATCGCCATGCACCAGGGCAAGACTTCCGACGCCGAGAAGTGTTTCGCGAACGCTGTAGCACTCGAGCCCGCGAGCGTCTGCTACCTCGAGCAGATCGGATTGTGTCGGATCTCGCGACGAGACTTCGCCGGGGCGGCCGGAGCATTCGAATCGTGCTTGCGCTTGAGCCCGGCCGACGTTCGCATTCGCAGGGAGGCCATGGGGCGTGGCAACTCGCGGGCAACAGCTCGCGCGTGCAGCAGCTCTACGCAGAGGGCGTGCAGGCGGGTCTTGCACCCGCCCCTCTCCTGAACGGCGCGGGCGCGAGCGATTGGTAGCGCGCGACCGAGCCGTCCGGCCCAATCGTGATCGAGCCGAAGTCCACGTACATTCCGTTCGCGACCAGCTCGGAATCTCGCTGTCGCACACGCCGGTCTGCTGGCCGTGCTGCCACAGCAGTCGCATCCGGACCGTGTAGGGGCCCGGCGTCAGGCGGCTCGTGACCACGAAGCGATACGCCTCCGCCATGGTCCGGCCGATCGGCCAATCCGACGGCGGGTAGACGGAGTAGCCAGGGGGTGCAGCGCTGCAGCGCGACCTTGTGCGTGGCGTCGGCCAGGACAAGCTGCATGAGGAACTGGCGGTCGATGTCCCCATCCCGCACCCAGTACGTCGCGAACTCGAACATGCGCGGGTCGCCGGTCGAGGGGGCAACATCCCGACGCCGGCGGGCAAGAGCTGACGATCGTAGAGGACCGGCTTCGGCGCCGGGCGAAAGGACGGGGGGGTTCCGATGAGCCGGATCGGCGTCGCCGCGGTGTCGCGCGCGAACAGCACGAGGTCCCCCATGCGTCGACCGGCTGGAGCCCGTTCTCGTCGATCAGCGAACGCAGGCGCGCGCCGCTGCGCTCGTCGAGGTAGGGCAGCAGCCGGGCGTTGCCGTAGTCGGCGACGACGCCGCTCAAAGTCGTGCGGCTTCGGATATTGCGCGAGTCGAGAACGTAGCGCCCCGACAGCACGTGGTGGACCGAATGCACGTTGGCTCGATTGGCGAAGTGCGACAGCAGCTCGAAGCCGGCGCGGACGATGCCGTCCCGGCCGTGGAGCCGAGCCACGACCCGGATCGCGCGCGACGGCGGCGAGGCGGACGCCTTCGGAGGGCCACAACCGCTCGATCGGCCGCGAGGCCTGGAGGACGTGCCACGGTGTGAACGGGCCGAAGCAGGCCTGGGAGATGAGGCAGGCTCCGGCCGCCACGCTGGCTGCGTTGCGGCCCCTCGCGGCCGAGCGGTGCGCGATCCACCCGCCGCCTCGATGGCCGCGACGATGTACGCCGGCGTCACGAGCGCCGTGTACTGGAACACGATCGTGTGCTGCTGGATCCGCCCCGACAGCAGGTGCGCGGCCAGCACGGGAAGTGCTAAGAGCAGCGTGAGCGGGCGCAGCAACGGGAGGAACGCGAGCGGCAACAGGGCTGCAGGTGAAGCTGGGCCTGAGCTGCGGATCCGCCGGGGGCGCCGGGCGTCATGAACAGGGTCTGCAGCGCGCCGAGGGTTCCGGAGCACGTGCGCGATGACCTCACCGAACGTCGCGCCCCACGCCCCGTACATGCGCGTACTCGGCCTCGCCGGCGTTCCAGTGCGGCTTGAGCACGCCGAAGCTCACCACCAGCGAGGCGATCGCCATCGCGCCCAGCGCCGCCGAGACGCGGCTGGCGCGGCTTGAGGACGAACGCCGACCACAGGCCAGCCATCAGCACGACCAGCGCGACGTCTTCCTTGCCGAGCAGCGACACGAACGCCCACGCGAATGCCGCGCGGCCCTGCCCGGCGAGGCAGCGCGTCGAACGTGAACAGCAGCGTCGTCGTGCACAGCGTCTCGGGGTGGAACTCGAACAGAGTTCGTGTATCCCGACGGCGGGGTAGGCGAGGTAGATCGCGGCGAAGAGGAGCGCCGCCGTGTCGGACCGATCGTGCGGCGCGCGATGCGGTACACGGGGATCGCGCCAAGCGAGCGCAGGAGTCTGGACGAGCAGCAGCGTGACGGGATGGCGGAACACCGCGTAGATCGGGGCGAGCAGGAACAGGACGAACGACGAGTGGTCGCCCAGCCAGTTCATGCCGCCGAATCGACGAGAACATCGAGCCGTGGAGCAGGCGGTCCAGCGCCTGCGCGCGAACAGGGCGAGATCGATGTCGTTGTAGAGGATAGTAGCGGTACTTGATGATCGAGATCACGCCGAACAGCAGCGCGTAGGCCGCGATCATCCGCGACGAGGATGGCGAGGACGGTCCGGCGAGGCAGCTCGCGGCGCGGAGCGGCGGGCGGCGGTGGCGGCGTGCGCCGCGGGGTCACCGTGGGGCGGGCGATGTCGCCCCGACGGTGACGCCGCGGACGCAGTCACCGGGACTTCCAGGGAACGCGAACAGCGTGTGGCCGGCCGTGCGCAGCATCGGACGCACGCCGAGCGCGCGGAAGAACTCGGCTCCCAGCTCGCCGTCCCGCACGAGCAGGTACTTCACGTCGTAGCGGCGCCGCATCGCCTCGATGGTCTCGACGTGAAGCGTCATCGGCAGCAGCACCGCGGGATCGCCGGAGTACAGCGCGACCTCCACGGTGCGCTGGTCATGATCGCCCCGCGGAACGCGCGCGCGGATCTCGGCGCACGCCGCCTCGCGGCTCGAGCGCCTCGACTTCGTAGTTGGCGAATTGCGGGTTGGTGTAGATCGACGCCCACGGCATCTCGGTCACGAAGCTCGCGAGGATGCCGATGACCAGCACCGCCGGGACCACGGCCATCGCCCCGAATCGCGCCAGCTCGACACGCCAGCGCCACAGCACATAGAACAGGAGGCCGATGGCGAGCGTCGCAACCACGGCGGGCCATGGGCTCCACGGCAGGTTGACCGGGAATTGGTGGAGGCGCATCGCGAACCGCGGACCCATCCAGCCGGCGGGGACGAGCGCAAGCGCCGCCATCGCGAGGCGCGAGTCCGCGCGCCACAACGATCGCGTGCACAACGCGAGCGCGGCGAGCGGCGCAGTCGCCGCGGTGAGCGGCAGAAGTCGCGCGCCCACAGGTCGTGCGGGACGCCATGCACGTACAGGTACGTGAGCCCGAAGGCGGCGAGCAGCGTGCGCTCGCTTCGCGCCACGCGCGGATCACGCATCCCGACCAGGGCGAGAGTCACGAGCACTAGGATAGCCGTTCAGGAGGATGCGCCACACCATGTAATCGAGCGGCACGAAGCGAGGCAGCGAGGTGCCGTGCAGAACCGAGGCGACGATCTCCGGCGTCCACAGCTTGTGCCCGAGGAAGAAACCCAGCTTCGCCGTCACCGGCACGCCGAGCGCGAACGCACTCACGCCCACGTACGCGACCACGGCCGCGACCACCGCGAGCGCGAACGGAAGCAGCGCCGCGCGGCGGTGAGCGAACAGCGCGACCGCGATCGCGCCCACGAGCGGGGGCAGCAACTCGTACTGGAACAGCGAGGCGCCCACGGTCGCGAGCCCGAGGACGGCGCCGGACCGCACGGGCCGGGCGTCGGCGGCGAGCGTGCGCCGCGCCAGCTCGAGCGACGCGACCGCGAGCACGACGACGACCGCCTCCTTCATGAGCACGCCGCTGTAGTAGATCGCCCACGGATCGAGCGCCACGATGGCGCCGGCCGCCAGCGCCACGCCGAGCCCAAGACGCCGCGCGAGCGCGGACACGAGCCACGGCGCCAGCGCGCCGAAGGCGAGCACCACGAAGCTGAGCGACCTAGGGCGTGTCGCCGGAACAGCGCCATCGGTCCGGCGAGCAGGTACGCGAAAGCCGGCTCGTAGTAGTCCTCGACGTGCGTGATCGCGCTCGGCAGCGTGAGGTAGTGCCAGATGAAGCCGATCCGCGGCACGCCTTCGTGCACGACGCCGTGCGCGGTCGCGAAATAGACGGCCGGGTCGCCGGGGCCGAAGAAGTTGGGGATGGCCGCGACCACCAGCACCCGGAGCATCGTCGCCAGCCCCAACACGGCGGTGACGAGGGCGATGCGGACGCGGCGGTCGTCGAGGAGCGCGGACCTCGAGGCGGGCGCGATGGCGGGGAGCGAGGCCGTGGTCACGATCCGTTTTCGGCCTGTTCGAGGCGGTCCTCAACCCTGCACGGGGAACACGGCGGTGCGGCCACCGCAACCATGCCCCCGGGGCCAAATTGATCGTGCACACGTTGTCGCTACTTGCGCCGGCGCAAGCACGCGACTTCGAGTCGGCGCTCTTCCCTTAGTGCTTCTCCGACTTCCACGCCTCCGCGAACTCGCGGAGCTTCGACTCGAGCGTCTCGCGCACCGACGCCTTGAGCTTCGCGCCGCTCGTCACGCCAATCGCCCCCGTCGCGGCCCACGTCGCATTCAGCACGGTGTCGGGAGGCGCCGCCATCGTGATGGTCTTCTGGTGCGCCGTGACCGCCAGGTGCCACGCGAACGTGGTCGAATTCGTGATCCGCACGGTCTCGAGACGGATGGCGAGGAACGGCTGGCGGTGGGTCATGGATGCGTCGGATCGCGTGAGCAGCGCGACGCCCGACTTCGCCAGCGATCGGGTCGCGATGGAGTCGATCCATGCCGCGTCGACGCCGTAGAACTGAACGTCGGGCGACGTCTCCTCGGCGAGCACGGCGATGCCGGGAAGATCCTTGAGCGCGGCATTGCCGCCCTCGAGCTGGGTCACGAACGGTAGCGAGATCGCGAGCAAGCAGAGCGAGAGCACCGAGCACCTCCCTTGAGGTTGCACGCCGGTTCCCGAAGGGCCGTGGGCCTGCTTTCCGAGTACCCGCTTTCTGCGCCGGACACAAGTGGGTTCACGCTTTGGTCCGGTTTGGCCCATCTGCTACTACTCCGGCCGTCCCAGCGTTCTTCCCTTCGATCCGCGAGCGCACCGCATGGAACTCCTCATGGAACTCCTCGAGTCCCATCTCGACACCGCAGCGACGACTTCAAGGCCAACGCCGCACCATCGCGGCCTCGCGGCCGAGCTGCAGCACCCGGCTCGCGGGGATCCGGAAGCAGTGGCGGCGCCGACCTGGTGAAGCGCCACACCTCGCGCGGCAAGCTGTTCGTGCGCGAGCGCGTCGAGACGCTGCTCGATCCCGGCACCGCGTTCCTCGAGCTGTCGCCGCTCGCCGCCTACAGACTCTACGACGGCGACGCGCCGTGCGCCGGGCTCGTCACCGGCATCGGCATGGTGCACGGCCGCCACGTCATGGTGGTCGCCAACGACGCCACGGTGAAGGGCGGCACGTACTACCCGATGACGGTGAAGAAGCACGTGCGCGCGCAGGAGGTGGCGCTCGAGAACCGGCTGCCGTGCGTCTACCTGCGTCGACTCGGGCGGCGCGTTCCTGCCGCTCCAGGCCGAGGTGTTCCCCGACCGCGACCACTTCGGGCGCATCTTCTACAACCAGGCACGCATGTCGGCGCTCGGGCATCCCGCAGGTCGCGATCGTGATGGGCTCGTGCACGGCGGGTGGCGCGTACGTGCCGGCGATGAGCGACGAGGCCGTGATCGTCAAGAACCAGGGCACGATCTTCCTCGGCGGCCCGCCGCTCGTGAAGGCCGCGACCGGCGAGGAGGTCACGCGCGGAGGAGCTGGGCGGCGGCGACGTGCACACGCGCATCTCGGGCGTCGCCGACCATCTCGGCCGACGACGACGCGCACGCGCTCGAGATCGCGCGCGACATCGTCGCGCACCTGGGCGGCGCGACCGTCGCGGCCCGCGGCTCGATCTCCGCGCGCCCGAGCCGCCCGCGTTCGACCCGCAGGAGATCTACGGCGTCCTGCCGCGCGACCTGCGCACGCCGTACGACGTGCGCGAGCTGATCGCGCGGCTCGTCGACGGCTCGCGCTTCCACGAGTTCAAGGCGCGCTACGGCACCACGCTCGTCACCGGCTTCGCGCACCTGCACGGGCATCCCGGTCGCGATCCTCGCCAACCAGGGCGTGCTGTTCAGCGAGAGCGCGCTCAAGGCCACGCACTTCATCGAGCTGGCGTCGCAGCGCGGCGTCCCGCTGCTGTTCCTGCAGAACATCAGCGGCTTCATCGTCGGCAAGCAGTACGAGCACGGCGGCATCGCCAAGGACGGCGCCAAGATGGTGCACGCCGTCGCCAACGCACAGGTGCCCAAGATCACGGTCGATGATCGGCGGCAGCTTCGGCGCCGGCAACTACGGCATGTGCGGCCGCGCCTACCAGCCGCGTTTCCTGTTCATCGTGGCCCAACAGCCGGATCAGCGTGATGGGCGGCGAGCAGGCCGCGTCGGTGCTCGCGCAGGTCAAGCAGGCCCAGCTCGAGGCGGCGGGGAAGAAGATGAGCGACGCCGAGGTGCGCGCGTTCAAGCAGCCGATCCTCGACAAGTACGACGAGGAGGGGAGCCCCTACTACTCGCACCGCGCGGCTGTGGGACGACGGCATCATCGACCCGGCCGAGACGCGCACCGTGCTCGGGCTCGCGCTGACGGCGGCGCTCGGCGCGCCGATCCCCGGTCCCAAGTTCGGCGTGTTCCGCATGTGACGCTTCACGCGCCCGCGCGTCGTGATGCAGGCGCTTCGAAGGATTCCGATGAGCGGCATGGTGGAGATCGAGCGCAAGGGCTTAGTCGCCCATTTGTGGCTCAACCGCCCCGAGCAGCACAACGCGCTGTCGCCCGAGCTGGGCGCCGAGCTGGCGCAGGCGTGCCACACGCTCGCGACGCGACGACGCCGTGCGCGTCATCGTGCTCGGCGGGCGCGGCACGTCGTTCTGCGCCGGCGCCGACATCGCGCGCGATGAAGGCGTCGGCGAACGCGTCGCTTCGACGACAACCTGGCCGAGGCGCGACCAAGCTCGGCCGGCATGTTCGCCGCCCTCGCCGATCTGCCGAAGCCGGTCGTCGGCCGCATCCACGGCAGCGTGCTCGGCGGCGGCGTGGGCGCTCGCGTGCGCGCTGCGACATCGCGCCGTCGCGTCGAGCGACGCGACGCTTCGGGCTCACCGAGGTGCGGCTCGGCATCATGCCCGCGCATCATCAGCCCGTACGTCATCCGCCGCCTCGGCGACCGCGTCGCGCGCGAGCTGATGCTGACCGGCGAGCGCTTCGACGCCGCCCGCGCGCAGGCGCTCGGCGCTCGTGAACTACGTCGTGCCGCCCGACGAGCTCGACGCCAAGGTGGCCGAGCGCGTGCAGGCCGCTGCTCGCAGGGCGCGCCGCAGCGCTCAGCGGCGGATCAAGATGCTGCTCGAGCTGTGGGCCGACTCGACGCTGGGAGGAGTACCGCGCCGGGCTCCCGCGCACGCTCGCCGAGGTCCGCTCGGGCGCCGGAGGCGAAGGACGGTCTGAGCGCGTTCTTCGAGAAGCGCAAGCCGGGGGTGGAGCGTGGAGAAGCGGTAGTCGAGGCGTCGCATCAAGCCGTCTTCGCGGGGTGCCGATGCCCGGGAGATGCGGCCCACGTCCGAAGCTCCGTCCTGCGACCCGGGCGCAACGCCTGATCCCCGACGCTCGCACCACGTCGTCGTCGGCGCGATCCTGGTGGTGGCCCTGGTTCTCCGCCTCCTCTACCTCCACCAGATCGCAGCGCTCCCGCTCTTCGACGCGCCCGTCGGCGAGAGCGCCGAGCATCTCAAGCTCGCCGCGTCGATTCGCGCCGGCGCGCTCCTGCCGACGCATCCGTTCTTCTACGCGGAGCGTCCTCTATCCCTACTTCCTCGCCGCCGTGCTCGCACTACCGTCGGCGAGTCTCTATCTCGTCTGTCTGATTCAGATTCTCGCGGGCGTCGCGCTCGTGGCCTTGGTCATGACGCTCGCGATGCGGAACGGCAGCCGTAACGCGGGCTACGCGGCGGGAGTGCTCGCGGCGCTCTACGGACCGTTCGCATTCCTCGAAGGCCGACGTGCTCGGCATGGTGTGGGGGCTGATCGCGCTGACGGCGGGGTTGCTGGTGGTGCATGCGCGCGAGGGAGAGCGCCGACGCCGCGCCGAGGCGCAGCGCGATCGATCTCATGTGCGCGGGCGTTGCATTGGGCTTCGCGGCTGCCGAGCGGCCCAACCTCGCGCTCCTGGATTCCGGTGGCCGCGGGTTGGTGCGCGTGGGGTGCCAAGCCGCGTTGGCGGGCGGTCGGAGCGCTCGCCGCGGGTGCCGTGCTCCCGCTCGCGCTCGTGGTCGCGCTCAACTTCGCGGCCGCGGGGCGGTGGATCCCGCTCGCGACGTCGCGCGGCATCAACCTCTACATCGGGAATCACGAGGGCGCGACCGGGACGTACGACGAGCCGTGGTCGAAGCAGTCGGCGCAGTTCGCGGCCCGCTACACGGAGCTCGAGGAAGCGAGCACGCGCTGGGCGTCGCAGCGCTCGGGTCGCGCGCTCACGCCCGAGCAGGCATCGGACTACTGGACCGCGCAGGCGGTCGACTTCGTGCGGCGCCATCCGCGCGAGGCGATGGGTCAGTCGCTGCGCAAGACGCTGCTGCTGTTCAACGCGGCGGAGATCCCGAACCATCTCGACTTCGAGTTCATCCGCGAGCGGGCACCCGCGCTGTGGTCGATGCCGATCGGCTTCGCGATCGTCCTGCCGCTGGCGGCGGTCAGGCTCGGGCTCGGCCTCGCGCGGGATCGGCGCCGCGGCGTCGCGCTGCTCGTGCTCATCACCGCGGCCGCCGCGGCGAGCGTGCTGCCGTTCTTCGTCACCGAGCGCTACCGCGCGTCATGCTGCCGCCGATGCTCGTGCTCGCCGGCCTCGGCGTCGCGGCGCTGGCGTCCGTCACCCACCTGCGCGCAAGCAACGCCCGCGCGCGTCGCGGCCGTGCTCATGACGGCGCTCGTGCTGGCCGGCGTGAGCTTGATCCCGCTCACCGAACCGGTGCGATCGCGGGACTGGTGGATGCTCGCGCAGGGCTACGCGGCGCGCGGCGATCTGCGCTCCGCCGCGGCCTCTTACGAGGCCGCCGTGCGCGAGGGCTCCGACGACGGCGAGCTGCTCAACAATCTGGCGCTCACCTACCGCGCGCTGGGGAACCGCGAGCGCGCCGAGTCCGCGCTGCGCCACGCGGTCACGGCGAATCCGGGGCTCGCGTACGCGCACAAGAACCCTCGGCATGCTGCTCATCGGCCGCGGCGCGTTGGACGAGGCGCTGCGCTGGTTGAACCAGGCCGCGACGCTCGAGCCCGACGACGCCAGACGCTCGGCGCGATCGGCGCGCTGCTCGCCGACCGCGGCCAGCGCGCCGCCGCTCAGCGCGCCTTCAGCCGCGCGCGCGCCTCGCCCCGCACGATCCGAGGCTCGAGAAGCTGATCGAGCAGTATTCGAGCGCTCAGGCCGAGTAGGCTGTACCCTGAGCGGCACCCATGAACTTCCGATCGGCATCCCTCGTGGCGACGCTCGTCTTGGTGGCGTGCGCGGCGCGCCTTGCTGGGGCTCCATGCACTGATCCCTCGCGAGCCCGTGCTCGTAGGCGTACAGATCGTCGCGGTGGCGCTCATGCTGTGGGCGCGCGCGACGTTCGGTGGCCGCAGCTTCCATGCGGGCGCGAATCCGACCGAGGGGGATTGGTGACGACCGGTCCGTATCGGTTCGTGCGCCACCCGATCTACCTGGCGATCATGCTCTTCCTGTGGGCGGGGGCGGTGACGCATCACTCGATCCCGAGCCTGTTGGTCCGGGTCGTGGCGACGGGGGCGACCGCGGTCCGGATCGTCTCGGAGGAGCGCCTCGTCGTCGAGCGCTACCCCGAATACGCGGACTACGCCCGGCGCACCAAGCGCCTCATCCCACTTCGTGTTCTGAGCGGGGCGCGGTCTCGCCTCGACGAATCCGGGACCACCGCCGGCTTTACCCGGATACCGGCATCGCTGCTAGACTCGTGCGTGCCCCCGCCGCCCATACGAGCCGCGAAACCCTCGGAATCCGAGTCCTCGAGAGGGTCCATGAGATTCCAGCGACTTCGGCGTGAGCGAGGCCGCCGCCGCGCCTTCCTGCTGCTCACATTCGTCCTCGCCATGGCCTCGCCCGTGGCCGCCTTCGGCTCGGAGCCGCTGCCGCCCCGTTACCACGCCGCCGGTATGGACTCCTGGGACTTCTGGTACGTGCACTCGAACGGGCTCTACTACGTCTTCTACCTCCAGTCGCTTCGCGATGCTCCCGTGCGTTTCGTGTACTCGACGATCGGGATGGCCACCTCGCCGGACCTGATCCACTGGACCGAGTACGGTGAGGTCCTGCGCGCCAATCCGCGCGGTCAGTGGAACGACGCCTGGGTCGCGACCGGCAGCTCGTGGTGGGTCGACGATCACTGGCAGATGGTGTTCACGGGGCAGAGCAGCACGTCGTATCGCGGCATCGGGCTCGCGCAGCAGCGATGATCTCGAGCACTGGACGCGCATCGGGTCCGGCCCCGTGACGCTCAACCAGCCGCCGTTCGTGGTGCCCGAGTCGGACTACTGGCAGGAGAAGGGGCTACCCGGTCGGACAGCGGCTGACCTACACCGTGCTGGCCGATCCGTACGTCTATCCCGAGCCAGTCGACGGCTGGTACTACATGGTCGTCAACGCCCTGCTCGACGGCGCGCCGCTCGAGCAGCGCGGCTGCATCCCGATGTTGCGCTCGCGCGACGGGCGCGTGTGGGACAGGCGATCGGCATCATCGCGCACCCGAAGATCTTCGATCAGATGGAGACGCCGGAGCTGTGGAAGCACGGCGACCGCTGGTACCTGATCTTCGGCGCGGCGCGCGCCAGCCCGGTGTATCGCGCCACGATGGTGTACACGGCGCCGACCATGTTCGGCCCGTTCGAGCCGAAGCCCGCGGCCCGGGATCACGCTGCCCGACAATCCCGGCTGGTTCTACGTTGCCAAGGTCGTCACCCAACCCGCAGGGGCAGGATGTGCTGATGGGGGCATGTCGGCGGAACGCTGTCGCATCCGTACCCGGTCACGTACGAGGCCGACGGCTCGCTGACCCTGTCGACGCTGGACGCGATCGTTCCGCAGTGGGTGCCGGCCGGTCTGCCCAACTTCCCTGGACCACTCGTGTCCGATCTCGCGGGCGGCGTGATCAGCAACGGCGTCACGCGCGTGAACGCGAACGGCTTCCCCCTGTGGGGGCCCGTGACCGGCAATCCGACACAGGTGGTGGGCGAGCGATCGGGCTCTGGCGGCGCCATCGGCGCCGCGTACGGCCACGGGCGACATGGCGGCGACCCGCACGACGGCGACCGGCACGCAGCCGTGGGGGACGAGCGTCACCGTGTGCGACGCGCCGCAGAATCAGCTCGGGCCGGCGATCGCGGCCGACGGCGTGGGCGGCGCCTTCGTCGCGTGGATGGACACGCGCAGCGGCACCAACTTCGACCTCTACGCGCAGCACGTCGACGCCTCGGGGCAGCCGACGTGGGCGGCGAGCGGAGTTGCCGTGTGCACCGAGGGCTCGCCGCAGAGCGGCATCGTGATCGTCGCCGACGCGCACCGGCGGCGCGATCATGGCGTGGCGCGACGACCGCAGCGCGCAGGCCGGCGGCGCGGACTCTACGCGCAACGCATCGACGCGTCGGGAGCGGTGCAGTGGGCCGCCGACGGCATTCCCGTGAGGGCGGCGGTCGGGGTGCAGGAGGCGCCCGTGATCGTGACCGACGGCGCCGGCGGCGCGTTCATCGCGTGGTGGGACGCGCGCGGCGGACCGCGCGACGTCTACATGCAGCATCTGGACGCGAGCGGTACTGCGACGTGGGCCGCGAACGGCTGCTCGCTCGCCGGCGGCTGCCAACGACCAGCTGCTGCCGGTGCTCGCCGCCGACGGCGCACACGGCGTGTTCGTCGCGTGGGAGGATCATCGCGCCGGGCGCAGCGACGGGCTCGACATCTACGCCCAGCACCTCGACGCCTCCGGGCGCCCCGATGTGGGACGCCGGGCGGCGCGCCGGTGTGCACGGAGTTCCACGCGCAGACGCGGCCGAGCCTGGTCCAGGACGGCGCGGGCGGGATCATCGTCGCGTGGATGGACACGCGCGACGCGTCGCTGATCGCGTCGTACGCGCCGTACGTCCAGCGCCTCGACGCCTCGGGCACGCCGATGTGGAACGCCGACGGCGTGCGCGTCGAGTACTCGAACGGCACCACCGCGCCGGCGCCGCCGTCGATCGCGCCCGACGGCTCGGGTGGCGTGTTCGTGAGCGGTACGGCCGGGCTCCAGCGCGTGCTTGCCGACGGCCAGCTGGCGTGGATCCCGAGCTTCACGCCCACGATCACGAGCATCACCGACGTGTCCGGGGACGAGGGCGGCTACGTGCGCATCGCGTTCGCCGCGCCGCTCGCGCAGACGGCGAACTTCGCGCCCGGAATCGTCGGCTACAACGTGTGGCGCCGGATCGCGCGCACGTCGTCACGCGTGACCGATCGTCCGCCAGCGGGGTGGGAGAGTCGTGATGCACGTGTTCCCGGCCGGCATCCCGTCGTACACGGTGGTCGCGCCGGACGCGCGAGGACGCGACGCCGGGGGACTCGACGAGCGAGGCGTACGCGATCTCGGCGCACACCGCGGCGCCGCAGTTCTTCCTGCCGGAGCACACCGGTGGCGGGCATCTCGATCGACAACCTCGCGCCCCGCACGCCGCTCAATCTTGCCGGCGGGCTCGCCGGCGCCTCGACCGTTCGCCTCGTGTGAGAGCGCCGGCGGCGAGCGCGACCTCGAGCACTACAATGCGTACCGCGGCGCGTCGGCCCTGTTCGTTCCGGCGCCCCAGAGCCTGATCGGCTCGACCGCCGCCGACACCTGGGACGATCCCGCGTTCGAGCCGGGCGTCAGCTACTACAAGGTCACGGCGATCGATCGCCACGGCAATGAGTCGGCGGCGGCGACGCTGTCGCCGGATCGGATCTCGAACGAGCCGCCGGGCAGGGTGCCGTCGGTGAGCTACGTCGCGCACCCGACGCCGAACCCGATGTCGGATGGGACCACGATCGAGTACGGCCTGGCGCGAGCCAGCGCGGTGTCGCTCGCGGTCTACGATCTCGGCGGACGCGAGGTGCGCACGTTGGTCGACGCCGTCGTCCCCGCGGGCCAGTGGCGCGTCCACTGGGGCGGCGATGATTCCCGCGGCCGGCGCGTTCCTCCGGCATCTACCTCGTGCGGTTCGTCGCCGAAGGGATCCGGCAGACGCGCAAGCTGATCGTCACCAGCTAGCTAACGCCGGGGCAGCAGGCTCGCCAGCGCAACGACGCCGAACGCGCCGATGATCGCGCCTGACGCCCGATTCACCCCACACCATGCGCGCGGGGTCGAAACGCGAGCGCAGGCGATCCACGATCGCGCTCAGCAGCAGCCACCACGCCGCCGAGCCGAGCACGACTCCCGCGACGAGCGCGAGCGACGACGCGAGCGAGGCGTTCGCGCCGGCGCCGAGCCCGAGCCCCGCGAACACGGCGACGAACGACAGAATCGTCATCGGGTTCGTGAGCGTGAGCGCGAACGTGGTGCCGAACGCACTCGCGAGCCCGGTCGCCTGCGCGTCGGCGGCGCGCTCGGAGGGCCGCGCGAGGAACGTCGACACGCCGAGCCACACCAGGAACGCACCGCCGAGCCCGCGGATCCAGGTCTGCTGGTGGACGAGCAGCGACGTCACCCATGTCAGGCCGAGGGCCGCGATCGCGCCGTAGACCCCGTCGGCGGCCGCGGCGCCGAGCCCGGTCGCGAGGCCGCTCCATCGCCCCTCGGCGAGCGTCCGCCGAATGCACAGCACACCGATCGGTCCGACGGGTGCGGCGATCGAGAACCCGGAGCAGCGCGCCGCGGCCCAGGGCTGCGTTGGCGGCCTCCCATGCGCTCGTCTCCATGCGGCGGCACACTACGCGACGCGTGCATGGTCCGCTACACTGCGCCACCGTGTTCAAGCGCGTCCTCATCGCCAATCGAGGCGAGATCGCCTGCCGGATCGCGGCGACGCTGCGCGAGATGGGCATCGCGCCGATCGCCGTCTACTCCGAGGCCGATCGCGGCGCGCTCCACACGCGCGTCGCCGCCGACGCGGTGCTCGATCGGTGCCGGCCGAGGCGCGCGCGTCGTACCTCGACGCCCAGGCGGTGATCGCGGCGGCGAAGTCGTCGCGGCGCCGAGGCGATCCATCCCGGCTACGGCTTCCTGGCCGAGAACGCCGACTTCGCCGACGCCGGTCGAGGCGCGCGGGCCTCGTGTTCATCGGCCCGACGGCCGAGCAGATTCGCGCGATGGGCGACAAGCGCGCCGCGCGCACGATCGCGGAGCGCGCGACCGTGCCCGTCGTGCCGGGCGCCACCGGCGGCAGCGCCGGTGCGCTCGCGAAGGCGGCGGGCAAGCTCGGCTACCCGGTGATGGTGAAGGCAGCGCTCGGCGGCGGCGGCAAGGGCATGAGCGTGGCGCGCGACGAAGCTTCGCTCGGCCGAGGCGGTCGAGAGCGCGCAGCGCCTCGCGACGGCGTCGTTCGGCGACGACGCGATCTATCTCGAGAAGCTGATCGAGCGCCCGCGCCACGTCGAGGTCCAGGTGCTGGGCGACGGCCGCGGCGACGCGATCCACCTGTTCGAGCGCGAGTGCTCGCTCCAGCGCCGCCACCAGAAGGTGATCGAGGAGTGCCCGTCGCCGGCAGTGGACGAGACGCTGCGCGAGCGACTGACCTTCGCGGCGGTGACGCTCGCCAAGGCGGTGCGCTATCGCGGCGCCGGCACCGTCGAGTTCCTGCTCGGTCCGGACGAGGCTTTCTTCTTCCTCGAGATGAACACGCGGCTCCAGGTCGAGCATCCGGTCACCGAATGCGTGTCCGGACGCGACCTCGTGCAGGCGCAGCTCGTCGTCGCCGCGGAGGGACGGCTGCCGTTCACGCAGGACGACGTGACACGCGCGCGGCCACGCCATCGAGGCGCGCGTCTACGCCGAGGACGCCGCGCGCGGCTTCCTGCCGCAGGCGGGCGAGGCGATCACGGTGCGCTGGCCGCGCGGCGCGTTCGTGCGCGTCGACGCAGGTGTCGAGTCGGGTGATCGCGGTTCCCGTCCACTACGACCCGATCCTCGCCAAGGTGATCGCGCACGGCGACACGCGCGACGGACGCGTCGGCGCCGGCTCGCGGCGGCGCTCGACGAGAGCCGTCGTGCACGGTGTGATCACCAACCTGCCGTTCCTGCGCGCGCTCGCGCGTGCGCCGGAGGTCGGCGCGCGGCGCGTTCGACACCGAGTGGATCGAGCGCGAGTTCCTCGCCGGGTTCGCCGCGATCGCGTCGGCGCCGGCGCCGGAGCTGGCGCTGGTCGCGGCGTCGTTGTTCGACGCCGACGGCGGCGGGCGGGCCGCGGCGCGGCCGGTGTGCGCGCGCCGGACGGAACGCCGGCCGCGGATCCGTTCACGTCCGCGGGCGCGTGGCGACTGCCGGGCCTGTCGTCGTGAGCACGCAGCACGACGCGTGGCGCGACGGCGACCGGACGCGCACCGTCGAGCTGCTCGAGCGCCGCGACGGCAAGCTGCGCGCGCGCGTCGACGGCACCGAGTTCGAGGTCGAGGTCGTGCGTCTGGACGACGGCCGCGTGCGCCTCATCGGCGCCGGCGCGAGCGTGATCGCCGAGGTGACCGCGGCCGGTACCCGGCGGTTCGTGCGCCTCGGCGCGCTCGACTTCGTGCTCGACCGCGAGGCCGAGGGCGCGCGTCGTGGCGCGGTGGCGCACGGCGGCGGACTCGAGGCGCCGATGCCGGGAGTCGTGACGCGCGTCATGGTGGCGGCCGGCGACCGTGTGACCAAGGGGCAACCGCTCGTGGCGCTCGAGGCGATGAAGATGGAGCATCTGATCCGCGCGCCGCGCGACGGACGCGTGAAGAGCGCTGCACGCGCGGGCCGGCGAGATGGTCGGCGGCGGCGTCGCGCTCGTCGAGCTCGCGGATCACGAGCCGGGAGGCGAAGCACGATGAGATCGATGGCATGAGCACCGACGCGCCTGTACGTCAGAGCCTGCTCACGGTAGGGATCGCGGTCGGCGTGTGGTTGCTGTGGATGCTGCGCGACCTCGTCATGCTCGTCGGCTTCGCCGCGCTGCTGGCCTACGCGCTCGATCCGCTCGTGAGCCTGGTCGAGCGCATTCGGCTGCCGCGCATCGGCCCGCGCCGCGCGGCGCCGCCGCCGGCATCGTCGTGGTGGCGCTCGTCGTCGTCGCGGGCTGGGCGCTCGCCGACGCGGTGCCGCGCCTGGCGCACGATGTCCAGCGCTTCGTCGAGGCCGCGCCCGGCGCCATCAGGACGCTCCAGGCGTGGGTGCGGGGCCAGATCGAGTCGCGCGGCTGGGGCGGGATGGTCGGCTCGGCGGGAAGCGCAACGGACCAGGCGGCCGCCGTCCTCGACAAGCTGCGCGAGGCGGTCCTCGGGCTCCTCGGCGGCGTGTTCTCGAACCTCGGCCAGCTGGCCGGCGTCGTGCTCCTGCCGGTGCTCGCGCTCTACCTGCTGGCCGACGCCGATGCGGTGCAGTCGAGCGCGCTGCGTTTCGTGCCGAAGGAGTTCCGCCCGCAGGCGATGCGCTTCTTCCGCGCCGTCGATCCGGCGCTGCGCGCGTACGTGCGCGGCCAATCGCTCGTGTGCCTGATCATGGGCACGGTGATGGCGATCGTCCTCCAGCTGCTCGGCTTCCCGGTGGCGCTGCTGCTCGGCGTGGTCGTGGGGTCGCCGAGGTGATCCCGTTCCTGGGTTTCTGGATGGCGGCGATCGCGATCAGTGCTCGCCGGGTTCACCGTCTCGCCGGCCCTCGCGGCCTGGGGGTTCGTCGCCTACATCGTCGTGAACAATCTCGTGGGCAATTTCGTCACGCCGCGACTGCTGGGGCGCGAGGTCAAGATGCACCCGTTCGTCGTCACGGGTGAGCATCCTCGGCGGCGGCGCGCTGCTCGGGCCCGCCGGGAGTATCCTGGCGCTCCCCGCCGCCGCCATGCTGCAGGCGGTCATCGACGAGTTCGGACCTGAATCAACGGAGTCGACGCCGTGAGCCCCACCCTTCGCCTCGTTCCGCGCCGCCCTGGTCCTCGTGATCCTCGTGGCCGCCGCCCTGTGGGGTTGCTCGTCCAACGACAATCGGACCGACGGCGCCCGTGCAGGGCACGTTCGCCGATCTCGTCGCGCTGGGCGCGTCGTCGGTGCCGAAGGAGTTCGTGGTGCCGAGCAACGTCGACCTCGCCGCGAGCCTCGCCGCATCGTCGACGATCGACGGCAAGCGCCAATCGTTCGCCGCGTTTCACGACGGGTACTACGTCGTGGACGCGGGCGAAGCGTCCGTGCGTGTGCCGAGCCCGAGCGCGGGTCCCGGCGATTCCCCCGCAGACTCGCTCCTGCTCGACAAGCGCAGCGTGCTCGTGGGCGGGATGCCGAACTACGTCTACACCACGCTGTTGTCGCACCCGGCCGGGGTCGCCCAGGACTTGAGGCGCTCGGACGCTTCCGCTTCAAGGTCACGGGCTCGACGTCGGTGCACGCGTTCGAGGACAGCGTCGGCTCGGTGACGGGTATCTCCGCGACCGCGCCTCGCCCCCGCCGCGGCGGTGACGCGCGCGAATGGGTTGACGATCACCTGGAGCCCGGCCGGAAGCGACACGACGGTGTACACGTCCGCGATGGTGTTCATGCGCGCCGACTCGTCGAAGAGCGTGACGTCGGGCGTCGCACGCGACATCGATGGCACTTTGGCAATGAGCGAGTCGCAGCTCCTCAAGCTGCCCGCGGGCGCCGCGACGCTCGTGCTCGCGCGCTACCGGCTGCGCAACATCTTTCCCTCGAGCCGCAAGGTCGGGCTGATGACCGAGATGGCGGAATCGCGGCCGATCACGCTGCAATAGTTCGCACGATTCGGCGACCTCGAAGGGTCCTGCGTCCGTCTCGCGCGCCGGCGGTCGAACGATCCGGCGACGCGACCCCCACGAGTCGCCAGATCGTCGCCCGATCGTCGCCCCGATCGCGGCCCTGAAGTCGCGCCGGGCAGGGGCCGATACCCTCCGGCGTGGACGACGGCGACCGCAGCCCCAGCCACAAGCGCCCGAGCCTGCTGCGCTTCGGCGCACGCGACGATCCTCGGGATCGCGCGCGGCTTTGACGCGACTTTCGGCGCTGTGCTAGCGTTCCGGGTCGCGGAGCCGCAGCCAGCCGCCCACGGTCGCGCCACACGAGGCGAACGAAGGCCTACGAGAACTTCGGCACACATCGGGACGCTCAGTCCCCCTCCGACAGCCCCCACGCTCTCTGGCCTTGGCCGTCTCGGGCCGAACTCGGTCAAGAGCTTTGCTTTTCTACAGGAGGAGGCACCCGTCGTGATCGTTCGTAAATTCCCGATCGAGCATCTCGAGCCCGATCACGCTGCTGGGGCAGAACGACGCCAACCTGCGCTCAGATCGAGACGCACGCTGCCGGTGCGCATCACGCTCGCGCGATGGCACCATCACCGTCGCCGGCGAGGAGGAGGCCGTCACCTCGCGCCTCGCGCGCGCTCCAGGAGCTAGTGCAGCTGGCCGAGAGCGGCAAGGTCGTCGAGAGGCCGACGTCGCCACCGCGCTCGGCCACGACACGGCGCAACGGCAACGGCCCGCGCTCGCCGAAGCGTACGAGGGCGCGCCGGGCTACGCGTTCGACCGCAAGAGCGGTGCGCGCGCGCACGCCGACGCAGGCCGAGTATCTCAAGGCGCTCGAGGAGCACGACGATCGTGTTCGCGATCGGCCCCGCCGGCACCGGCAAGACCTATCTCGCGGTCGCCGCGGCGGTGAACGCGCTGCGGCAGAAGAAGGTGGACCGCATCGTCCTGGTGCGCCCCGCGGTCGAGGCGGGCGAGAGCCTCGGGCTTCCTGCCGGGCGACATGCAGGAGAAGGTGGATCCCGTATCTGCGCCCGATGTACGACGCGCTCGCGGATCTCATGTCGTACGACAAGATGCGCCGCTTCATCGAGCTCGGCGTCATCGAGATCGCGCCGCTCGCGTTCATGCGCGGGCGAACGCTGCACAGCTCGTACGTCATCCTCGACGAGGCGCAGAACACGACCGTGCGGCAGATGAAGATGTTCCTGACCCGCATGGGCGTGAACTCGCGCGCGGTGATCACGGGCGACGTGACGCAGATCGACCTGCGCGACCCGGCCAGCTCCGGGCTGGTCAAGATCCAGTCCATCCTCGGCGACGTGGCGGACATCAAGTTCATCTATTTCCATCCCGAGGACGTCGTCCGCCATCGCCTGGTGCGCGACATCATCCGCGCGTTCGACGAGTACCACACGCGCCTGAACGGCAAGGCCGAGGACGGCGTCGGCGACACGCCCGAGCCGGGCGTCGAGACCGAGCCGCTCCGTCCCGACACGTCGTCGCCGGCCCCCGAGGACTTCGGCGCCGCCGGCGTCCCGAACGCGCGGCCCGTCGCTCTGAGCGACGGCGCCGCCCTCACTGATGAGACTCCGCTCATGACCGTTTCCGAGCTCCTCGGCCCCCGCGCTGCCCGACCGCGCGCGCTTCGATGCGCTGGGGCTACTACGCCGTCCGGCTGGTCATCGTCCTCGTGCTGCTCGCGGCCGCGGGTTTCCTGCCCAGCGATCGCGGGCCGGCGGGATCCGCTTCCGCTACCGCGAGGGCGACATCGCGCGCGACCGCATCGTCGCGCCGTACGACTTCCGCGTGGAGAAGGACGAGACCTGCGCTGCGCCGCGAGCAGGAGCTGGCCGCGTCGTCGGTGGCGCCGGTGTTCGCCATCGACGGCCGCGTGTCCTCGGACATGCTCAACCGCTTCGCGCTGTTCGAGGAGAAGGTGCTGGCGGTGGTGATGGATCCCAAGACCGGCCCCGACGAGCGCGCTGAGGGCGTGCGCACGCTCGGCGTGCCGCTCAGCACCGACGCCGCCGGCGCGCTCGCCGCCGCCGGCCGCGCGCGCCGCGTGCTCGACGATCTCGGCGGCTGGCTGCACGAGGTCTACGACGCCGGCATCGTGGCGGAGAAGCGCAACGACCTGATCCTCGGCTACCGCTCGATCACGCTGCGCGAGGGCGACACCGAGGCCCGCGCCCCGCCAGCCTGCTGCTGCGACCGCCCCGAGGCGCTGGCGTGGATCGCGGACCAGGCGCGCACGGCGTTCGCGGGCGATCCGCGCGGCGTCCAGCTCGCCGGCGAGGTCGCGGCCGCGTTCGTCCAGCCCAACGTCGTGCTCGACCGCGCCGAAACCGAGTGGCGCCGCGTGCAGCAGCAGGGCGCGGTGCAGGCGCACGATCGGCTCCGTCAAGAAGGACGAGCTGATCGTCGACGCCAACCAGCGCGTCACGCGCGACGCGCTGCTCAAGCTGCGCTCGCTCAGCAACCTCGAGGAATCGCGCCGCGTGCCCAGCGATTATCTCTACCCTCCGGTCGCACGCATGCTGCTCATGCTGCTGTTCATGATCGTGTTCGCGGTCTACCTGCGCACCGAGCTGCCGCACGTCTACCGCGACAACCCGATGCTGGCCGTGTTCGCGCTGCTGACGCTGGTGGTGATGGGCTCGGCCGAGCTGCAGGTCGGCCGTGCTCGGGCTGTCCGAGTTCACCGTGCCGCTGGCGCTCGCGCCGCTCGTCGTCGCGTCGCTGCTCGAGAAGCGCCCGGCGCTGATGTTCACGATGGTGCTCATCGTCGTGGCGACGTCGGTGAGCGGGCTGCGCGCGCGCCGTTCGTGCCGGTCGCGGCGATGGGCGGCGTGACCGCCGTCTACTCCGTGGCGCGGCTCCGGCATCGCTGGCACTTCGCGCTCGCCTTCGTGACCATCGCGCTCGCCAACGTGGCCGCGATCCTGGCGTGGGACCTGGCGCGCGCGACCTCGATCACGCGCTGCGCGCTCGACATCGGCTTCGGGCGCGATCAACGCCTTTCTGTCGATCGCGCATCGCCTTCCTGATGCTCCCGGTCGTCGAGGGGTTGTTCGGCATGACGTCCGACATCACGCTGCTCGAGCTATCGGATCTCAATCGTCCGCTGCTCAAGCGGCTCCAGCTCGAAGCGCCGGGCACCTATCACCACAGCATGGTGGTCGGCAGCCTGGCCGAGGCCGCGGCCGAGGCGATCGGCGCCAACTCGCTGCTCGCGCGTGTCAGGCCTACTACCACGACATCGGCAAGCTCTCGAAGCCGGAGTACTACGCCGAGAACGAGCCGGCGTCCTCCCGCAGCCGCCACGACAAGCTGTCGCCGAGCATGAGCACGCTGGTCGTGAAGTCGCACATCGCCGAGGGGCTCGAGATGGCGCGCAAGCACCGGTTGCCGAAGGCGGTGGAGAGACGCGATCCCCGAGCACCACGGCACGATGGTGATGGCGTTCTTCTACCACAAGGCGCTCGAGCCGGATCCGAACGCGCGCCGCGAGGGACTTCAGCTACCCGGCCCGCAAGCCGCACTCGAAGGAGACGGCGATCCTGATGCTCGCCGACGGCGTCGAGGGCGCGTCGCGCGCGCTCGCCGAGCCGACACCGAGCCGCGTCCGCGGGCTCGTTTCGCGCATCGTCGACGAGCGCGTCCAGCAGGGACAGATGGACGAGTGCGGGCTCACGCTTCAGGATTTGGCGCGCGTACGCGAGGCGTTCTTTCCGTGCTCACCGCCATCTTCCACGTGCGCGCGCCGTATCCCGAGGCGCCCGAGCCGCGCGGCCGCGCCGAAGAGGCGCGGCGCGAGCCGAGCTGAGACGCCGGACCTGAGCGCGCCCGGCCGATGAGCGTCTCGGTGGACGGGCCGCGCGTGCCGAGCCGCTGCGCCGCCGCCGTGCGCCGCATCACGCGCGCGACGCTCGCGCTCGACGGTGTGGGGGTGGGAGAGATCGGCGTGCGCCTCACCGATGACGCCGAGCTGCGGGCGCTCAACCGGGCGTGGCGCGGTCTCGATCGCGTCACCGACGTGCTGAGCTTTCCGTACGAGACGAGTCCGCCGCGGAGGATCGCCCGAGCGGACCCCCGGGCTCGAGACGACGCCCGCGCCCCGCGTCGCGGGCGCCGCGCGCCGCCCGCACCAGGGCCCGCCCGCCGCGGCGAGCGGCGACATCGTGATCTCGATGGACCGCGTGCTCGTCCAGGCGAAGCGCTACCGCGTCGGCCGCGCGCGCGAGCTGGCGCGGCTCGTCGTCCACGGCACGCTCCATCTCGCCGGGCACGATCATCATCGCCCGGGAGAGCGCCGGACGATGCGCGCGCGCGCGAGCGGGAGGCGCTGCGGGGCGCGGTGGCGTCGATCGCCGAGCTCGAGCGCAGGCTCGCGCTCAGGCGTCCCGCCCGCACGCGCCCGCGCCGGCGCCGCCGCGCGACCGCCGCGGTCACGTGACCTCTCCACCGCTTACACGATAGATTCGTCGGGTTCTGTCACCCCCACCCGGTTGTGGAGCCCCGATGACCCCCGACGCCGATTCGTCGTCCCGTCCCAGCTTCGTGAGCCGCATCCGCAACTGGCTGCTCACCGGCCTGCTCGTGCTCGCCCCGTCGGCGATCACGCTGTACGTGTTCTTCCGGCTCATCAACTGGGTCGACAACCTGCTCGGCCGCTATCTGCGCTTCGCGGCCATGCGACTACCACCGCATCCCCGGCCTCGGGCTCGCTCGCGACGCTCGTGCTCCTCACCGTCGTCGGCGGCATCGCGTCGCGCTTCGGCTCGGGCCCGCTCGGGCGCCTGTGGGATCGCGTGTTGACCCGTATCCCGGGCGTCGGCATCTTGTACGGCTCGACCAAGTCGCTCGGCGAGGCGCTGCTCACCAAGCAGCAGGCGGCGTTCAAGCAGGTCGTGCTCGTACCGTGGCCCTACCCCGGCATGTGGCGCATCGGCTTCATCACCGGGCCGGCGGCGCCGGACGTGCCGCGCGGCTGCCGAGGACGTCGAGGTCGTGTTCGTGCCGCACACGCCGAATCCCGCGTCGGGATTCGTCCACTACGTGCCGCGCTCGACAGGTCATCTACCTCGACTGGCCGGTCGAGGACGGGCTGCGCGTGATCGTGTCGGGCGGCGTCGTCCAGCCCGGCGCGACGCGGGCGGCCGTGCGGCCGGTGCTGGACGCCGCGCCGCGCATCGAGCACGGGAAAGCGGCCCGGGGCGTGATGGGCGCTGGTTCGCAGCGAAGGCATCGTGCTCAAGACGCATGCGCTCGGCGACACGAGCCGGATCGTGGTCGCGTACACGCGCGAGCACGGCATGGTGCGCCTGGTCGCGAAGGGCGCGCGCACGTCGCCGAGCCGGTTCGGCTTCGCGCTCGAGCCGCTGTCGCGCTCGCGCTTCGTGTTCTATCTCAAGCCCGATCGCGATCTGCAGCTGCTGTCGCAGGCCGACACGCGTCGAGCCGACCGGCAGCCGCATCGGCGATCTCACGCGCCTCGCGCACGCGCAGGCCGCGACCGAGCTGATCGACCGACTCGTGTGGGGCGAGGAGCCGCACCCCGAGCTGTTCGACCTGCTGGCCGCGACGCTCGCGGCCGCGACCGCTGGCGCCGCACGCCGTCGCTGCCGGCGCTCACGATCGCGTTCGACCTCCAGGTCGCGAGCCTGCTCGGCTACCGGCCGCGGCTCGACGCGTGCGCCGGCTGCGGCGGTACGCTGTCGCCGCGGCGCCTGTTCTCGCCGGCGCGCGGCGGGCTGCTGTGCGATCGCTGCGCCGCGGCGGAGCCGGCGCGATTCGACTCTCGGCCGACGCGCTCGCCGGCCTGGCGCTGCTGCTGTCGCGCCCGGTGGCCGAGGCGGGCGAGTTCGTCGAGCTCAGCGCGCTCGGGCGAGATCCTGCGCGTCGTCGAGGCGTTCCTGATCCACCACTTCCAGCGCTTCCGCGGCCTGCGCTCGCTCGAGATCCTGCGCGCGCTGCCGGAATCGAGCCGGGCGAGGAGCCGCCGTGTCCGAACTGAAGGCCCGCGTCGCCGCGCGAGCCGCGCCGCGCCGCCGCGCGCCCGGCGAAGACGCCGTCGTCGAGCGTGCCGAGCTCGATCCGCGCCGCTCGCTGCAGGAGATGATGCTGGCGCTCCAGCGCTACTGGGCTCGAGCGCGGCTGCGTGATCGCGCAGCCGTACCCTTCAGAGGTCGGCGCGGGCACGTTCAACCCGGCGACGTTCCTGCGCTCGCTCGGCCCGAGCCCTGGCGCGTGGCGTACGTCGAGCCGTCGCGGCGCCCAAGGACGGGCGCTACGGCGAGAATCCGAACCGCTTCCAGCAGTTCTACCAGTACCAGGTGCTGCTCAAGCCGCGCGCCGCCCGACATCGTCGACCAGTACTTCGATTCGCTCGTCGCGATCGGCATCGATCCGCGCGAGCACGACCTGCGCCTCGTCGAGGACGACTGGGAGTCGCCGACGCTCGGCGCCGCGGGCCTCGGCTGGCAGGTGTGGATGGACGGCACCGAGATCTCGCAGTTCACGTACTTCCAGCAGTGCGGCAGGCATCGAGCGTCGACGATCGTCTCCGCCGAGCTGACGTACGGGCTCGATCGCATCGGCATGATGCTGCAGGGCACGACGCGCGTGCAGGACCTGATCTGGGCGGCGGGCGGCGCAGCCGCCGGTGTCGTGGGCCGACCTGTGGCTCCAGAACGAGAAGGAGTACTCGCGCTACAACTTCGAGGAGGCCGACGTCGCCACCGCACTTCGAGATGTTCAAGATCTGGGAGCGGGACGCGGTGCGCCTGCTCGACGCTCGGGCTCGTGATGCCCGGCTACGACTGCGTGATCAAGTGCTCGCACCTGTTCAACGTGCTCGACGCGCGCGGCGCGATCTCGGTGAGCGAGCGCGTCGGGCTACATCGCGCGCGTGCGCAAGCTGGCGCGCCAAGCGCGGCGCTGCGCGTGAGCAGCGCGCGCGAGCTGGGCTACCCGCTGATCACGGACGAGGCCGAGCGCGCGACGCTGGCTCGAGAAGACGGCGGAGACGAGCGAGCGGTGCCGCGCGATCTGCTGTTCGAGATCGGCGTCGAGGAGCTGCCGACGCCGTACATTGCGCCCGCGCTCGCGCAGCTCGAGCGCGAGGCCGCCGCCGGGCTACCGAGCGCGGCTGGCTTCGAGCGCGCTGACGCACGCTCGGCACGCCGCGCCGGCTCACGCTGTCCGTGCGCGGCCTGGCACGCTCGCCAGACCGATCGTCGACGAGGAGGCTGTCGGGCCTGTCGTCAAGGTCGCGTCTCGACGCCGACGGCAAGCCGACCAAGGCGCTGCTCGGCTTCTGCCAGGGCAAGGGCGCGGATGCGTCGCAGGTGCGCGCGGGTCACCACGCCCAAGGGCGAGTACGTCGCCGTCACCGTCCACCACGTGGGCGTCCGGCGATCGAGGTGCTGCCGGCGCTGCTCGCGTCGGTGGCGACGCGGCTCCAGTTCCCGAAGTCGATGCGCTGGCTCGACGACGACACGCGCTTCGCGCGCCCGGTGCGCTGGCTCGTGGCGCTGCTCGGCGACGAGGTCGTGCCGGTGCAGGCGTTCGGGCTCACCGCCGGGCGCGCCAGTCGCAGGGGCATCGCTTCCTGCGCCGCGGCGCGGTGCGATCGCGACCGCGGGCGCTACCTGTGCGGCGCTCGAGGTCGCGGCGGTGATCGCCGATCCCGGCGAGCGCCGCACGCGCCTCGCGCGCGCAGATCGAACCGCTCGCGGCCGGCGAGAAGGGGCGCGTGCGTCGACGATCCCGAGCTGCTCGACGATCAACACGGACCTGGTCGAGTGGCCGACGGCGTTCGTCGGCGCGTTCGATCGCGCGCTACCTCGACCTGCCGCGCGAGGTCATCGTCACGGCGCTGCGCGAGCACCAGCGCTTCTTCGCGGTCGAGTCCGCAGACGGCCGCCTGCTGCCCGCGCTTCGTCGCGGCGCGGAACGGCGACGAGCGCGGGCTCGACATGGTGCGCCGCGGCAACGAGGACGTGCTGATCGCGCGGCTCGAGGACGCGCGCTTCTACTGGGAGACCGATCTCAAGCACACGCCCGCCGAGCGCGTCGACGCGCTCGCGGGCGTGGTGTGGATGGAGGGGCTCGGCAGCCTGCGCGACAAGGCCGACGCGCCTCGAGTCGCTCGCCGGACTGGCTCGCCGAGCGGCTGGCACCGCGCGGCGGCCGACGGCGCGGCGCGCGCGGCGCAGCTGTGCAAGACCGACCTGCTCGTCCGAGATGATCGGGAGCGGCAAGAGAGTACGCGAGCCTCGAGGGCGTGATCGGCGGACACTACGCGCGCCGCGCCGGCGAGCCCGAGGCGGTGGCGCACGGCGATCGCCGAGCACTACCGGCCGCGCGGCGCGGGCGACGCGCTGCCCGCGTCCGACGCCGGCACGATGCTGTCGCTCGCCGACAAGCTCGACCACGTCGCCGGCGCGTTCGTCGGCGGCAAGGTGCCGAGCGGCAGCGAGGATCCGCTACGGCGTGCGCCGCGCCGGCAACGGCGTCGTGCGCATCCTGATCGAGCAGAGCCGCCACCTCGATCTCTACGCCGCGACGATGGAGTCGACGCGCATCCTGTTCGCCGCCGATCCCGAGCTGCCGCACGCCGCGATCATGAGGCAGCTCGGCGAGTTCTGGCGCGGGCGCGTCGAGGCTGGCGCTCGACGAGCGCGGCGTCGCCTACGACACGCGGCGACGCGGCGCTCGAGGCGCGCGTCGCGCTCGCCGGGCGCAAGCGGCACGACGTTGCGGCGGCCGGGCTGGACCGACCCGTGCGACGCGCTGAGCGTGCGCGCGCTGCTGCGGCGCGTTCCGCGCCGACCCGCGCTTCGAGCCGCTGGTCGTCCTGTTCAAGCGCGTCGGCAACATCCTGAAGGCCGCGACCGAGATCCGCTGCCGCCGCTCGACCTGGCGAAGCTCACCGAGCCCGCGCGAGCGGAGCTGGCCGAGGCGTCGACGCGCGTGCGCGCGCCACCGAGGCGCCGTGGGCAAGCCGCGCGCTACGCCGACATCCTGCCGGCGCTGCTCGAGATGGAGTCCGCGATCCACACGTTCTTCGATCGCGTGCTCGTGAACACCGACGACGCGCCGCTCAGGCTCAACCGCCTGCGCCGCCGACCGCGCAGGACCTGTTCCTGCGCGGTGGGACCTGTCGCGTATCGTGCTCGAGGGCGCGAGCTAGGCGTTCCGTGACCCTTCGGGCTCGGCGGCGGCACGGGCGGAGTCGGCATCCCGATCGGGTGCGCGTGCTCCTCCGCCGTCACCCCATGGTCGACGAGATCCTCAGCACGTCGTCGTACTCGCTCTGAGCGGCGGCGGCTCGGCGTTGGCGAAGGCGCGCCAGTCGGCGAGCGCCCCCGCGCGATCGCCCCGCGTGCGCCCGCACGCGCGCGCGCGAGGCCGAGCGCCGCGGCGTACTGCGGGTTCGCGGCGATCGCCTGATCGAGATACCGGCGGGCCGCCGTCGTGTCCTGCAGCTCGAGCGACGCGAGGGCGGCGTTCTTGAGCAACGGCTCGGCGCTCGGGAAGCGAGCGAGCCCGCGCTCGAGCAGCGCCAGCGCCTCGGGCGCGCGATGGCCCTTGATGAGTGCGAGGGCGTAGTTGTTAGAAGCTGCGTGCGCCCGACGAGAGTCGAGGGCGAGGCTCGCGCGGAAATGCTCGATGGCCGGCTCGACCGAACCCGACATCAGATTTACGTCGCCGGGGTTGTAGTGCGCCATCGCCTCGATCTCGGGGTCGCGTCTGAACGCGCGAGGATCGCCTCCGTACACGGTCGTCGCTGAGTCGATCTCTGCCCTTGACCTCGTAGATGCGGGCGAGATTGAGACGCGCGCGCGCGTAGTCGGGCGCCAGGGCGACCGCCTGCGTGGCGAGCACCTGGGCGTGCGCGACGTCGCCGGCGTCGAGTGCGGCGATCGCCCGGTTGTTGAGGCTCACGGCCTCGGCCGGCGGTGAACCTCCGTGCCGTCGCGCAGCCGTGCGACGACGACGGCGATGACGACGACGGTTTGCCGTTGCGATCGCGCCGCGCACCCAAGGCCGCGACAGGGGCGAGAGGTCTCAGCGGCGCCGGCGACGCGGACGCGCCGCTCCGGAGTCGGCGCGGGCAGCGGCTCGGTCGTCGCCTCCGACGCCGACGCGGGCGCGCCGGTCATGCGCGCGCCAACTCGCGCGCCGCCTCGGCCGCGGCCGGGCGTTGCGCGGCGTCGCGCGCCAGCATGCGGGTGATCAAGCGCTCGACGTCTTCCGGCACCTCGGCCGGCGCGTGCGGATCGGCGGCGGATCAGTGTTCGCGATCGCGAACATCACCGACAGCGGCGATTCGCCGGTGAACACGGCCTCGCCCGACAGTATCTCGTGGAGCACGAGCCCGAGGGCGAACACGTCCGCGGGCGGGCCGGCGGTGCCCGCGACGGACTCGGGCGCCATGTAGGCCGCCGTCCCGAGCGTCGTGCCCGTGATCGTGAGCCGCGACGCGATGAGCGCGCGCGCGAGGCCGAAGTCCATCACCTTGATGCGGCCCTCGTCGTCGAACATCAGGTTCTCGGGCTTGATGTCGCGGTGCACGATGCCGCGGCGGTGCGCGTAAGTCGAGCGCGGCGGCGACGTCGCGGGCGATCGCGAGCGACATCGGGAATGGGGAGCCGGCCGGCGCGCACGCTCGCGCAGGTTCGGCCCGGCGACGCGCTCCATCGCGATGAACGGGCCGAGTGCCCTCGGGCTCGAACTCGAATAGCGTGGCGATGTGGGGATGGTGGAGCTGCGCGGCATGCTGCGCTTCGGCCTCGAAGCGGTGGAACGCCTCGGGGTCGGCGGCGAGCTCGGGAGCAATGAACTTGAGGGCGACGAGACGTTTCGCATTGAGGTCGAACGCCTCGTAAACCTCCCCATCCCGCCGCGGCCCAGCATTCGGCGGATCTCGTAATGCGAGATGCGGGTGTTGTCCATGCGCTCGGCAGACCCTAGCAGCGCGATTGCGAGAGCGCCAAGAGAGGCGAGATTCCCGCGCGCCCCATGCCGCGCGCTCTTCCTGGGGGCACGGCGCTTTTCTCCGAAAACGCTCGCCCGGTTCCGTGACGGCGCCTTACGGCTCGCGGGCGAGGACTTGGGCCTTCTGGTACTCGGCGGCGGCAAGGTCGGTGAGGCCTGCGGCTCGTGTAGACGTTGCCGAGCGCTTCGTGCAGGCCGGGGCGTCGGGGGTGAGGGCGCAGAGGGCCCGCTGAAGTTCTCCTGCGCGTCGCGGTAGAGACCGCGGCCCGCGAGATAGGACCCGGCGAGGAAGCGTCCCGCTCCCGTCTTGCCGCCGCCCGCCGCATCCGATGCGGTCGAGGTGCGCGTCACGTGCGTCGCGTCGTCGGGAGGCAGGATCCGGAACACCGTCTCGTCGCGAAGCAGCGTGCCGTGCTCCGACAGCGCGGACAGCTCCAGCGGTATTCGACGCCGGGCGCCAGCGCGGGCGCCGTGGCGGGGCAGCGAGTGCCGTGCCCTGCACCTCGGCGCGCCACACCCGCCGTCGTCGCCGGACACGATCAGGCGATAGCGTGCGGCACCGTCGAGCGTGCGCCACGCAGGACGCGGGGTGCGCGCTCGATCAGCTCGGTGCGACGCGGCGCGATGATGAGCGGGCGCTCGTCGTCGGCGCCGCGCATCGGCGCCAGCGCAACGAGGCCCAGCCTCGCGCGAGCCGCCCACCGGACTCTTCGACACCGACTGGAACACGTCGGCCGCGGCCACACGGCACTGGGGCCGCTCTGGCTTCTTCGCCGTCACCTTGCCGGTCACGGTGATCGCGCTCTTCTCCGCCAGCTCGATCACGTTTCCGTCGTTGAAGAACAGCGTGCCGGCGCCACCGTTCGCCACCTGCAGGCGATCACCCTTGAGGAGCGGGCGGCCGAGGCTCGCGCGCTGGCGTGCTTGTTTCAGCGGTGACGTCGATGCGGCCCTTGAGGGCGACGAGGAACGCGACCGGATCATCGGCCGCATGCGCGACCGTCGCCGTGACGGCCGACGCGCAGGAGCAGGAGCGAGAGCAGCATTCGTCGAGACACGCGCACGCCTCCCAGAGGTCGTCCGAGTCGACGGCGGACGGGGTGCGACGTCGAGCCGCGTGGCCTCGCGGTCGATCCGAGTGAAATGCAGGAAGACGTCGGCCCTAAGGGCTCGCGCGTCGTCCTTCCGAACCGGAGACTGTTTGATCCGAAGGATGTGGTCCCGCCACACCCGCGCCCGTTTCTTCGCGTGCAGCGACCCGTTCTCCGATTCGAGCGCCAACGCGAAGGCGAGCGTACCAAGGGCCACCAGCGCCGAAGGGACACGACTTCACTCGATCGATCTCGGAGAGCAATCCGAGTTCGAGAGGAACCCTTCCCTGAAATGTCATGGCCGCGGGTACCGATGCCGGAGCGTCTGCATTCGAGCGACCTGATGGTTCGAACATGAGGACAAGATCGGGGGTCCGGCGAAACGGATGCTAGTCCGCTCCGCCTCGCGCCGGGCAATGTCTTTCCGCACTCTGGAGCACGTTGCCGCCTCCCGGCTTCCCTGAATCCGCCGTCGCACGTCTGCAACCCCGTGCCGGTGCGTCGCGCTGATCCCGGCGACCGGCCGGTCGCCCAAGCCGCTCGCGGTCAACGGTCTGCCCGCGCGTCGGGTCCTCTCGCCGGCCCCCAAATACCCGGCGCGGTCGAGCGGGCCGGAGCTCGCAGCGGCTGAGGAGGTTGTGCGGAAAACGCCTTGAGCCGATCGCGCGCCTTGCCCCGTCGCGAGCCCCGCCGCTATCGTGTCCGCAATTCCCTACTTGGGCACGTCGAGCGCAGCGCCCGCAACGCACTCGGAGGATCATGATGCTCAAGGAAAAGGCCGAGATCGTGGACGCGGACGGCCTGCGTCGGATCGTCACCCGCATCGCCCACGAGATCGTCGAGCAGCAACAAGGGGGTCGACGAGCTGGTGCTGATCGGGATCCGGCGCCGCGGCGTGCCGCATCGCCTCGCGGCTGGCCCAGCGGATCGTCGAGTTCGAGGGCAAGCACCCCCGCAGGGCAGCCTCGACATCACGCTCTACCGCGACGACCTCTCGCACCGTGTCCCACCAGCCCGTGGTGGGGTCCACGGACATTCCGGTCGATATCAACGGCAAGGTGGTCGTGCTGGTCGACGACGTCCTCTACACCGGCCGGACGATCCGGGCCGCGATGGACGCCGCTGATCGACTTCGGCCGCCCGCGCTCGATCCAGCTCGCCGTGGTCGATCGACCGCGGCCACCGCGAGCTGCCGATCCGCGCCGACTACGTCGGCAAGAACGTGCCGACCTCGCCGCAAGGAGGTGATCGGCGTCAAGCTCGCCGAGGTGCGACGCGTCGACAGCGTCGTGATCATCAAGGCGACCGACGAGTAGCTCGGAAACGACTAAGCCGGCGATCCCAGGGGGAGTCGCCGGCTCGTCTTGATCGCGTTCCGTGCCGCGATCACAGCATCTCGGGCATCGTCTCCGGCGCAATCGCGAACGCAGGATCCACGATTGCGAGTCAGGGCAGCGCGTCGTCGAACAACGTCCCGTTCGAGAGCGCGTTCACGCCGAAGCGGCGCAGGCCCCGCTCGAAAACCCGCGATCCCCACACCCCCGTACGTGTTGTCGCCGTTGTTGTGGAGGCGGAAGCGGCGCAGTGCGTGGTGGAGCACGACGACGCCGTCGTTGCGCTGGCGGCCGGTCGCCGTCAGCGTGACGTCCGTCCCGGCCGGCAGCTGATGCGCTAATCGCGCGCAGGCGGAAGAACGCCAGCGGGTTCTGGTGATCGTGGTATCGATGATCCGCCGCCTGCACGCGCAGGCCGAGGATGTGCGTCGTGTGCGGCGTGACGACACCACGGCGCCCGACGTCGCGGCGATGCGCCAGCGCACGCGCGCGAATCCTCGCCCAAAAGTGCGCACGCGGAGCAGCAGGATGCGCCGCGTTCGAATGTCGACGAACGCGTCTTGTTCACCCGCTTCGTCGAGCTGTCGGATGGGCGCGCCGCCCGCCGCCGGGGACGCCGGCGAGGATGTGGAGCTATCGCCGCGCAGTCGCGCCGTGACGGTCACGACCGCGCGGGTCGGACGGCCTGTCGAGTCCGGAGTCGCCAGAACGCGAACGCGGCAGCTGCGCTCGCGGCTCCTGATCTCGCGGTAGGTACGTGAGCGGATGGACTCGCGGCGGAGACCCGACGGCGATGTCGAGCCGTCATCGGGATCCTCGCTGTCTGGCGATGCCGTCCTCCATTACGTCCGGCTGCTGGGACAGCTCGCCGGCGATCTGCGTCTGCTCGGCGCCCGACGACGCCGCGGCGCGGACTGGTCGCGACCGACGCGTGTTTTGCCGCAGCTCGACAGCGCGCCGACGAGGAGAAGAAGGAGGAGAGGTAACGCCACAGCGGCATTCTCATGGGTGAAATCCTCCGTGATGAGTCTCCGCATCGGACGCCGGAGACGGACGGGGCAGGGCAAGCTGGTGGCGATCGGGTTAACATCGCAGGGGGCGTGCCACGCGCGTTGGGTCCGCAACGCGCTGCAGGCCCAGCGGCGCGAACGTCGCGGAGGGGCGGCGACGGTGTACCCGGCCGAGTCACCTCGATCCCGCCGTGGTCGACGGGACGGGATTGCATGACGCGACGCCCTCTAGCGGGCGAGGATGAAGCGGCGGACGGCGACGCGCACGCCGCGCGACGATCATCGCGCGCGCAGCACGCCCGCGCCGGAGGGCCCGTTCTTCCGGTCCGCCCGTCTACTTCATCGCCGCTTCGTGACGTCCCGCCGCGTGCGGGACCTGGTCGGCGAGGGTGGCGGCGATTACTGCGATCTCCGGCGATCCAGGATCGTGAGCGTGACCGGTGCCTCGGCCGGCGGACCCTGCATCTGATGCGGCACAGCACCGCGCGATGGGTTCGGGCTCACGGCGTCAGGATTGGCGAACGCGCGCACTACGTGCGCGGCAGGTCGCCGGTACTGCGCCCGTCGATTCGGCGTCGGGCCCTCGGGCGTGAGCAGCACCAGGCGGTACCAGTACTGACGCACCCGACTCGACGCCGGAATCGGTGATGCGACCCTATGCCGGCGTCCTGGTCGTGCGGCTCGGGCCGTTCACGCGTATCTCACCGGCCGTCGCGCTCTTTGCGGCAAGCGCTCGATGATCGTGGAGGTGCGCCCAGCGTGGGATCGAACAGCCGCCAGTGCGGCACGATCGCCGCCGCCGCCCGGCGGTGGAACGTGACCACGAGCGCTCGGCACTCCGCCGGTCGACGATTCGATGAACGGTCCGGCGTAGAACGTGTGTTCGTTACCAGCGTCACGTCGCGCGACCACTGGCAAGCGATCGCGGTTCGTCGGACGATTTCGGCGAGCGCGACTGAACCACGCGTAGCCTCCCTGTGTTCGGGATCGTTGGCGCGCCAGCGTGCTCGAACGGCTGTCTCGACGATTCCCGGCCCGACGCGCAGCGGCAGGTCCACGGCGGGCGACGCCGTTCGCGTCGTCGGCGCTCCACCGAGTACGCGGTGGCGAGCGGGTAGAGCACGGTGTCGCCGGCGGCGGGCGACGACCTGATCGGTCGGCGCGGTCGTGTCGGCGAACGTCGCGGTGAGCGCCCAGTCGCGGCGGACGACCAGCGCGAGGGTGTCGCGGGTGGCCGCCGTGTCGCCGCTCCAGCCGAGGAAGTCGTAGTGGGCCTGGGGCGACGCGATGACGCGCACGAGCGTGCCGTACGCATACGACGACTGCGAGGGTCTGACGCGCGCGGCACCGGGGCCGACGGCGACGGCGGCGACGGCGTGCATCGCGACGCCGAACGTCGCCTCGAGCACGTGATCGGCCAGCACCGCGCTGAACGTATAGCTCGGCACCGGCCCGACCGAGGCGCTGTCGACCATGACGTCGACAATCACGTGCCCCACGGCGGGGTGATCGTGAACGTCTGATTGGCGCCCGATTCGACACGCACCTCTCCGGTGGGGCCACGCTGCCGCCCGGTCCCGCCGCGACGGAGATGGTGAAGCTGTCGGGCGGCGCGACCAGGGTGAACGTGCCCGCGCTGGTCGCCGACGTCGTTCCGCCCGACGCGTCGATCGCGGTGACGGCAGCGCGCGCGCCTGACGTGCCCTGGAGCGGCAGCGTCCAGGCGTAGCGGCCGGTGTTGGGCACCGAGTCGGTGACCAGGAGCCACGTCGCGCCGTCGTCGGGTGAGTATTCGAGGTCAAGAGTCACGCCGCTGACGTCATCGCTCGCGCTCCACGTCAGGTCGTGCGTCGAGCCGGTGCCCCCACACCTCGCCGCCGTTCGGCGTCAGGAGCGTGACGGTCGGCGTTCCGTCCGGCGGGCCGGTGAACTGGCGGGATGCACGGTGGGCGTGCCCGCCCCGCGCCGGTCCTGCCACGCCGCGATCACGCCCGCCGGGCCGCTGGGCACGATTCGCGGAAGGTTCTGAGCGCCAGGCACGCCGCACACCAGGTTGCCGGTGGCGTCGAAGCCGGCGACGGGGACGCCGGCGCCGCTCCAGTGCGTGGCGTAGACGTCATCGTCGCCGCTGCGGTGATCGTGCCACGCGATCCACGCGCCACCCGCGCCGTCGCCGGCGACGCGCGGTCGCGCTGCGAGCCCGTGATCGCGCACACCGGGCTGCCGTCCACGGTCCAGCCGCCCACGGGCGCACTCCTGGGCGTCGACGTGGGTCGCGTACATCGTCGCCATCGCCGCCGCGGAAGTCGCTCCACGCGGCGATCGCGCCCCTGCGCCGTCGGCCGCGATCGAGACGGCGAACTGCCGCCCGACGCATCGCTCAGCGCGATGCCGCCGGGCGCCCAGACGAGGTTGCCGTTCGCGAGCACGTGCTGGGCGAAGATGTCGCGGAGGAACGGGCGCGCGTCCTCCCACGCGATGATCGCGCCGCCCGAGCCGTCGGCGACGATTGCGGGCGCCCTCGCACGCCGGGCCGCGACGGCGACCGGGACGTCGGCGGGCAGCAGCGTGCCGGTGTCGCTGATGTGCTGTCCGTAGATGTCGTCGCCGCCGCCGCGCGCGTCGATCCACACCACCCACGCGCCAGTGCGCGCGCCGTCGGCGCACGCAACGGGGCTGTACTGATAGCCTGGATCCAACGTGACCGCGACGCCGCCTGCGGGCCAACCCGGCGACAAGGCACCGGTGGGCGTGACGCGCTGCGCCCGCACGTCGGGGTTGGAGCTGCCGGAGCGAAAGTCGTACCAGAGCACGATCGCGCCGCCGGCGTCGTCTGTGGCGACGTCGGGCTCGTAGCTCGACACGCCGCGGTCCCCGTAGATCACCAGGCCGTCGCTCGGCCAGCCCAACGCGACGCCTCCCGTGCGGGTCGAGATGCTGGAGGCGGATCGATGCCTGCCCCAGCAAGACCGACCGCCATGCGACGAAGACCCTCCCGCACCGTCCGGCGAGATCGCCGGCGTCTCCTGAGGGCCTGGGGGTTCCGGACGGCGTGCCGCCCGACTGCCAGCCGGCCGAGAGGTGCCCGGTCGCGAGCACGCGCCGCACGTAGACGCGCGACGCGCCCGAGCGGAGATCCTCCCACGCGACGATGGCGCTGCCGACCCCGTCGGGGATCATCAGCAATACGTAACTGAACGAAGCATACC